>ERZ777011.184-NODE-184-length-101573-cov-15.098662_pt1 | contig 101573 bp, 76 predicted proteins | sample MGYA00374964_ERZ777011 | MGnify/ENA primary metagenome ERZ777011 (study PRJEB29310, sample SAMD00008975) | mouse gut metagenome | study: EMG produced TPA metagenomics assembly of the Metagenome analysis of fecal microbiota from mouse which was promoted... | reverse complement strand
TTTGTTAAATTTTAGCACTCGATAACATAAACACGCGATACCCAATGATAGTTCGCATATCTATTTTTGATACGATTATCAATCTCTACAAACCATACATTATGGACAATTGTATCAAAATTGTATCAAAAATACAATTTTTAACATTTGGCGACGGCGTGAAAATAAATAAAGAGCTGAGTCTTTGCGACTTAGCTCTTTATTTAAGTTGCCTTGGAAGGACTCGAACCCTCACAGACGGAACCAGAATCCGGAGTGCTACCATTACACCACAAGGCAATTTGTTTTGTCTGAGAACCCTCGTTTGAGGTGTCCTTGTCTCTTTTGACGGTGCAAAGTTAGACATTATTTCCGGACTGGCCAAATTTTTCGGCCGTTTTTTTATAATTAAAACCTGAAGTGAAGATGTCCTGGTTTGTATGGTGTTGATATTTAGTGAAATAAAAAATGCTTCGGAATCTGATGTTCCAAAGCATTTTTTGAGCGTATGTGTCATTTCCGGAATTTGAAACTCCTGCAACGTCCGTCAACTGTTGTTTGTACGATTAAGATTCCGGAACCGATGCCTTTGACATTGATGGGAGAGTTGCCACTGCTTTTCAGCAGCAGGCGGCCAGAAATGTCGTGGATTCTTGTTTCCTCCGTGCCTGCCGGCACTATGAGCATTCCATCGTGGTAGCTTATGCAGTCGGCGGCATCTATGCCTTCGATGCCTACTGCTATGTCTTCTTCGATTTTGAAGCCGGTAATTCTTATTTTGCCCGTTGAGAGTGGTACGACTCCGATTGTCTTTTTGCCCGCTTCTATGGTCTGTGTGTCTGCATCCGCGTTGTCGATGGCAGTTGTGCATAAGGCTGACGACCCTGTTATGCGGAAAATATGCTCTGCCGTAGCGTTTGCGCACGAGACTGTCCGGAATGCCTTGGCGAGCGCTTCGTGGCGCGAAGCGTTGCCGATGACGAGCGCCCATTCCGTATCGTTTTCTCCGGCAGAAGCGTTGACCGTTATTTTATAGTGTGTTCCGTCTTCGATTCTTATGAAGGGGGAAAGTGCATAGTCGTTCTCCGGCTCTCCGTAGTACTTTGACCAATAGAGTGAATTGTCCGTTTCGTCAAGTTCCCAGCAGTACCATGCGCCATCATCGTTGACAAGCCTCCATTCGGTGAAATCGTCGGTTGCATACGGCGCGGAGAGGGCCTCTCCTATATAGCATGAGGCCGTAGGGGCATCGAGTTCGCTATGGCCGTTGGCATTGCTTGCCGTTATTGCGTATGTATACTCGCCGTCTTCCGTTATTGAAGTGTCGAGGAATGATTCCGCTTTTCCGGGGATATGTGTCTCGTCGGCTTCTATAATCTTGATGTCCTGCCCGTTGCGGCTTATGGTTATTGACAGTTGTGTGTCTTCGGCAAGCGGAAGTCCTGCGTTGTCTGTAGTGGGATTGACCCATTCCACGCGAACCTGTGCGTTGGGTTGGCTTTCCTCTTCAAAGACCTTCACCTCGCTCGCCGTGTCAGGCAGCAGTTCCTGACCTGTAAGCGATATGGAACGGATTTTCATTTCCGGATACGTGTCGCTTTGGCTTTTGCCTTTATGACGGATTGCAACCACGTATTCCCCGTCATTTGGGATTACGATTATCGTTTTTCGGGTCTGGAAGCTGTTTTCCGGTTCATCTATGGTCTCGCTGCACGCTACGAATGTGCCTTCTATGTCGTGGCGTGAAGTGGCATATCCGAGTTCGTAGCTGTTGAACCTTGCATTGGCGGAGACGGAGAGAAGGTAATACCCTTTTGTCAGTGTCAAATATGGAGTGGCGAGATAGTCATCGGCGTATTCGTTTACGGGTCGGGTGGAGGTGAATGCTTTGTCCCAGGAGTATGAGCCTGTCATTCTCCATGTGTATCCGTCGCCGTTGGCGTCTTGTACGGTGAGTTTCGCCGTTTCCTCATCGCTTGCCTGTGTCGTGTCGAGAGAATAGGGGAAGGCGGCGGTCGGATGGCCTACGAAACCGGGATTGGCCTTTAGCGGTTCTTCGTCGCTGGACCCGTTGGCATTGTATGCCACGACATGATATAGGTATGTCCCGTCGTCAGGCACATTGTCGTTGAAAGACATCTTTGTCCCGGGTGTGGTTTCCGTGAATTCTTTGATGAGACTGCCGTTTCGGTAAAGCTCCACTTTTGTCAGCTCTTCGATTCTCTCCCCTTTATTGTCCAGTTCGGGATTGGTCCAAGACAGAGCCACGAGCAGTCCGTCGGCTTCGTCAGCCGTTGCTTTGATGTCGGTGATAAGCGAAGGCACGGGTTTGTCGGCCTTCACTTTCACGAATCCGATTCGGTAGCCCATGAAGCTTCCGGAAGCCGCTTTGGCATGGAAGCCGACATGATACTGTCCGGGGACTTCGATTGTGAAAGGAATCTGCAACTGAGAGTCGTATTCTGACGCGTCGGAGATGGAATGGACAGTGCGGAATGCTGCAAGGTCTTCTTTGTCATTGCCGATGGCGAAGTCCATTGTCCCATAGAACGAACCGTTTACGTCTAGTCTGTAGGTTCCGGCTTCATTGAATTCAATTGCAGGAGAAATCAGCCAGTTGTCCTCCTTTTTGTCTTGCGCTGAATCGAACCACGCTTCCTGATTGAAACTGTTGTATGTCCACGGACTTTTCACTGCGGCTTCCGGCCCTGCCACCGATGTCCATTCCGAGCTGAACACGTTTTGGTCTGAAAAATCGAATTCGTATGGCAGGGGCTTGGCTTCAGTGGCTGGATTGTCTGGAGTTCCCGTGTCGCCGTTGCCCGTAATCGAGAAACCTGCGACGGAGAACTGGTAGGAATCGGCGGCACTGAAACAATGTATGCCGAAATGGTATTCCCCGGACTCGTCGGGCGTTAATGTCATCACCTGTTTTTCAAAGTCGGATGAATTGCTGTAATTTTCATTGCGCATCAGAATCTTGCCTGCGGAAAGCGCTGAAGATGAGTTGTCGCGGGCCGTGCATATCTCAAATTTCTCTGGGTCGTTTCCTTGCGCCTTCGTCCAGACTGAAACAGTGTATTCCTGTCCTGAAACCAGAACTATGGATGGAGACACCAGCCAGCAGTCTGCGGCGTAGTCCGCATCATATGGATGTGCCATTGCGCCGTTGGCTCCAGTTATGGAGAAGTCGGTGTTGAGTATGTCGTTGGCGAATCCTTTCCCTCTACGTGAATTGTTGATTGATGTCCATTCAGGGTCGAGAACCGACCCGATGCTGAGGTCGGAGGAATAAGGCACGCTTTTGGCCGCTTCGACCATCGCAGGAATGCATATGGCTATGGCCGCTATCGGTATCATTGTCTTTTTCATGATTGTATCTTTTTATGCTTGAATTTGAAGAAGAGGGTGTATCAAATTGAAGCAATCCGGTACACCCTCTTTCTTGTTATGCCTGTCGGGAACCTGCGTGCTATTTGACAATCAATGTCTTGACTGACGATTTTCCGTTATGTTCCACTTTTACGATGTAGTGGCCGGATTGCATTTCGATTCGTGCCGTGCCGTTGATTGCTGCGTTTGCGACTTCGAGGCCGTCGGCACGGAAGACGTAAGCCGTGGCATTGTCGGCATGGATTTCAATTGCTCCTTCCTTGGCTTCGATCAGGACTTCGTCTGCTTGAGTGCAGGCTACTCCGCCTTTTTTTGCGAAATTCACGCGGAGCTTGGTGTATATTCCTGGCATCTCGAAGGATGAGGCGTTCACCGGAATGTCGTCATTGAGCGAATATGATTCGAACACATATCCTTCGTCGGGAGTGGCTGTGATGGCTATGGTTTCGTATTTGGGCACCTTTGAGCCGTGTTTGTATTCATTGCCCTTTGAGTCTGTGAGCCTGAATGTGCCGTTCGGAGAAGACAGGATGTCGAGATATGCGAAATCGCTGCCTCCGTTCGTGCCGAGGATGTTAGGTGTCCAGTCCCTGTCTTCGGCTATTGAGGAGTCGGCGCGACGGCAGTCGTTTTCGGCCTTGTCGCCGGACTGTGATACCACGAGGTTATAGGAAAGCTGTCCGATTCCGCTGCCTTCTCCGCTGCCGTCATCGACACGTTGCGGAAGCCTATAGTATGTGTCGTTGATTTCATCGGCGTTCATTCCGTTTCCGTTGATGTAGCAACGCTGCAGCCCCTTGAGCATGCTGAGGTCGAGGTCATGGATGTTGTTGTTGCTGACCATCAGGTCGGTAAGTTTTGTGTTTGCGGAAAGGTCTATTGAAGAGAGATTGTTGTTGTCCATGTTGAGCGATGTCAGCTCTGTGTTTGCCTTAAGGTCTAGTACGGAAATTCCGTTGCGGCCGAGGTCAAGGCTGACGAGCTTGGGGTTGTTGCTCACGTCCACGTCTTGAAGCTTGTTCCCGTTGAGGTTGAGTTCGTAAAGATTGGTGTTCTTGGATAAGTCGATGGAGCTTATCTTGTTGTTCTTCAAGTTCAGATGCAGAAGTTCCGGCAGATTGCTCACGTCTATTGCTTCCAAAGCCCGGATTCCGCTTGCTGGGTCGTCGAATCCGTCGCTGTATGCTTCAATATATATGAGGGACTTGTTGTTGCTGAGGTCTATGCTCTGAAGGTTGGTGTAGCCGAGGTCGAGCACTTCGAGCGCGGTGTTATGGCTCAGGTCGATGGTTGAAATCGGGTTCCAATGTATGTTGAACAACCTCAGGTCGGGACAGTTGGTAAGGTCTACGCCAGTGATGTGGTTGTCCCACAGTCCGAAATCGGCTGCCACGTCGCCGAATCCCGACACGTCGATGGCCGCGATGTCGCCGTAGACTGTGATTCTTTCGCTTGCGGCGGTTCCGTCGATGCGGGTTCCTCCGATTTGCACGTAGCCGGTTTCATATTTTCTTTGTCCGTCGTATTCAGTGCGTGCTCCGGTACCCCAGTCTACGAATACAGAGCCGTTGTTGTCGGCTGTGTTTACAAGGAATGTGAAGTCCTGGCCTTTTTCCACATCGAATGCGATGGAAGACAATTCGTTGGTGAAGTTGACCTTTATGGTGGCGTCTTCGGAGACGATGAACCATCGGGAGAAAATCTCTTCACCGTTGACCGTTACGCTGCGGAAGCGTTTTCCCTCTTCGGGGTATGGGTATATGTGTACCGGTACGCCTTTGAGCGCAGAGTTGGACACGCTTTTTATCGTCTGGAAATATTCGGGTTGCCATTGGCAGATGATGAATTTTCCACCCTGCGTCTGCATCACGTCGAGGTCGTAGTCGAGGCTGTAAGCGAAATACGGATACAGGCGGTCAAGCGTCCCGGTCTTGTTTTCGCCCGTGTCGGTGGCGCCGGTCACCGTTATCAGGAGAGGGGAATTGACGGCGGTGTTGTCGCCGGTTACGTCGCATACCCACTGCATGTCCGCGCTTGTGGCATAGGCGGTGTTGGAATGTTCGGCATTGGAGCCTTCGAGCCACAGGTTGGTGGAATATGCTTTTCCGGAGACTGGAAGGGTCATGAGTGTATATGTCATTGACTCCGGCGTGAACTTCTTGTTGTTGCGCAGGTCGATTCTCGTCATCCTGTTGGATTGCTGGCCGTTGAAGTCCACGAACGCGAGGTTGGTGTTGGAAGCCCTGAAATCCTTCAGGTAATATGCGTTCATAAGATGGATGTAGGCAATCTGTGTGTCGGAAATGTTGAGCGTGTTGATTTTTCCGAAGGGAGACAGGTCGAGTTCCGTTATCGGGTTCCCGTTGACGAGAAGGGTGGTGATGTCAAGGTTGTTTCCGAGGTCGAGAGAGCGGATTTTGTTGGCCGCGCAGTTGAGGGTTATCAGGTCTTTGGCTTGGGAGACGTCGATGTTAGAGAATGAACACGAGTCGATGTACAGTTGCTCCAGTTTTGTGCATTTGGATATGTCCAGGCTCTTTATGCCTTTGTTGCTGCTGACGTCAAGGTTGGCGAGCTGAGGATATTCGCCCAAAACGAAAGGAGAATCATCCGTTTCGCCGCTCATAAGGTTGTTGTGGTCGAGCTTAAGGGTTGTGAGCGCAGGCAGGTTCACCGGATAGAAGTGCGACAGGTTGCAGTTGCTGATGTTGATTGAGCGCAGTGTGCTGTGCTTTTCTTCCGGAGCGCAGATGAATATCGACGCGAATTTCGGGCAGTCGTTTATATAGAGATATTCGAGCACTTCAAGATGGCGCATGTCAAGGCATTCGAGATCGGTGTTTTCGCTCAGGTACAGGGAGGTGAGCGTTCCGCCCGCGTGTTCGAGCGACAATGTGGGGGATTCCGTAGGTGTGTTGCGCAGTCTGTTGTTGCTCAGACGCAGAGTCTTCAGAGGTGCGTAATTGGCAAGTTCGAACGAAACGATTTCGTTGTCGTCAAGTTCGAGTGAGGTCAGGGCTGCCATGTTTTCAATCCTTGCTGTCGTGAGTTTCGCGTTTGAAAGTTCGAACTCAGTCAGATTTCCTTTCACTGTGATTGTCCCTCCTTCGATTGAGCCTTCGATCCAACGGTTGTAGGCGGCCTGTTTCGGGTCAACTGTGTATTTCATCTCCACCCCGTTGCCCCAGTCGATGGTGATTGGCTGTGTTGCTGACACGGTGTTTGGCAGCAGTCTGACTGCCGTTCCTTTTTCCGCCGACGTAGTGAACGTCATCGTACCCTGGGACGCGGCTGACATCGCGATGAATCCCAAAGCCGAAAGCAGTAAAAATTTTTTTAGCATAATGTTAGTGATTAATTATATGAATATTAGATACTTGTTAACTCGGAATGTGTCAGTAAGAGTTTTTGTCTGCGCAAAGTTAATGAAGATTGGGTAAATTCCCCCCCCATGCGATTAATTAATGTTAACGAAAGGTTAATTAAACATAAATGGACGCCGAATGTGTATCAGCGTTATGTATTTGTGGAGATTGTAAAGGAAATGAAAGCGGTTAAGAGTGTGTTTCAGGTGAAAAAGCAATCGACAATCAGGTGTTCATTCTTCAATCATATGTCAAGGTCGGAAATGTCTATTTCTTTGTCGAATCTGTGCCAATGGATTGTGAACCCACGGCGTTCCATGCCTCTGAACCATGTCATCTGTCGCTTGGCGAACTGATGGATGGCTATCTCAAGCGAGGATGTCATTTCCTGCAATGTGAGCCGGCCTAGCAGGTGGAGAGTGAGATATTTGTATTCAAGGCCATAGTATATGAGGTTTTCTGCCGGGATTCCTGAATCAAGAAGAGCCTTTACTTCATCAAGCATTCCGGCCTCCAGCCGGGCGTGCAGGCGTTCAGTGATTCGTTTGCGTCTTGTTTCGCGGGGAATGTCGATGCAGATTATGTGTGTGTCGATGTGCCTTGCGTTTGTCTTGTCGGCAGCCGCTGCCTTGTCTGGGTTGAGCCTGTAATATTCGCAGATTTCAATGGCTCTTAGGGCACGTTGGACAGAATCGACATCGGTGGTATTGTGGAGCTGCTTCATGTCTGAGAGTATGCCGGTCAGCTCTTCGAGGCTTTTGCCATGCAGCCTTTTTCTCAAATCAGGATTTTCCGGAACGTCAGGCAAGACTATTCCTGAGATTGCAGCTTCCACATACATTCCAGAGCCTCCGCAGAGAACAGGCACTGCGCCTTTTTCCCGTATTGTATGATAGGCGCGCTGGAAATCCTGTAAAAAACGGTGCAGATTGTATTTCTCTCCGGCATCGCAGACATCAATCAGATGATAAGGCACATTCCCGTATTCCTCCAGGTCTTTGCCGGTGCCTATCGTCATCCCACGGTATACCTGTCGGCTGTCCGCGCTTATGATTTCAGAGCCGAGACGACTTGCTATGTTGACGGCGTGGCGCGTCTTTCCTGAGGCCGTAGGCCCCACTATGGCTATCATCTCTATTGCCATATCTTATGTTTTTGGGATGACTTCCCTGTAATCTTGCGCCACCATCTTTTAAGACGGAAGAACGGAGTGTCGCTGTTGAACAGCGATATGTGTATCCATTTGTCTTCCTGAAAGTTGAGTTTTGATTTATGCACGTCTATCAGGCTGAAAGTGGGGTTGTATGACTTTAGTCTGTTCTTTCTGAAGCCGTTTTCATCGAATATCTTTTCTGTCAGAATGATAGTGGCAAGCCTTGTGGTGTCGAATACCGACATTGAGGCCAGTTTCCCGGGATTGTTGGAATATATGCGTTGTATTTCGGCGTAGTCCATCCATTCGCCTTCCGTCCGCAAAGCGGGGCACATGCCGTCGGGGAGCGGCTTTATGAAATAGAAATACCGGAGCAGGCTTGAATTGGGCATCGTGGGATTCTTGCGTCCGAAAAAGAACCTCAGTTCGCCATCGACGATTCCGGTCATCTGGGTTATTATGCGCTTCACTTCGTCTGCTGTCATTCCGTTGACCGAACGTTTTGTCTGGAAAGGTGTGTCTATCACCTCTTTGTATGCGGAATAATCTTCAACTGCGTGGGAATCGACGTATATGTTGTTTTCGCATATGACGTAATAACGGACATATGTCTGTGCCCCCATATCGTCAATCTCCTGTTCGCTGATGATTTCGTCGTTTTCCTTGAGGTCAAGATACAGATTGTAGTACCTGAAAAGGAAATACACCTCATCAAGCAGGAACGCAATCACTGTGAGCCATGTGAATATGTACCAGTCGCGTGCGTTGGCATTGATTTTGATGTAGAACACAAGGAAGTAGATCCAGATTGTAACGGACAAAAGTCCGAACAGCAACATCATGTTGCGCAGTTGAAGATACGATTCGTACTCGAAGATTATTCCTATACGGTTCTGTGCAGAATTGTTTGACGTTGAGAGGTTGCAGTCTTTGCAGACCATAAGCTTTTTCCTGCGGAAATACATCACGGATATGCATACGAAGCATAGCGGATTGAGAAGCAGGGAAGGGACGAACGGCCGGCTGAAGAACACAAATTCTGCCGGAAACCTCATCACACCCCACAGTTCAAGCAGATTCAGGACAATCGTCGTGAAGGCATAGCACAGGAGGCAGATGAAGAAGACGTATGGGATGAGAAGGCATGCGGAGGATTCGCTTTTGCGGTGGTTGTACAATGAAGTGTAAAGAACCGCAGCGCATGCAAGTGCCGCAAGAGGAGTGAAGATGGGAGGCATAAGTTTTGAAAGGGTCATCATTACGATAAGCAGGAGCAATGATGTGGCGAGGTTCTTCCACATCATATATAACTGCACCGTGCTTATTTTACGTAATGACTTCATTTATTGGGATTATGCCTTCCTTATTTGTATGTGTAGGTTGTTTAAAGATTTCGGGAAAGGAAGTCGGCCACTTTCCGGAAAAGCATGGTTCTTGCGTTGCACATCGGGAAGCTGTGTTCAAATCCCGTGTAGGCCATCATATCGAAAAGAGTGCCTTCCGAGTTCAGTTTTGACGTGTATTTCAGTGTATTGTAGAAATGCACATTGTCGTCGCTTGTCCCGGACATGATAAGGAGTTTTGCCTTCAGGTTTTTGGTGCGAAGCATCGCGGAAGCCTCGTTGTATCCAGCCTCATTCTGTTGGGGCGTGAGCATATAGCGTTCCGTATATATTGAGTCGTACCATCTCCAGTCCGTAACAGGAGCCATGGATATGCCTGCTTTGAAGGGAGAATCCGGGGCTGTGAGTTCCATAAGGGTCATATAGCCGCCGAAGCTCCACCCGAAGCAAGCCACACGGGATGAATCCACGTATGTAAGGGAGGCGAAATGCCTCGCACCGGCTATCTGGTCTTCTGTCTCATATTTGCCGAGCTGCTTGTAGACACAGTTGGCCCATTCGCGCGAACGGTTTCCGGTGCCTCGTCCGTCTACGCATGCCACCACGTAGCCGCATGATGCGAGATAGAACACTCCCTCCATGCTCCACTTGTTGAGAACCTGCTGCGAGTCAGGCCCGTTGTACTGGTATGTCAAGAGCGGGTATTTTTTGTTAGGGTCGAAGTCGGAAGGCCTTATTATGTAGGCATCCATATCTTCGCCTACGGCATTCTTCACTTTCAGGAGTTCTTTCTTTGGCGCGTCCGCATATTTGGCCGCGTATGTACGGTTCATCTCAAGTTCTGCGATTTTCGAGCCTTTGGAAGACCAAAGTGTGTATTGGGTAGGAGTGTCGATGTCGCTGAATGTACGTACATAGTAAGAATAGTCAGAACTGAAAGAGGCGCTTTCAAAGCCAGGGTTCTGGTGCAGGATTGACATTTTCCCGTTTTTGTCCAAACGGGCAACGTTGCGGTTGACGGCTCCGAGCATAGTTCCCTGAACGTATGCGTTTCCGTTTTTGTCGAATCCGTATAGTTCCGTTATGTTGAAGTCTCCTTTGGTCAGCTGGGATATGAGAGATCCGGTATATGCATATTTGTACAAGTGCCGATAGCCGGACTTGTCGCTCCCGATCACGAAATAGTCTTTCTGATAGCTCACCATCTGGTAGGCGTCAGGCGACAGCCAAGCCTGGCTTTTTTCCGTAAGAATGGGTTTTGCGACGGTTGATGCCGGATTGACTGAATAGAGCGTCAGATGGTTCTGGTCGCGGTTGAGCACCATGGCCATCACCTTGTCTCCGGCGAAACCTACCGAAGGAATATAGTCGGTCTCTTCAAGAGGAAGATCCATCTTTTTTGTAACTCTGTTGTTTAGGTCGTATGAATGCAGCGACACTATTGAGTTCGGGTAGCCTGCAAGAGGATACTTGTAGCGGTATTGAGCAGGATACGGATCCGAATCCGGGTTTTCCTCGCAAAAACTCTTGTAAGCGTCGAAAGAGTAGGTGGGAACTTTGGATTCATCGAAACGCATGAACACAAGCATATTGTCGTCAGGACTCCAATGTATGGTGTTGACTACGCCGAATTCCTCTTCATATCCCCAGTCGGGCGTTCCGTATATTATTTCGTTGGTTTTCCCGTCGTTGGTTATCGCGTTGTCTGTGCCGTAGTCGAGATTGGAAATGAAAATGTTGTTTTCGCGTGTGTATGCCACCATCCTTCCGTCGTGTGAAAGCACGGCACCGCGTTGTGGGCCGGCGGCAGACACTTGTTTCAGAGTCCCTCTCGCCACGTCATAGACGTAATAGTCGGCTGTGAATGAATGACGGTATATCTTGTTTACATTGTTCCAAAGGAGAATCTTCCTTTCGTTTTCAGATATGGAATATCCGTCGAAGGATTCTATCTTGAGGTCGCCTTTGATTCCCTGCACTGAAAACAGTTCCCCGGTTTTCTTTCCGGTCTTGTAGCTGTAAGTCTCAATTGATGACTTGTCGGAAGAAATGGCCGCATAGCTCACTCCGTCGGCCAAGGGCTTCATCGCCGTTATTGCCGCCGGGGCAGCGATTTTGGGGTCGCAGAAGTCTTCGGGAGTGAGGGCGTTTGAAGAGAATGCAGTGGCCACGATGGCTGTGGCTGTCAGGTATTTTGAATATGCCGTCATTACAGAAATGTGGTTGTCAGGTTAATTTGTTGGAATATGAAAAGCGGATTCAGACTGAACGCACTGCGTGCGACAGTCCGAATCCGTATGTGTCAGTAAGACCGGGCGAAAATCACTCGGCGCTGCGATGGCTTGCCTGTTACCATGCATTTCCCCGAGGTGGTGTCCCCATCCATAGGAATGCATCGTATTGTGGCTTTTGTCTCCTCCTTGATTTTCTCTTCTGTTTCCGGGGTGCCGTCCCAGTGGGCGAGGATGAAGCCTCCTTCTTCAATCTTTTTCTTGAAATCATCGTAAGAGTCGACTTCGCAGGTCTTTGACTCGCGGAAGTCGAGAGCCTTTTTGAAGAGGTTGGATTGTATGTCGTCGAGCAGACGGGCGGTTTCGTCCACTATTCCGTCGAAAGCCACGGTTTCCTTTTCGAGCGTGTCGCGGCGCATGATTTCGACTGTGCCGTTTTCAAGGTCGCGCGCACCGATTGCGAGCCTCACAGGGACTCCCTTTACTTCATAGTCAGCGAACTTGAATCCGGGACGCCGGTTGTCTGCATCATCATATTTGACGCTTATCCCGCGTTTGCGAAGTTCATCGACAAGCGGATTGACTTTTTCTGAAATGGCCTGAAGCTGGGCATTGTCTTTGTAGATGGGAACAATCACCACCTGTATCGGGGCGAGCTTCGGCGGGAGAACGAGGCCGTTGTCGTCGCTGTGGGTCATGATCAAGGCACCCATAAGGCGTGTGGAGACGCCCCACGATGAGGCCCATACGTATTCGGGTTTGTTGTCCTTGTTCATGAATGTTACGTCGAATGCCTTGGCAAAGTTCTGACCGAGGAAATGGGAAGTGCCGGACTGCAAGGCTTTTCCGTCCTGCATCATGGCCTCGATGGTGTATGTGTCAAGCGCACCGGCGAAGCGTTCGTTGGCCGACTTCACTCCCTTTATGACTGGAACAGCCATATAGTCCTGGGCGAAGCTTGCGTAAACTTCGAGCATACGGCGTGCTTCCTCTTCGGCTTCTTCGCGCGTGGCGTGGGCCGTGTGCCCTTCCTGCCAAAGGAACTCGGCTGTGCGCAGGAACATTCGTGTGCGCATTTCCCAACGGAACACGTTTGCCCATTGGTTGACGAGTATCGGAAGGTCGCGGTATGAGTGTATCCAGTTCTTGTATGTGTTCCAGATTATTGTCTCGGAAGTAGGGCGGATTATCAGTTCCTCCTCAAGGCGTGCGGCAGGATCCACCACCACTCCGTTGCCTTCCGGGTCGTTCTTGAGCCTGTAGTGGGTTACCACGGCGCATTCCTTGGCAAAGCCTTCCACATGGTCGGCTTCGCGGCTGAGGAACGATTTAGGGATGAGGAGCGGGAAATATGCGTTTTGGTGCCCTGTGGCTTTGAACATGTCGTCGAGCTGACGTTGCATCTTTTCCCAGATTGCATAGCCATAAGGCTTGATCACCATACAGCCGCGCACGGCAGACTGTTCGGCCAAATCAGCTTTGACAACCAGCTCGTTGTACCATTGGGAGTAGTTGTCGGAACGTTTTGTGAAGTTCTTGAGTTCTTTTGCCATGACGTTGTGCCAATATGTTGGTTTTCCTCGGGCATTTGCCCATAGGAACAAAACTTTGTATGTTTGAGCATACAAAGTTAATAATTAATTCTGATAAAAACCGGTTCTTGCGGCTATGATTGTGCTTTTGCGGATTACCTGAGCCTGTCGGTTGACGCGAGCAGTCTCTGGTCGCGGCATATGTAACGCCATGCGAGCCAAAGGGCAACTACGGCAATAACAGGCGCGCACAGGACGGAATAGTTCCAGGAGACGGCCGATTCGTCTATGGCATTGTATCCCAAGAGCAACGCTATGCAGAATCCTGCCATGGACAGGAGCATGGAGACGATGGTGAGCTGTTTCTGGAGCCTGAAGTTTTTGAACATAAAAATCGCTGACAACGGGAGGATTGTGCCCAAAATCGCAACTGCGAAAAAGTACCAGGTGTGCTGGAACCATCCTGAGGGTGCGTCTCCTGCAGGTATGCCCTCGTAGCTGAATCCAAGCGAGGAAAGAGCCAAAGAGTAGTCTGCCGTTGAAATCTGCCCTATGGTGCAGAAAGCGAAGCAAGCCATCGCAACGGCGGCTGCCAGCAGTAGCAGCGATTGCCAACGTTGTATAACCATTGTTTTTTCAGTATTAAGGTGTGGTTCAAATGTTTAAATGACATAAGGAACCCTTATGCGGGTTCTGCGATGCAAAATTAATAAAAAAGCATAAGAAAGGGGATTTATTTGGCACGTAATTTGTTATACCAACGTATTATTTTTTCGTCTGCATTTCCTGTCGGGCGACAATTCCAGATAATAGACATTTATGGATTCCTCACAAAACATACATCTCCGGCATCCCGAAATATCCCGACTGATAGAGCGGTCCACACTTCGCGATGCCATAACCGCAGTCAAGTCTTCAATGGCCGCGACGGCTCCGTCTTTCCTGTCGGAACTGCAAGACATAGAACGGACATATATGTATATGCTTCATTATCTTGCAGAAGGTTATGAAGATGAGTCGCGCCGGGGGCTGATTGCTTCGCTTCGCGAGCGGCTTCATCGTCTCAACGATATGGTCGAAATAGACAAGGCGAAGCCTGAGTCAAGCCTGGACTGGTTTGCTTCAATGAGAATGTCAGAAGTAAGAAAAGAGAGCCTTTCGGAACTCGCCGAATCTTACAGGATGCTTTTGTTCCGTCCGGAATCCTCCGGGCCGGTGCCTTCCGCTGAACAGGAGAACACCGTGTCATTGCGGCGCGAATGGGAGAGCCTGTTGGGGGACATATTCGTAGCCGTTTGGGTGAAATACCATCTGTCCAAGGAGGACGCCTCTGAACTGAAGCAGCTGTTGATTTCGGATGATACCGACGCTTTCCTAAAGACATTGATTGCTTCTGCACTTGTCTTAGGCAGCCTGCATTGTTACGATGAACGCAAACTGGACATTCTTGCCGATATAGCCGACGGCTGTGGCGGCAACGTCTTGTTTGACGACGGTCTGCGCGGAATCGCAATGACGGGAGTGGCGTTGGTTTTGGCATCATATCCTGTGCGCGGAGCCGCTTCCGGCGATTTGCGTTCCCGAATAGAACTGTGGCGTGACGACGAACGTTTGTCCAAGGATATGCGCTTGGTGGTAAGGGAGATAATAAGGACAATCGATACGGACAGGGCGCGGAAGAAGATGAACGAGGAGGTGATTCCGGAATTGATGAAACTACGTCCGGACATAATGAAGCGTATGCGCGACGTTTCTATAGACTCGGATGTCAATGCCATGGAGGAGAATCCCGAATGGGCCGATATGCTTGAAAAGACGGGGCTAAGAAGCAAACTCGAAGACCTTTCGGAAATGCAGAGCGAAGGCGCCGACCTGATGATGGCGGCTTTTGCAAATCTTAAGGATTTCAGTTTCTTTCGCAAGACCAGCAATTGGTTTATGCCTTTTTATGCCAACCATAGCGAAATCAGGTCTTTCCGGAGTTTCAGCGGCTCGGCCATAGGAGTCTTGTTTGACAGCGCGGTGATGATGTGCGATTCCGACAAGTATTCGTTTGCTTTGTCGCTTGAACGCATGCAGCCTTCATACAGGGATGCCATGACCGCTAACCTGTCCAGCCAGTTTGAACAGATGCGTTCAGAGAATGCGGCGGTGGCTCCGACTTCCTCCGATGCGGAAGTGTCTCAATCCGCCCGGAAATTCATCCGTAATCTCTACCGTTATTTCAAGCTTTTCGGTGGTGCGGACAAGACAAAGGATTGTTTTGCTTCGCCGGTTGACTTGACCGAAGTGCCGTTGCTGTGGGATGTCGTGAAGAATGATGAGTTCACCTACATAGTGGGGGAATTCTATTTTTCACGCAAACTCTACACAGAAGCCCTTTCCCTGTTGCCGTTGGCCGATGATGATTCAGGCAAACGCATAAAGGAAAAGATAGGGTATTGCTACCAGCAGCTTAAGATGTATGACCGTGCCTATTCAGTCTATCAGGAAGCTTTGCTTGTGAATCCGGAGAGCAAGTGGCTTATGCGCAGGCTCGCCCAATGCAGCAGGCATACGGGTCGTTTCGCCGAGGCTGCGGTCTTGTATGGGAGGTTGCTCGAATCGGATCCCGATAACGGTGTGCTTCTGATGCATCGGGCCAATTCCCTTTATGCTTCAGGAGACATAGAAGCGGCTCTGAAGGTGTATTACAAGATAAACTATCTCCAACCCGACAACCAGAATGCTGACAGGGCAATTGCGTGGTGTGAGTTCTTGTCTGGCAATCACGAAAAGAGCCGCGAAAGGTATGCCCGCTTGCTGCTTACCTCCCCGAATGCAGCCGATTATCTGAATGCCGGCCATCTTGCATTGGCAGAAACAAGGATAAAGGAGGCCGCAGGATGTTATAAAGAGTCTATACGCCTCGGCGGTATCGAGGAGTTTGACAAGGCAATGAAAGAGGATATTAAAGTGCTTGTCCAACACGGTGTGGACAGTGGGTTCTTGGACTTGCTCCGCGACAAGCTTCTCTACGACCTCGACTGACACAAGCACAGAGGGCTGGCAACGGGCTGATTCATAGTCCGTATCACAGATGGAACAAAGAGGACATGCCTTTGGCATGTCCTCTTTCAGTTCATAGCATAGCGATGTGTTTGTATGATTTTTGTCCGTATTTATTTGCGGATTGGACAGGCGGCATCGAGCGACGCGATTGTGGCGAGGTTCACAATATCGTGTACAGATGAGTTGCGGTGGATGAAATGCACCGGCTTTTTCAGCCCCATCTGTATCGGGCCTATTACGTCTCCCGCCCCCATCGCCAAAAGGATGCGGTAGGCAGAATTGGCTGCGCCGAGTGTCGGGAAAATCAAGGTGTTGACATCCTTGCCTTTAAGTTTGTTGAAAGGATAGGTGGAATCCCTTAGTTGAGTGTCGAGGGCGAAGTTGACCTGCATCTCTCCGTCAACCAGTATCTCAGGATGGCTCTCATGAAGGATTTTCACTGCTTCTGAGCAACGGCGTGGTTCCTCTTCGTCGGAATTGGAGCCGAAGTTGCTGTAGGACAGCATGGCCGTTACGGGTTCGTGTCCGAAAAACCTTACGGCACGGTCGGTCAGTCTGGCTATGTCCACAAGAGTGCTGCAGTCGGCTACCGGATTTATGGACGTGTCGGCAAGGAAGAACGTTCCGCGGGCCGTGTTTACTATGTGCATGGTTGCGAAATGGCCGAAGCCTTCGCGAATCCCGATTATGTCGGCAGCTACCGATGCCGATTTGTTGGCGGCTGAATAAGTCCCTTCTATGAGAGCGTCTGCGTCGGATGCAGCGAGCATCATGATTCCGAACCACGACCTGTTCCATAGTTTTTCTTTGGCCTCGTCGAGAGTCATGCCTTCGCGGCCTTTCATTTCAGCAAGCAGACCGGCGTATCTTTTCCGTGTGTCGGCACATTTGTCGCTTCTGACATCGATGATCTCTATTCCTGCAAGGTCTGTCTTCATTGCCTTGGCAAAGGAATGAATCTTTTCAGGGTTTCCGAGCAATACTGGAACACATATCCCGTCGTGGGCGAGCCTGATTGCGGCTTTGACCACATTTGTGTCGTTGCCGTCAGAGAACACCACCCGTTTGGGATTTCTGGATGCAAGTTCAGAAATGTGTCGCATCAGTTGTCCGCGGTCTCCCATCAGTTTTGATAGATGTTCGCGGTAGGAATCGAAGTCCTCGATCTGTCGTCGGGCCGTGCCGGATTCCATTGCGGCTTTGGCCACGGCCGGTGCGACACGGGTAAGAAGCCTGGGATCAAGAGCTTTGGGCAGTATGTAGTCTCTTCCGAACGATATGGATACGTCTCCGTATGCGTCATCTACGATTGACGGCACCGGTTCTTTGGCGAGGTCGGCAATCGCATGGACTGCGGCAATCTTCATGGTGTCGTTGATTCCTGTGGCCTGGCAGTCGAGGGCTCCACGGAAAATGTAAGGAAATCCTATCACATTGTTTATCTGATTGGGATAGTCGCTTCTTCCGGTGGCCATTATGATGTCGTCGCGCGAATCCATGGCCGCCTCGTAGCTGATTTCAGGCTGCGGGTTGGCGAGGGCGAATACGATCGGCTTCGGAGCCATGGACTTAAGCATATCGGGCGTTACGACATCTGCCACGCTAAGGCCGAGGAACGCGTCGGCATCCTTCATTGCTTCGGCAAGTGTGTGAATGTCTCGGGAAGTGGCGAATTCCTGTTTTTGGGGAGAAAGGTGCTCACGGTCAGTTCTTATTACTCCGTTAGAGTCGCACATCACTATGTTGGCCGGATTCACACCCAAAGATATGTAAAGGCGCGTGCAGCTTATTGCGGCAGCTCCAGCCCCGTTGACCACAAGGCGTATGTCGCCAATTCTCTTGTTTTGTATCTCAAGCGCGTTCAGTAATCCCGCTCCGGAGATTATGGCAGTCCCGTGTTGGTCGTCGTGCATGACAGGTATGCTGCATTCCTCCTTGAGACGGCGTTCCACCTCAAAGCATTCAGGAGCTTTTATGTCTTCGAGGTTGATGCCGCCGAAAGTGGGAGAGATGCTTTTGATGATTTCCACGAGTTTTCCGGGGTCTTTTTCATCTATTTCGATGTCGAATGCGTCAAGTCCGGCGAATACTTTGAAAAGGAGGGCTTTCCCCTCCATGACCGGCTTTCCGGCGAGCGGCCCTATGTCGCCGAGGCCAAGCACTGCGGTGCCGTTGGAAATGACGCCTATAAGGTTGCCTTTATCGGTGTATCTGTATGCGTCGGCAGGATTCTTTTCTATTTCGAGGCAAGGATATGCCACACCGGGGGAATAGGCGAGGGAAAGATCATGTTGCGAACGATACGGTTTCGTCGGCACGACTTCAATCTTTCCCGGTCGGCCCTCTTCATGATATTCGAGAGCCAGTTTTTCAGTTATCTTTGACATTTGGAGTTTTTGTTAAATTTTGTGGTTCGATGCAAGCATCTATATGCAATACAAGCCACACCATCAAATGTTCAATTCTGAATCTATTTGGTTTCGGACAGTATTTCCTTGATTATCCGGGTGAACTTTTTTGCCCCATTCTGACACAGATGGTCTTGGTCGTAGAAATCCGCATCGTCAAACCTTTTGTCTTTGAGGAAATCGTAGTGCTTTATCCCGTATTTATTGCAGTATTGTTTGATAATAAGCTGCATACGTTCGTACTGTGCCGGGTTGAAAGCTTCGTAATAGTGTTTGTGTGCCGGAACTGTAATGAGGATTGGGGTTGCGTTGCGCTCTATGCATGTTTTAATCAGTGCTTCAAAATAATTCCGGTTGTATGCTTCATATCCGAGTGGCATTGTTGAATGTCCTTCGGCCCGGTCTCTGCCCGCTTCAGGAGTGACAGGATTTGAATGTCTGAAGTCAAGTCCGAATCCGGCGGGAGAAGTTGCCGGAAGAGGTTTGTTCATCAGCTTTTTGGCCAGTTTGCCGGAATAAGACTCAAAGTGGGATAGTTCAAAGTTCCTGTAGGAATAGTCCGGGTATTTGTCGATGTCAAGGTATATTTTGTAATAAATCTCGCTTTCCCAGTATCCTCTTTCAAAAGGCGGCTCGAAAAAGGAAAAATAAGATACGACAATGATTGCGTTCTTCAGATTAGGGAATTCATTGATGTATTTTCCCAGTATCCTGTAGTCATATTCGTATATCTGAGACACACATGCAAGATTCAAGGCATTCTCAAGGCTGTCTGTGATTATTCCATAGTAGGAATGCGAGCTTCCGAGGACTATGGTTTCAGTGGTTTTGCCTAAGTCCCTGATGGCTTTCTTTTTTGTGGAATAAGGATTCGGGATTGAGCGGACGGACACTTCGCCGATGCACAGAAGAGCGAGTATGATGGCGGAAAATGCCGATATGTTGAGCAGAAACTTTTTCATCGTGCGTCAGAATTGGAAGTAGATGAATTGTTTTTCTGATCCGGAAAATATCAGCACTGCCATAAACAGAACCACGTATGTCAACCATCTGAAGGCTCTGTATTTCCATATTCCTTTCTCAGGGAAATCCAGACCGTGCCTCCTGTCTTGCATAAAGAAGTCTGATGACAGGAGGGCTGCTACCCAGATAAGGGCACTCTTTTCAGGAAGGTTGTTTCCTACAATGCCAGAGAACATACGAATCAGGAAATCAGCAGCTGTAGCCATATCCGGAGCGCGGAAAACCATCCATCCGATCATGACTATTATGAATGTACAGGATATCGCGGCAAAATGCTTTGCCCGTGAGTAGTTTACGTCAACTTTGCCGAGCCTTTTCTGATATATTCCGGGAATTATGAAAATGGCTTGGTACGCACCCCAGCACAGGAATGTGAAGTTTGCCCCGTGCCATAGTCCGCTTGCGAGAAACACTATAAACAGGTTTCGTGCGTGTCTGTGCTTTCCGCACCGGCTCCCTCCAAGCGGATAATAAAGATAATCCCGGAGCCACGAAGAAAGAGATATGTGCCATCGTCTCCAAAACTCTTTAATGGAGCGCGAAAAATAAGGCGTGTGGAAATTCTGCATCAAGCGGATCCCGAACAGGCGGGCGGAGCCTATGGCTATGTCGCTGTAACCTGAGAAATCTCCGTAAATCTGCATTGAAAACATGAAAACACCGTACCAAAGCGTAAGGCTTCCGACATTTTCATAATTCCCGAACACGTAATTGGCCGCAATGGCACAGTTGTCGGCCACGAGCATTTTCTTGAAAAGCCCCCAAAGTATCATCTTCATTCCCTCCACGCCGTCGGAATATGAAAACGTCTGAGTCCGGGAGAATTGGGGAATCAGATTGGTGGCTCTCTCTATCGGACCGGCCACAAGCTGGGGGAAGAAGCTGATATAGGCGAAAAAAGCACCTGCATCGCGCGTAGGTGCCATATCGCCGCGATAAACGTCGATGGAATAGCTCAATGCCTGGAACGTATAGAACGAAATCCCTATTGGAAGAACCAGATTGAGCGAAACCCAATCGAGGTGGATTCCGAAAGCGTCGAAGAGAGCCGTAAAAGATGAAGTGAAGAAATCAAAATACTTGAAGAGGAACAAAACCCCGAGGTTAAGGATGATGTTTGCAGTCAGGAAAATCTTTGCTTTTTTCCTTTTTTGTCCGTCAAGCATCTTTCCTATCAGCAGTCCGCTCGCAAAGCTGCACACAGTGGACAATATCAACAATGACAGGAACTTCCAGCTCCACCATCCGTAGAAGAACCAGCTTGCCCCTACAATGAACCAATTGCGGGAGTTGCGGTTTCTGCAGACAAGCCAATAGACTATAAAGACTGCAGGCAGAAATAGCAGATATGCGAAGCTGTTGAATATCAAGGGTGTTTGGCTATATAGCGTCTACAATAAACGGAGAAAGCACTTTTGGTTGAGCTTTTTGCCTTATTGCTCAGTGCTTTCTCCGGATTATTTGTCGTTATGTCAAACTGCTCATTGCTTCAAGCCGTCGCGCTCAAGCAGTGCATCGATTGTCGGTTTCTGACCACGGAACTCTATATAAAGCTCCATCGGGTCTATTGTGCCGCCGCTGCGGAGCATCTTCTGGAATTTCTTGGCAGTGGCTTTGTCGAATATCCCCTTTTCCTTGAATGCTGCAAAAGCATCGGCGTCAAGCATCTCGGCCCACTTGTAGCCGTAATATCCCGATGCGTATCCGCCGGAGAAGATGTGGCCGAAAGAGGGTGAGGACATGCATCCTTCCACTGCATCGAATACGCGTACAGGCTCTTGGGCATTCTTTTCGAAAGCCTCGATGTCGGTTGATGCGCGAAGAGGATTTTCTATGGTGTAGTAAGCCATGTCAAGGTAGCCGAAGCCCAATTGGCGCAGGCATGCGTATGCCGCTCCGAATCGTGAAGCCCTCACGAACTTGTCGATGAGTTCCTGAGGCATGGCCTTGCCTGTCTTGTAATGCTTGGCGAATCCGTCGAGGAACTTCTTTTCGGTCAGATAATTCTCATTGAACTGGGAGAAAAGCTCTACGAAATCATGGTAAACGTTGGTGCCGCTGAGCGAAGAGTATTTGGTGTCGGCCGACAATCCGTGGAGTGCATGTCCGAACTCGTGAAGGAATGTCTCCACTTCCATCGGCGTGAGAAGTACCGCTTCGTTGCCAACAGGTTTAGAGAAATTGCAAACGATTGAAATGAGCGGAATCGTCTTTTTCCCTTCATCATCTTTGGATTCGGGGCGGAATTCAGTCATCCATGCACCGGGGGCTTTGCCGGGACGGAAATAGAAATCTGCGTAAAGGATGCCTATCAGGTTCTTGCCGTCGTATACCTCGTATGCTTTCACGTCAGGATGATACACGGGTATGTTCTTGTTCTCCTTGAATTTGTATCCGTAGAGCTTTTCAGCGAGTCCGAAAACTCCTTTTATGGTATGGTTCAGTTCAAAGTAAGGCTTCATGTCCTCATCATTGAACGCATATCGTTCATTTTTGAGCTTGTCGGCCCAGAAGGAATAGTCCCAAGGCATCAGCTTGAAGTCGGCGCCCTCAGTCTTACGTGCGAAATCTTCTATTTCCTTCAGTTCGGCTTTCATGGCCGGATTGTAAGCCTCGTTGAGCTGCGCAAGGAATTTTTCTACGGCTTCAGGAGTCCCGGCCATGGTGCGCTTGAGCTGATATTCGGCAAAGTTCTTGCATCCGAATATCTTGGCTATTTCGAGACGGACGTTGGCAATGTCCTTAAGTATCTGAGTATTGTCAAATTCGCCTCCGTTGTTGCGTGAGTTGTAGAGGCGGTATAGCGATTCCCTTAAGTCCCGGTTGGTGGAATACTTCATAAAAGGCCCGTAGGATGGGGCGAAGACAGTGAAAACGTACATTGAGCCGTCATCGGTCTTTCCCTCGGCTTCAATCATTTCCTTGGCTTCGGCTCTTGCCGCAGCTATGATTGATTCCGGAAGCCCTCCGAGCTGGTCGGCCTTTACCCAGAGCCTTCTTTCAGGCGCTTTCATGCCGTTTGTGATGTTCTGTGCGAAGCGAAGCGTAAGGTCTGAAAGTTCCTTGACCAGTGTTTTGTATCGTTCACGATCCTTGCCTTCGAGCGAAGCTCCTGATTCTACAAAGTTCTGGTAAGTCTCGTTTATGAGTCTTTGTTCTTCAGGAGTGAGGTCATTCCGTTGGTCTCTGCGGTCGTACACCTCTTTGACACGTTGCCACAGCGGTTCATTAAGCATTATTTCGGCAGAATGCTCAGATAGCACAGGCGTTACTTTTGTCATGATGTTCATCAGTACGGTGTCGCCTACCGCGTGTTCTACGTTGGACAATGCAAGCACGGCCTTGTTGAGTACTTTGCCAGACCTGTCAAGGGCCGCAATCGTGTTCTCGAAGGTCGGGGTTGACCGTTGTCTTGTTATGGCACTGATTTCCTGGTTCTGGAGTCTGATGCCTTCCATGATTGCGTTTTCATAATCCTGAGGGGTTATGACGTTGAAAGGTACAGTCTCGAAAGGAGCTTTTGATGACTCCACGAGCGGATTGGCTGCCGATGCAGTTGCAGGGGCAGCGAACATAGAAAGAGTCATAGCAGTCAATGTGCTGAAAAACAATTTTTTCATTCGTGTGGGATGTCGGTAAAATATTTATTTCACAAAGTTAGTCATTTTATTCAAGTTGCGCAACCCCCTCCTGCAGCTCTGCACGCAGAAAGAGAGCCGTGTTTGTGTCGAGGCTGGCCACTTCCTCTGGCGTGCCCTCGGCTATGATCCGTCCGCCTTCGCGCCCGCCTTCCGGACCGAGGTCGATTATATAGTCGGCAGACTTTATGACATCGAGGTTGTGTTCGATCACTACCATCGTGTTTCCCCGGTCGGTTATTTTTTTGATTACGCCGAGCAGTACGCGAATGTCCTCAAAATGAAGGCCGGTGGTCGGTTCGTCGAGAATGAAGAGCGTTTTCCCGGTGTCTTTTTTGGCAAGCTCTGTGGCAAGTTTCACTCGTTGGTTCTCTCCCCCGCTGAGAGTGCTTGATGGCTGTCCGAGCTTTATGTATCCGAGGCCTATTTCCTGAAGGACTTTTATTTTCTTAAGTATTGCAGGGACGTTCTCGAAGAATTCCACGGCCTGGTTGACTGTCATATCGAGCACGTCGGCTATTGATTTGCCCTTGAAGCGCACTTCAAGCGTCTCACGGTTGTAGCGTTTTCCGTGGCATTCCTCGCAGGGGACGAGCACGTCAGGGAGGAAGTTCATCTCAATGGTCCTGTAGCCGTTGCCTTTGCATGTCTCGCATCGTCCGCCAGCAACGTTGAAGGAGAAGCGTCCGGGTTTGTATCCCCTCAGTTTTGCGTCGGGGAGCGACACGAAGAGCTTGCGGATGTCTGCGAAGACCCCGGTGTATGTGGCCGGATTGGATCGCGGAGACTTGCCGAGCGGCGACTGGTCTACTGTAACGACCTTGTCGATATTCTCCAGGCCGGACACTTCCCGGTAGGGAAGCGGTTCGGCGATTGAGCGGTATATGTGTTTGCTTAGGATGGGATGCAGAGTCCCGTTTATAAGGCTCGACTTGCCGGAGCCGCTGACCCCGGTAACGCAAATGAACTTTCCGAGCGGCAGCTTAAGGTCTACATTCTTAAGGTTATGTCCCGACGCGCCCTTTATTTCGAGAGTCTTGCCGTTTCCTTCGCGTCGTTGCTTTGGAATTTCAATCATTTTGCGGCCGGAGATGTAGTCGGAAGTCAAAGTCTTTGCTTCGAGCATGGCCTTAGGTGTGCCTTGGAACACCACCTGTCCGCCTTTTCGTCCTGCGCCGGGGCCTATGTCCACTATGTAGTCGGCGTGTTCCATTATATCTTTGTCATGCTCAACGACAATTATCGTGTTGCCGATGTCGCGAAGCTTCTTCAAAGACTCTATAAGTCTCACGTTGTCTCGCTGATGCAGTCCGATGGACGGCTCGTCAAGGATGTAAAGCACGTTGACCAGCTGCGAACCGATCTGGGTGGCCAGTCTGATGCGTTGGCTTTCTCCGCCGCTCAGCGAAGAGGATGAACGGTTGAGGGAAAGATAGTGGAGGCCTACGTCAAGGAGGAATCCGAGGCGGCTGCGTATTTCCTTCAGCACTTCTTCCGCCACTTTGCGGCGTTGCGGGTCTACACGGTCTTCAAGCCCGTCAGTCCATTCGTAAAGATCCGAAAGATCCATATTGGCTACGTCAGCTATGCTTTTCCCGTCGATGAAATAATGGAGCGAAACCTTGTTGAGCCGGTTGCCAAGGCATTCCGGGCAGACGGTGCGTGAAAAGAACTGTCCGCTCCATTTGTTGGCTTCTGCGCCGGCATCGAGGCTCTGCTGCATCTCTATGTATTTTACAAGTCCTTCATAAGGCACGTCATAACGGCTCGTTGAAAGCGTCTCATTGCGCAGGTCGAGCTTTACGTCTGTGCCTCCGAGGATTTCTTCCATGGCTTCTTCCGGAAGGTCTCGTATTGGCTTCTTGATGTCTGTGCCGTGCATACGGCAAATGGCCTCGATTTGCCAGAAAACCAAGGAATTCTTGTATTTCCCGAGCGGTGTGATTCCGCCCTCGTGGATTGACTTGGAGTCGTCGGGGATTATTTTGGCGCGATCCACAATATTGACGTATCCGAGACCTTTGCACCTCCGGCATGCGCCTTGAGGTGAGTTGAACGAGAAACTGTGTGGTGCAGGCTCTGGATACGATATGCCGCTTTCGGGATCCATCAGCTGTTGGCTGTAGTGGCGCACGTCTCCGGTTTCTATATCCATCACCATCAGTTGTCTGTCTCCTTGCTTCAGGGAATCGTCCACGGTCTGCCGCAGACGCTGAAGGTCTTCTGCCTTCACTTTCAGCCTGTCCACGACAAGCTCGACAGAGTGGTTGCGGTATCGGTCAAGCTTCAGCCCGTAGGAAAGTTCCCGCAGTTCACCGTCTATACGCACATTCAGGTAGCCTTTCTTGCGCAGGTTCTCGAAAAGCTCCTTGTAATGTCCCTTTCTGTTTTTGACAAGAGGAGCAAGCACATAAATCTTTTTCCCGTCATATTTTTCAGCTATAAGGTCAACGATTTTGTCCTTGCTGTATTTCACCATCGGCAGGCCGGAAATGTAGCTTCTTGCCTCACCGAGGCGGGCGTAAAGCAGGCGGAAAAAATCGTATATTTCAGTGGTGGTGCCTATTGTGGAACGAGGATTCTTGTTTACCGTCTTTTGTTCTATGCTGATTACGGGTGAAAGCCCTGTGATTTTGTCAACGTCGGGACGTTCGAGGTTTCCGAGCATATTGCGTGCATATGCGGAGAAAGTCTCGATATAACGTCGCTGGCCTTCGGCAAATATTGTGTCGAAAGCGAGCGAAGATTTCCCGCATCCGCTGAGTCCGGTTACTACGGTGAGAGAGCCGTGCGGTATGCTTACGTCTATGTTTTTGAGATTATGCACTCTGGCACCGAATACGTCTACGCTGCCGGATGGTGTGTCGCGTATGTCTTGCATTGAAGGTTTCTTTGGTTGATAGCAGGACGGCAGGCTGCATCATTCTGTCGGAACGGCTCCGCCTCCGCCGGATGTGCCTTTGCGTCCTTTGGAGCGGATGATGTTTATGTCGCCGCTCCGCTTGTACTCTTTCCCGTCGGCTCCTTTTGCTTTTATCACATAGTAGTACACGCCGGGACTGACAATCTTTCCTCTGTATTTGCCGTCCCAACCGCCTTCAGGGTCGGAGAAATGGTATAGCTGCGTCCCGTAACGGTCAAATATCCAGCATTCGAATTCGATGATGGAGCGATATGAGACTTTCCATTCGTCGTTGACTCCCTCCGATGCGCCGGGAGAGAACGCGTTGGGGCATTTGAGTTCGGAAGCTCCGATGTTGATTGTATATGTCTCGCCGTATGTCTCGCAGGACCCGTCGGAATTGCTTCCCACGAAGCGCACATATATGGTGCCTTCGTCACGGAAAACGAAATTCAGGTCTTGGCCGCTGATACGGTAATCGATGTTCTGGAAATCGCCGTCCCGGCTCATCTGCCACTCGGTATGTATCACTGCATCAGTGATGAAAGCGGTAAAATTTATTTCCGCCGGAGCTGAGCCTCCGAGTCCTTCTGTCCCGCCGCTGATTTGGTTTGAGTTCTCAGTGTCTCCGGAAGAAACCTGTTCGGCGATGGTACGGCAATCGACAGCTACAGGGACATAAGGTTGGGAAGATATGGTTTTCCCTATTCCCCATTCTTTCATAAAGCGGTCGCCGGAGACTGTGAAAACTGTGTTGCAATAAGCCGGAGGCGTAAGAAACACCTGATGGTCGATGCTTTCAATGGTCTTGATCTGCTCTGTCTGAATGAAATGCGATTGTTCGTCGTCCCATTCGAGATTCAGGAAACTGACTTCGATTTCGCGGCTCAGCGTGAAACGTCGTCCGTTTATGCCGTAGTAGTGTATCTCTTCTCCTGAGCCGTCAATGTCAAGTATTGTCTGGTTGCATCCTGATTCTTCCGATACCGTAACGGAATTGATCGAGAACTGATGACGTCCATATCCAACTATCCAGAAATAATAGCGGTTGTCGTTGTCCTCGATGATGTATCCCATATCTGTTTCGGCATTTGAAACCGAGGAGACGTTCCCGTCGTAGCTAACGCCTTGGATTTCTTCGGCATGCCCTCCTCCGAGGGAGGAATATCTGTACCATTTTGGGGAGGAAGAAGCAGACGTTGCAGTGTATGAAACCGATACTGCCCCGCTCTCATTGACTACGAATATGTCGTTGAGTCCGGATTCCCGCACTGGTTCTATTGTGATTGCGCTGAAATTACCGGAAGATATTTCCACCGGGGTGGCTGCTACGGGAAGATATGCGGCACAAGCCAGCAAAAACACAGATGGCCTGTTTATGTATGCGAGGATTTTCATTTGCAGAAACGTCATTTACGTCATATTGAACAACGCAAATCCCCGCAGTTTATTGCCATAGCGGCGACTGGTTCAAGGATTCACGGCAACCGAATGTCCTCTTCCCAAAATCCGCTATGACCACGTGCTGTTGTCAAAAGTCGGGTTTCTCCGATTTTTCTGAGCTGCCTTTGAATATCTTGGCCGTGAACGCAAAGCGCACAAGAAGGTAATTTATGGGAAAGCTTATTGCGATGGCCGGGAGTATGGCGAGGGAAGGCCCGATTATCTTTGCGAAAATCGCCACGAGCCCTGTCTGCATGCCCATGTTGAACAGGTGGCTGAGCGTGAAACCGAGCCCCTTTTTTGCGTTAGGGCTTGAATGAAACGTGAAATAACTCGAAAGGAAAAAGTTGAAGACAAAGCTTATCGCGTAGCTGATTATGGTGGCTATCACGGGTTTTACGCCGACGGTATGCAGGAATACGAAATACAAGCCAATCTGAAGCAACGTGGCTATTCCTCCTACTATTCCGAAACGGATGATTTCCGAAAAACGGCTTCTTCCGTTGATGAGCTTTTCAAGATTCATGATGTCGTGGCTATGGATGGTGTTAGAGAGGAGTTTCTTGTGATTTGGCTTTTTTCAGGCTTATGTTTATTGAGTCGATATAGTCAAGCACTTCGTCGCGTCCTGTCTTTTTTTCCGAAGATGTGATGAATGTCGGCGGAAGCTCTTCCCATTCCTTCATTAGTTCCTTTTTGTAGGCACTCACATTGGATTCTCCGGCAGTCTTGCTGAGTTTGTCGGCCTTGGTGAAGATGATTGCAAAGGGGACTCCGTTTTCTCCGAGCCAACGCAGAAACTCAAGATCTACGGCTTGCGGCTTGTGGCGTATGTCGAGCAGCACGAAAAGGGAAGTGAGCTGGTGGCGTTGGAGTATGTAGTCTTCGATGATGCGCCTGATTTCCTCCCGCTGCTTTTTGCCTCTTGCGGCATATCCGTATCCCGGCAGGTCTACGATGTTCCAGTCCCCGTCGTTTATGCAGAAATGGTTTATTAGCAATGTCTTGCCGGGAGTCTGTGAAGTCTTTGCGAGTCCCTTGTTGCGTGTGAGCATGTTTATCAGGGACGACTTGCCGACGTTGCTTCGGCCTATGAAGGCATATTCAGGGACATCGGTGTCAGGACACTTGTTGACGTCTGCGTTGCTTATCAGGTATTTGGAATTCTTTATTTCCATGCTCTTTTCTCAGCTTTTTTCAAAAAACGTTTCGTGTATTATCCGCAATGCATTGTCCGCGTCCGTTTCCGCAACCACGTATGCATGGCTCATGGCAGAAGCCCCGTGGGATGACGCGGCTACGCTTATTCCGGCCCTTTGCAGCGAGTTGAGTATTCTGGGGCCAGTCCCGGATTCGTGGCCGATGTTTTCGCCCACGATTGCGATTATGGCCATTCCGTCGGTTGCCTGTATGCGGCTTATCTCGCCGGTTTCCATATCCGGAGCGAATTCTTGTTCCAAGGCTTTGGCCGAGCGTTGGGAGTCGGAGGTGGATACGGCGAATGAGAATGAGCTGTCGGCAGTGGGTTGGGACACGAGCTTGACGCTGATTCCGCTTTTTGCCAAGGAATTGAATGTGCGGGAATTGATTTCCGGCACGTTCTCGGCACTTTTCCCTTCAATCTCGATGATTGAAATCTTTCGCACTGACGTTACTCCTTTTGCCTCACCGAGATTTGCGGCTTTGTCTGTGATCCAGGTCCCGGGGGCCGTGCTTCTGAAAGTGTTCAGTATGCGTATCGGTATGTTTTTGTGGAACACCGGATATATTGTAGGGGGATAGACCACTTTGGCTCCGAACGAACACAGTTCCATGCTCTCCACGAAAGACAGGCGGTCGATGACCTGTGCCTGAGGGATGATGCGCGGATCGGCGGTCATGAATCCGTCCACGTCGGTCCATATCTCAAGGCAGTCGGCATCAAGGGCTGCGGCCACCAAGGCGGCGGTGTAATCGCTTCCTCCGCGTCCGAGGTTGGTGATTTCTCCAGAATCCCTGTCAGTGGAAATGAAACCTCCGATGACAGCCACTTTCGACTTGCAGAGACTCAAAGTCTCTTTGATGTTTCTGTCGGTGAGCACGGTATCGGCGATGTTCTTGTTGAACCATTTTTCCGTCTTTATGATGTCGAGAGAATTGAAGTGCGTCGCGCCGGGAATCATCCGGCTGACGATTACTGACGACATGCGTTCCCCGAAGCTCACTATCCTGTCGAGCGTCTGGTCGGGGAGTTCTCCGATCAGGGCAACGCCGTCATAGAGCTTGCCAAGCTCTTCAAGCATCGGCTCCACGGTGGATGAGACCTCGTCCTGAAACTCCGGGGCTATGATTGCCGTTATTATGCCGCGGTGCCTTTCGGCGATTGAAAGCATATTGTCCTTATACCGTTGGTCGCCTGAAGAGGCGAGTGCTGCCGTGGCCAATAGCTTGTCGGTCAGGCCGCCGAGAGCGGAAACGACCACAACCATACGGTCTTCTCCGCTTTCCACGATGTGTTTGACATATGTCAGGCTTTCGGCCGTTCCGACCGAAGTTCCTCCGAATTTAAGTACTTTCATATATGCCCCAGTGTATTTTGGCAGTGCAAAAGTACTCATTTTTCTCCTATCATCAAAATCCGCAATGTTCCCGCTATACAATATCCGGTTGCTTCCACGTTTTGTTATACATATAAAACGCTTGTTTATGGACATCGAGTCATTGCTTTTCAGCCGTCCTGACGCTTCGAGGACAGACATTTCCAAAGGAGACGTTTTGGTGGCCGAACCATTGATGCAGGAGGGCATATTCCGCCGGTCGGCCATACTGATACTTGATGCTGACGTTTCGTCGGGATATATGGGGCTTGTGTTGAATCATAAGACCTCGCTTTCAATGCAGGATCTGATTCCTAAATGGGAAGGTGGAAAGCGAGTCCCTCTTTTCGCTGGCGGCCCGGTTGATCTGGAGAGGCTGTTCATGCTTCATACGCTCGGCGATGTGTTCAAAGGCTGTAAGGAAATCCTCCCGGGCATTTTTGTAGGAGCCAATATGGATGATGTGGTTGAATATGTCGATTCCGGAGGGGAGGTGGAAGGGCGGATGCGCTTTTTCCTCGGCTACAGTGGATGGCAGTCCAATCAGCTCGAAAGCGAGCTTCTGGGCAAAAGCTGGGCGTTGGAGCGGCATGAACCGGCGTCAGCTCTGCTCCAAGGGACTGGCAACGCCTATTGGAGACGGCAGGTAGCGCGGTTGGGCGATTCCTATCGCAGTTGGCTCATAGTCCCACAGGATGCCGCCCATAACTGAAATGGACTGTATCTAATTTCCGTGTATGGTCGGCGCGCATCTTTGGTGGATGCGCTTAAACATAGGTGGTAATCCGATTGTTATCACAATAAACGAAAAAACTTAAAGCTATGAAAACACTTTCCATCATCTGCTATGCAATAGGATTCGTCCTGCTTGTCATCTCTTGTTTCATTTCGAGCGTGGCTGCCACCTGGTGGCTCGGCGGCATTGCCGTCGTGATGCTGATTGCCGGAAGCGTGTGCCAGTACAATTCCGCCAGGACGCGTTCCCGCAATGGCTACTGATCATTTCTTCAAGGGGCAGATATACTGTCCTTTGATGCGTGTGGCATTTCCGTAGGCCACTCCGTGGGTAGGGCAGATGTGGTAGCATGCGAGGCATGACACGCACCTGTCGCCCCATAAGGGGTGGCCGTTTTGCATCCGTATGTTGCCCATAGGGCAGGTTACGGCGCATTGCTCGCAGCCGATGCACTCAGGTGTCCATCTCCACCGTCGTGGGAATATCCCCCAGCGTTTGAAAAGGGGATAGACCATCTTGCTTTTGAAAGAAGCGTGTTTTCCGCGGACTATATCGATGCACGTTTCTTTCCGGGCTATTGCCTCGGCTATCGCGTCTATGCGTGCCGGTGCGGCTTCGAGTTTGGATTTTTCCACCTCTTTATTGTCAACGTTGAATCCGGGCAGCAGCACGTAATTATTGGGCATTATGACGCTCCATATGCCTTTCAGCGGAATGTTTCTTGCGGACAGTGCCTTGGCGAGCATTTCCGGGGTGAATGCCGCTTCGTCTCCGCAGGTGCATGCCATCCATACGTACGTTCCGGATTTCTGGACGTCCTTGCAGAACTCTTCGGGCAGGCGCGCGATGAATTCCTCAATCAATGGCGGGATTCCCCATGAATAGACGGGAAACACGAAGCCGAGCATACTGCCAGAAAAGGAACATTTTTCAGGGTCTGTCTCCGGAATGAAAGATGCTTGTTCACAAAGTCGGTCGGCAAGTCTGTTTGCTACGAAACGCGAGTTGCCTGTGCCTGAGAAGAAAAATATCATAATCTTTGTCGAGTATGGTCAAATTGAAACGATCTTAAAAACCAATTCTTTCAACAAGTCAAATTCATTTTTGTTCGAGCCGATACCTTTTGATTGCGTGTCGAAGTCCCTTATTGCCGAGATGCAGGCCGCAGACTGTCGGAGGGAATAGAAACGCATGGCGGTTTTCACTTCACGGATTGCATATTCGCTTTTTGCGTTGAGTGCCGACATTATTGAGGCATCGGACTTGTCTTTCAGGCATTCGGCAATCACGAGTTTTGAGAAGAACGAGAAGATGAGGGCTACCGACATCATGGCAGGATGCTGCCTTGGGCTTCGCGAGAAATAGTCCACAATCGTCATAGCCTTGTTGTAGTCCTTCACTGCAAGGGCGGAGGTCAGCTCGAAATTGTTGAAATCTTTGCTGAAACCGGTGTGTCGGCCGACGATTTCAGGGTTTATGACGTTCACGTTGCCGTTTTCCGCCACCACGATTTTGTCTATTTCAGAGAATATTTTTTTGAGTTCGGTGCCTTGCAGTTCCGTCAGCATAGCTATTGCCTTGTCGTCAATCCTGATTCCGATCGAGGAGCAGTAGTCATGGACAAAGGAAGCGATGTTGTATTCCTTGACGCGTTCTGAACGGAAAACCACCGTTTCGGATTTTGCCGCAGCCTTGAGCAGAGCGGATGTGGCCGCGAGTTTGTCGCCTTTGTATGCGATTACAAGCACTGTAGTTCCGACCGGATGCTCCAGATAAGGCGCGAGTTTGTCAAGTTGGGCTTTGGCACGGTCCATTGCCTGCGCTTCTTTCAGTATCACGAGCCGGCGTTCGCTCATAAGGGGGAATTGGCGTGCGGTATTTGCCACGGTTTCGATGTCGGCCTCTGCGCCGTAGAATGAGAAGCAGTTGAAGTCTCGCTCACTTGGATCGACCACGTTCTCTTCAAGAAGGCTTACGATGCTGTCGATGAAATATTCCTCTTCGCCCATAAGGATATAGACAGGGGCGATGTCTCGTTTCCTGATGTCGGCTATTATGTCGCGGTATGTGGTCTGTGCCTTTTTTGCCATTGTCAGGAGCTTTTTGACGGATGTTTACGGTATATGGATTTTGAACAGGCGAATATCATGCCGACGGACAAGGCAAGCGAGACGAAAGCCATCCATAGTGTCCCGTTTTCCGCAGTTCCGCAATGTTCATAGAAGGATATGTCGGCACCGCGATGTGCCAGCCATGTGAATATGACCACCAGACTGTTGTTGAAAGCATGGGCTGTTGCTGAAAGCCATATGGAGCCGCTCCACATATACAGATACCCGAAGAAGGCTCCAAGAAGCAGTCTCGGTATGAAGCCGAAAGGCTGGAAGTGCATGATGCTGAATACCAAAGCGGCTAACCATACCGCTCCGTGGCGATTGACGCCAGGTCCGAGAAGCATTTTCTGCAATGCGCCACGGAAAAAGATTTCTTCGGCTGTGCCTGTAAGCACACCTATCACCAGCACGCCGGAAAGCATGCCGCCTACGGTGGTCGTGTCGAGCATACGTTCGGTATATGCGCCTGCTGTCGCTTCCCATTCGCGGAATGCGGATTGGAGAGAGGCTGGGAAACTGATGGATTCGTTGAATGCGATTACCTCGTTGAGGAACGGAATGGCGCATGCCATCGTGAGGAGGGTAACCAGAAGCGATCTGACAGGATAGCCGTCAGAAATGCCAAGATCTTTTTCAGGAGAGATGTAAAAAGCCTTGAATGCAACCCAGGCCGGAAGTATGAATGCCACCACCGATTGCACAGCCGACTGAAACAGGAGCGCGGCGCGATTGTCTGCAGGTACCGTCGTCGTTATGAGCGAGGTGAAGCATAGTCCGATGAAGAAAGCTATCGCGAGACATATGAGCCGTGTCGTCCTTGATGCCTTGAACGGAAATATTGTCCTGATGTTTTGCTGCATAAGGTCAGGTGAATTCTTTACGAGTGAAAACAAAGCTGCGTCCGAGGTATTTTTCTTTCACGGTCGGGTTGGAGGCCAGCTCCTCGCTTGTGCCTTGGAAAAGGATTTTGCCTTCGAACAGCAAATATGCCCTGTCTGTGATCCTTAGCGTCTCTTGGGCATTATGGTCAGTGATAAGTATGCCTATGTTCTTTTTTTTCAGTTTGAAGACCACAGACTGTATGTCTTCCACTGCAATCGGGTCAACTCCTGCAAATGGCTCGTCGAGCATGACGAACTTTGGGTTTATGGCCAGGCAACGGGCTATTTCCGTGCGTCGGCGTTCTCCGCCCGAGAGACGGTCTCCATAGTTTTTGCGAACTTTCTCCAAGTCGAACTCGCGTATCAGGCTTTCAAGTTTCTCCTTTTGGTATTCCTTTGATGTTCCTGTCATTTCCAGCACGGCCCGGATGTTGTCCTCCACGCTGAGTTTGCGGAATACGGAGGCTTCCTGCGCGAGGTATCCGATTCCGAGTTTGGCGCGTTTATAGACCGGAAACCCCGTTATGTCTTGCTCGTCAAGGAAAATCTTGCCTTCGTTAGGAGTGATCAGTCCGGTAGTCATATAGAAGGTCGTGGTCTTGCCGGCGCCGTTAGGCCCGAGAAGTCCCACGATTTCCCCTTGTGTAACGTTTATGGAGACATGGTTCGCCACTGTGCGCGTGCCATAACGTTTCACGAGGTTTTCTGTGCGCAAAATCCCTTTTTCAGGCTCGGTTTTGATTTCGGCTTCCACGGTCTCCCGGCCGTCGGAACCGGCCTCGATTCTTTCCGTGATTGTTTCATGTATCAAATCGTCGGGAACTGTGCTGTCGGCCTGTGTTTTGTCAATCTGCGGACATGGTTTGGATTTACGGGCGGGGAAAAGCGGAAAAATCTTCATTTCGCTTTGAGTGTGTTGTTGGATGAAGGAAGCAGAGAGCGGATATAATCTGTAAGCAGCCTTATTGCCACTTTGTTGTTCCCCCCCTGTGGCACGATTAAGTCTGCATACCGTTTTGTAGGTTCGATGTGCAGCTCGTGCATAGGCTTCAGCGTTTCCTGATAGCGGTCTATCACCATCTGCGGAGTGCGTCCGCGCTCTATGCAGTCGCGGTGTATGACGCGTATGAGGCGTTCGTCTGCATCCGCATCTACGAAGACCTTGATGTCCATCATATCGCGCAGCTCCTTGTCGCAGAGCACGAGTATGCCCTCCACGACCACGACTTCACGCGGAGCCAGATGTATGGTTTCTTTCATCCTTGAGCATGTCAGGAAGTCGTATGTAGGCATTTCTATGTCATCGCCTTTCTTTAGTTCTTCGAGTTGTCGGCACAGCAAAGACCACTCGATGGATGCCGGTTCGTCGTAGTTCATTTTGAGCCGGGTCTCGAGCGGAATGTGTGCGTTGTCTTTATAATAGCAGTCCTGAGGCATCACGGCCACCTCGTCCTTGGGCAGACTCTCTATAATCTTGCGGACTACGGTGGTTTTGCCGGAGCCTGTTCCTCCTGCGATTCCGATTACGAGCATATATTGTGTTTGAATCTGGCACCTGCCAGACTCAAACACAATACTAAACATATAGTGCAAAGTTGAAAGTCCGGCATAGTGCCTGAAGTTAATGTTCTTTAATGATGAAGCTTTGGAAAGAAGACGGTTGCCGATGCTTCAAGATGCAAAATTAGTAAAACCGCTACTCAAATCCAAATATTCAGAAAGAGAAGTGGAGGCTTATGCGCAGGCCGCTGCGGTCGATATAGGGGCGGTCGAGGTAGGTCAGTCTCCATATGTAGTCTATCCTGAGTATGGACGCTATGTTGTCGATACCCACGCCTGCCTCCATATAAGGCGTGGCATCCATGAGTCCCACATTAGCGTCGGCCGGGAAACGGTAGAGGTCTTTGTTGCAGTCAGGATTGTTCTTTTTTGACAGATGCCCCATAAACCCCTTGAATGTCAGAACTTCCCGCATTTTCAGCTTCTTGACTAACGGTATGCGGTTGAAAAGTATGCCGTTGCCGAAATATGTAAGGTCTACGGAAGCGTACTGGTCAAGCGCAAACTCCATTGGATTGAGCAGGGCGTATGATTCGGGTTGAATCGTGTAGCTCAGATTGGCGTTCTGCCAGGCAAGTGCCGGATAATAAACCGCGCTCCATATTTTGCCGAGTTTTATGTCTGTGTCAAGATAGCCGAACGCTGAGAACCAGAACCTCTTCTGAAATGAAAACTCGGTTTTGTTGATTGTGAAGTCGGCTCCGAGAAGCCTTTTCGGCCCGTATTCGTGTGTGAGCAGGAACACGGGAGCATCCATGTTTACCGGGCGGCGGCTTGTGGCTCCCTGTACGAACTTCTCACCCGGAGCATACCTGAGGGATACGAACAGCGATGTCTGATTGAAATGAGGGTCGAAAGAGCCGTCGGCACGTTGGAACTTTACCCATTGTGTGGCTTCTTGGCGTTCCTGCCTAAGACCTGCCTCGAAAGAGAGATTGTTGGCATATTCCCTTACATATTTAATTTCGGCACGCCGCCTGTATGTTATCAGAAAACTCCCTTTGCGTTTGACAGACAGAAAAATGTTGTCGGGATTGGTGAAAAGGTAGTGTTCGCCGATGCGGTCTGTGTCGTATTGGTATTCAGCCCGTATGGAGTTCATCGGGAACTCACGTGAATGGTATTCTTTAGGAGAGAATGAATAGTCAAGCTCAGCACGGTATTTCCATTTCTTGTCCCGTAGTCCGTAAGCGACATACCCCCGGGCGAAGAGGTGTGGGGAGAGATTGGCTGTCGTCATTCCTCCTATCCGGAAACGCACGCCTTCGGCCTTGTTGGTGCTTACCAACGTGTTTATCGGGCCGAGGTCGAACCGGCTCTTTTTTCCTGTTTTGATGTAGCCGTTGACGATGACGGAAAGGATTTTTTCACTCCAATAAATCAATGGGACACTCCTTAGCTTTTGAAGCAGGCTTCCCATTTCTTTTTCGCTTCGGGGCATCTCTATAAGGCGGTGTGCTTCCCAATAGTCGTTGTCCCGTTCCTCGGCTCCTTTGATGAGGAATCGTGTTCCGGCATTTTCGCAGAAAGCCGTTACGGATTTGTCGGGACTGAATGAATGGCCTGTGTAGGCGGTCTGCCGGCGTGCGTATAATCCCTGTGTGCCGGGAATTACATGCAGTTCTACGGTTATGTCGTCCATATCCGTGTGCCTGTTCCCGTTCTGGTCTTGTCTGAAAGCCTGTGATATGAACAGGTTCTTTACGAAGTTGAGGTTCACCGCCTTTCCAGTCCGCATTGCGATTTTTCTGACAAAGAAAGTCGTGTCGCCGAGAGCGACCCACATTTTGCCGTTGAATCCCATTGATTCGGGATTGTGAGGCACGAAGGAAAGTTCGAGGCATCTTATGCCCCCGTCGGTTACAGTGTCGAGGTAATATTTGTAGTAATTCGCGCCTATTGCTGAAAGCGGGCTGACGAAGCGGTTTTGCAAGACTGTGATGTCGTTGCCGAATATGTCTATTTCGCGGAAAGTGTCTTCGAGGGCATTCTGAATGTTGCTTTGATTGAAAGATTTGTCTATTCCGGCAGTCTTGATTCCCGTAACAATCTCTTTCCCTTTGGTGTCCCCTTTGCGGAACAAGTGGGTCGCGGTCTTTTCCCTGACGCTGACTTTCAGTATCGGTCTGTCGGCGTGTGCCACAGTGTCGATATATTCGCGTATGAACGGAATCTTCCTGTCGCTCCAGCTTCCTGAATCAGGGATTTCAAAGTCGGAGAGGCCGATTGTCATCTTCTCGTATTTGTCGTAGGAATACCAGGAGGAGTCCTGCGGATTGTGGCGTTTGGAGGCGGCGCGTATGTTCTCCATCAGTTCCACGGCAGGATTGTTCTTTCGTGAATATTTCTCTTTTCTCCTTTTGACGTACACCTCTTTGAGCGTTTTTGCCGATGGCGGCAGGAATATCTTCATGTTCATCGCGCTGTCAGGATTGACCGCAATTTCCAGCGTCTTATATCCCATGGAGCTTACCCGCAGTTTTTTGATGGGCGCGCGGCTTTTGAATCTGAAAGCACCTTCTTCGTCGGTGAGGCAACCTCCGGCTGCACCCTCCACATAGATGTTGACAAGTGGCAGCAACTCTTCTGTAAGCGAATCTGCGACTTCTCCTCTGACTTCATGGACAATGCCGGGAGTTGTCCCGGTGCTGCTATCCATTGCGGAGCAAAGGCCGGCGACAATCACTGAAATCAGCAGTATTATAAGGCGTGATTTGTCTATGTCCATGATAATTGCTATCTTTGTCCCGCTTTTTGCACAACGGGAAAGCATCGAATCTATAACGCGGCTGAATGGCTAAAATTACATCGGCAGATGGCAAAAGAGATTGAACATAAATACCTGACGGTTTCCGGTTCATACCGGGACATGCAGTCGTCTGAAACCAGGATTTGTCAGGGTTATCTGTCTCGTGAGCCGGAACGCACTGTCCGTGTGCGTGTTGCCGACGACCGTGGTTTTCTGACTGTGAAAGGGGAAAACGACGGCGATTCCCGTGAAGAATTTGAATACGAGATTCCTCATTCGGATGCCGAAACCTTGCTGGGGATGTGCATTCCTCCTGTGATTGAAAAAATAAGGCATTTCGTGCCTTTCGGCGGTTACGTGTGGGAGGTGGACGAATATCTCGGCCATCTTGCTCCGTTGGTCGTGGCTGAAATCGAGCTTCCGGAGTCAGGCCGCGATTATGCGCTTCCACCTTTTGTAGGCCGGGAAGTTACGGGCGACCCGCGTTACTATAATTCTAATCTGTCAGCAGACAATGGTATCAATAAATAATTTAAGTGTAGAGTTTTCGGCCAGGCCGCTTTTCGACAATGTGAGTTTTGTGGTCAATAAGACCGATAAGATTGCGCTCACGGGAAAGAACGGTGCCGGAAAGTCCACTTTGCTAAAGATAATCGCCGGGCTTCAGCAGCCTGCTTCCGGAAGCGTGGCTATGCCAGACGGTCTGACCGTCGGCTATCTTCCTCAGCAGATGGAGGTGGCCGACGAGACGACGCTTCTCAACGAAGTGAAGAAATCGTTCGGCTCGCAGATCGACCGTCAGGAAGAGGCCGATCGTGTGGCTTCTGAACTTTCCGAGCGCGATGACTATGACAGCGATTCTTATCATAGACTCATAGAACGTCTCGAGTACCTCAACGAACGGATTGCAATGGAAAGCGCGGGCAATATGGATGCGGAGATAGAGCGCACGTTGCTCGGACTCGGATTCGTGCGCGAAGACTTCCATCGTCCCACCCGGGAGTTTTCCGGAGGATGGCGCATGCGAGTGGAACTTGCCAAGATACTTCTGCGCCGTCCTGACATAATACTTCTTGACGAGCCCACCAACCATCTTGACATAGAATCGATACAGTGGCTCGAACAGTTCCTGCAACAGAAAGCGAAGGCGGTCATGCTTGTCAGCCATGACCGGGCTTTCATCGACAACGTGTGCAAGCGAACTCTTGAAATATCGTGCGGAAAGGTATATGACTACAAAGTGAATTATTCGCAGTTTGTCGAGCTTCGTAAAGAGCGCGTCGAACAGCAGATGCGTGCTTACGAGAACCAGCAGAAACAGATTGCCGACATAAAGGAGTTCGTAGAGCGGTTCCGCTACAAACCTTCAAAAGCCGCTCAGGTGCAGAGCCGCATAAAACAATTGGACAAGATGGTTCCTATTGAGGTGGACGAGGTGGACAACTCGCGACTGCGGCTGAAGTTTCCCCCGGCTCCCCGTAGCGGCGACTATCCTCTGATTCTTGAAAACGTAGGGAAGGCCTACGGAGGGCATCAGGTTTTCGACCATGCCGAATTCACCATCAAGCGCGGAGAGAAGGTGGCTTTTGTCGGAAAGAACGGTGAGGGCAAATCCACTCTTGTCAAGTGCATAATGGGCGAGATTCCGTTTACTGGAAATCTGAGGACTGGCCATAATGTCAAGATCGGTTATTTCGCCCAGAACCAGGCTCAGCTGCTTGACGGAGAGTCCACGGTCTTCGATACCATAGACAGGGTGGCCGTGGGGGACGTGCGCACAAAAATCAGGGACATCCTCGGTGCGTTCATGTTCGGCGGCGAGGCTTCCGACAAGAAGGTGAAGGTGCTTTCCGGCGGCGAGAAGACGCGTCTTGCCATGATAAAGCTCCTTCTCGAGCCCGTTAATCTTCTTATTCTCGACGAACCTACCAATCATCTCGATATGAAGACCAAAGACATCCTCAAGGATGCCATAAGGGATTTCGACGGTACGGTGATTGTGGTCAGCCATGACCGTGATTTCCTTGACGGACTTGTGCAGAAGGTATATGAGTTCGGAGGAGGACGTGTGCGTGAGAACCTCGGTGGAATATATGACTTCCTCCGGAGCAAGAACATCTCGAATCTGCGCGACATAGAGCTGTCAAAATCTCAGGGCATCTGCAAGGCTGAAAATGCGGATTCGTCCGATGGTCCAGGCATTCAGGAAGCTCCAAAAAAAGGAAAGATTTCTTACGCCGAGCAGCGTGAGAGGGAGAAGATGCTGCGGCGTCTGCGCAAGAGAGTGGAAACAGCGGAGGCGGAAGTCGGAAATTCGGAAAGCGGGTTGGCCGAGATAGAGGCATTGATAGCGGCCGGCGACGCGCAGGAAGAGACGCTGTCCAAGTATGCGGAGATGCAGAAGAGGCTTGAAAACGCGATGTCTGTCTGGGAACTCGCCACTATGGAGCTTGAAGAGGTCGAGAAAGAATCTGTCTGAAAAGCCATTTTTTGTAATGTGCGCCGGAATTAAATCGTCATTAACTCGATAATCAGAATGAACAACAACATAAACGAAATGAACCTTAAAAAGACATTAATGGCAATGGCCACAGGTCTGCCGATGATGGCTTTTGCTGCCGGTGGACACGGTGTGGAAAAAGCCAATCTTGATCCGAGCGTAAAGCCGGGAGATGACTTCTATCAATATGCGTGCGGGGGATGGATGAAGGCGAACCCTCTTCCTGCAGAGTTTTCCCGGTTCGGCACTTTCGACCAGTTGCGCGAGACGGCACGTGAGCAGTTGAAGGATGTGATTCTTAATCTTTCAAAGAATCCCGAATCAAAAGTGAAAGGGACAAATGCGCAGAAAGTGAGCGACCTTTACGCTATGGCGATGGACAGCACGCGCCTCAACCGTGAAGGGGCCGCGCCTCTTAAGGCCACTCTTGAGCATATTGAGAAAGCGGACACAAAAGATCTTGCCAGACTTCTGACGGATGAATTCCTGGCTTTCTGCAACCCGTTTTTCGGAAGCGGGGTAGGCACGGATGCCAAGAACTCTAATGTCAATGCGATGCATATAGGCGAAGCCGGTCTTGGTCTCAGCGACAGGGATTACTATCTTGAGGAAAGTGAGACCAATGCAAAAATAATGGAGGCTTATGAAACCTACATCAAGCGCATAATGACCCTCGCCGGAAAGAGCGATGCCGAAGCGGAACGCATCTGGGAGACGCTTGTCAGGACTGAAAGGAAGTTTGCTGAGGCGAAGATGACACGTGAGCAGAGACGCAATCCGCAGGCCCGCTACAATGAATATTCGGTTGCGAAGCTTCAGGCAGAATTCCCGTACATTGACTGGAAAGCATATTTCTCCAACCTCGGCACGCCGGATGTGGATCGTGTGATTGTGGCCTCGCCTCAGTTCATGAAGGCTCTGAATGAAATACTCCCGTCGCTTACCGACCGCGAAATCAAGGATCTTATGACGGTCGATGCCGTAAGCGGAGTTACGGGTCTTCTGAGCGATGATTTCTATGATGCCTCCTTTGAACTCTATGACCGTGTGATGAGCGGCAAGGAGGAGAAGGAGCCGCGTTGGAAACGCGCTATGGGCATCCCCAATTCGATGTTCGGAGAGGCTGTAGGGGAGCTTTACGTGGCCAAGTATTTCCCAGAGGAAAGCAAACAGTACATGAAGGGGCTTGTGGAGAACCTGCGTGTCGCCCTCGGGAAGCATATCGACAATCTTACCTGGATGAGCGATGCCACCAAGGCTAAGGCTCAGGAAAAGCTTGCCGGATTCGTGGTGAAGATAGGTTATCCCGACAAATGGAAGGATTATTCGGGAATAGACATTGATCCTGAATTGCCGTTTATGGAGAATGTGCGCCTTGCTTCGATATGGTATCAGAAAGACAATCTTGCAAAACTCAAGAAGCCTGTTGACCGGGATGAGTGGCATATGACTCCCCAGACCGTCAATGCGTATTACAATCCGACAACCAATGAGATATGCTTCCCTGCAGGAATCCTCCAGGCTCCTTACTTCGATATGAAGGCCGATGATGCCTGCAATTATGGGGCAATAGGAGTGGTGATTGGACATGAGATGACCCACGGTTTCGATGATTCCGGACGTCAGTATGACAAGGAAGGAAATCTTAACGACTGGTGGCAGCCCGCCGATGCCGAAGCTTTCAAGAAACTTGCGGACGCGCTTGTGGCTCAGTTCGACGAAGTGGAAGTCGCTCCCGGGGTTCATGCCAACGGACGCTTCACGCTTGGCGAGAACATTGCCGACCAAGGCGGTCTTCGTGTGGCTCTCACCGCTTATCAGGATGCGGCCGGAGATAAGGCTGAGGACATCGACGGACTAAGCCCGCTCCAACGCTTCTATCTTGCATATGCCAACGTGTGGGCAGCCAACATCCGCGATGCTGAGATACTTTCGCGCACCAAGACCGATCCACATTCACTCGGCAGGAACCGTGTGAACGTTTCGCTCCGTAATATCGAGCCGTTCTTCGGTGCTTTCGGAATCAAGGCAGGAGATCCGATGTTCCGTCCCGAATCGGAACGTGTGGTAATCTGGTAAATTCCAAGCGCACTCTAAAGCTATGTATGATTCAGACCACGGCCAATCTCAATACAGTTGGCCGTGGTCTGTGTTTTTAATGGATTATGAGAAAAACTTCAGTTTTAGCCGCGATGGCATCGGCTTTTCTTTTGATGCTTCTGTCATGTGGAGACGAGCCGGGTCGGGTTGACAGTCTTGAAACGCTTACGGTGAATGTGAAAGTTCCCGGCACGCTGATTGACAATGTCAAGCCGGAAGAGTTGGTCGAAGCCAAATGTTTGATTGTCAGAGGAGACATAAACTGTGTCGATTTGGCGCATATACGAAATTTCGGCTATGCTCCGGACGAACACGGGAACGCACCCGTAAAAGAGCTGCTTGACATGTCTGGATGTAACATCGTTGACGGGGAAAGCGAGGAATTCGGAATCTCAGAGAAGGATGTTTTGTCGGGACTCGGATGGATAAAGTGCAAGGACATTCGTCTTCCGGAATCAATCAGGGCAATAGGCTATTCGGCATTGTCTTATGTCGAGACCCGAACTGTCAGGATTCCAGATAAGGTGGAGAGCATCGGCATTGGGGCGTTCGCGCATAGCTGTGTGTCGGAAATGGACATCCCGTCTACGGTCAAATCTATGGGAAGGTTTGTTTTTTGGGATTGTCAGCAACTCAGGAGGATAAGTCTGCCTGAAATGAAGGAGATTCCGTTTGGGGCTTTTTCCGGATGCGCTCTTGAGCAAGTACACATTCCGGAGGGAGTGGAAATCATAGGAGACGGTGCTTTCGAAGGCTGCCGGATGTTGTCGGAATTGACGTTGCCTCGGTCGTTGAAGAAAATCGGTATGTCCGCTTTCGTCAGTTGTGAATCGCTGAAAAGCCTGACTGTTCCCGAAGGAATAGCTGAAATCAGCGAGTATGCTTTCGGGGACAATTTCCTGAAATCGCCCCTTAAGGAGTTGCATTACAAGGCAAAGGAACCGTGTTGGATTTACGGTGTTACGGTGGTCGCAGGCGTTGAAGACTGCGTATTGTATGTGCCACGCAGCTCGCTTTCCCGTTTTGAAGTGTCGGGCAACTGGGGATTCAAGGATGTGGTAGGTGAATGAAAAGCGCCTGTCAGTCTCTCCATTTTGCTGCGGATCATCACATATTTTCTTGTGAGGATGTAAAGTGTGTCATTCTCACCTTCAGTGAGCTTTGTGTCGGTCTCCGGAGCTACGCCCATGTTTAACCTGGTCAGTTGTGCCTGATAGGCATTGTCCAGGCGTGCCACTGCGGCTGAGTCGGCGGCAAGTTTTATGCTGTCGCAATAGGCCGCTGTCAGATTGACAGTGGCGACGAAAAGGTGTCTGGCCTCGCTGCGGTCTGTTTTTTCATTGTTGTCGTCGCATGCGGCAAATGAGGTTGCAATGAGAGCTGTCGCAAAGCTTATCAGCGTTTTGTTCATCTGGTTGCGGTAAGTTTCGGTTTAAGGTATTGTGCCGTGTATGATTCGTTGCATTCCGCTATTTGTTCAGGAGTGCCTTCAGCCACCACGAAGCCGCCTGCATCGCCTCCTTCCGGGCCTATGTCGATGATATGGTCGGCAGATTTTATGACATCCATGTTGTGTTCGATTATGATTACCGTGTTACCATTGTCCACGAGACGGTTAAGGGACTGGAGCAAGGTCGATATGTCGTGGAAATGCAGTCCGGTTGTAGGTTCGTCGAATATGAACACCGTATGTCCTGCCTTCTCCTGGCTGAGGAAATATGCAAGTTTTACGCGCTGGTTCTCGCCGCCGGAAAGCGTGGACGAAGACTGTCCGAGTTTGATATAACCGAGACCGACGTCCGAGAGAGGTTTCAGTTTCTTTATTATTCGCCGTTCCTGCGTTCCATCCATTTCCGAAAGGAATGTGATTGCCTCGTCCACTGTGAGTTCGAGCATATCGTAGATGTTCTTGCCACGGTATTCCGCGTCAAGGACTTCTTTTTTGAACCGTTTGCCTCCGCATACTTCGCAGGTTACACGAATGTCGGCCATGAACTGCATCGGTATCGTGATGGTGCCTTCTCCTTTGCATTCCTCGCAGCGTCCTCCGTCGGCGTTGAAGGAGAAATGGGTGGGGGTGAATCCCATCTGCTTTGAATACTGAAGGTCGGCATACAGGCGGCGTATCTCGTCATAAGCTTTGAGATATGTGGCAGGATTGCTGCGGGAAGATACGCCTATGGGATTCTGGTCAACGAATTCAACAGAGGCCACGGATTCGATGTCGCCTCCCAATCCCCTGTGGGTGCCCGGGGCATCGCCGGGTTCGCCGAGATGCCGGAGCAATGCTTTGTAGAACACCTCTTTTACGAGAGTGGATTTTCCGGAGCCGCTTACTCCTGTTACGACGGTCATCACTCCAAGAGGGAACTTCACGTCTATTTCTTTCAGGTTGTTTTCCATTGCACCTTTGACCTCGATGAATTTCTTCCATTGCCGACGTATGGGATTGTAGTCAATCCGGCGTGTGCCTCTAAGATAGTCAACGGTATATGAGCGAGTGTCCCCTTTTTTTGCAAGGGCAGATTCCATATCGCCTTGATACACCACTTCTCCGCCCAGACGTCCTGCGTCCCGGCCTATGTCGATGATTTCGTCGGCGGCAAGCATTATCTCTTCGTCATGTTCCACCACCACAACGGTGTTGCCTATTTCCTGAAGATGACGCAGTACCTTGATGAGCCTCTGAGTGTCGCGCGAATGCAGCCCTATGGATGGTTCATCGAGGATGTAGAGCGAGCCGACAAGCGACGACCCCAGGCTCGTGGCAAGGTTGATGCGCTGGCTTTCGCCGCCGGAAAGCGTGGATGACAAGCGGTCGAGGGTGAGATAGGAAAGTCCCACCTCTTCAAGAAACCCGAGTCGGCTCCTCAATTCTGTCAGAAGCCGTTTCCCTACCAAAGCGTCGTTTTCACTGAGTTCAAGTGCGTCGAACCACCTGCGCAGTTCGGATACAGGCATCCTGACAAGCCCGGTGATTGTCTTTCCTCCGATTCTGACGTATTCCACATCGTGGCGCAGACGGGAACCGTGGCATTCGGGGCATTCGGTCTTGCCTCGGTAGCGGGCTTTCATCACCCGGTATTGTATCTTGTATTGGTTTTCGTCCACCCACCGGAAGAAGCCGTCTATACCTTCCCAACGTCCTTTCCCGTGCCACAGGAAATCACGCTCTTCATCGCTCAGTGCTATGTATGGCTTATGGATGGGAAACCCGTATTCTGGGGCTATATGTATCAGCTCCTTTTTCCATTCACCCATCTTTTCGCCGTTCCAGCATTGCACGGCATTCTGGTAGACGGAGCGGCTTTTGTCAGGTATGACAAGGTCTTCGCTGATGCCCAACACCTTGCCGAATCCCTCGCAGACTTCGCATGCTCCGTAGGGTTTGTTGAAGTTGAACATCAGGTCGCTCGGTTCCCGGAATTCCATTCCGTCGGCTGTGAATCTCTTGGAAAACAGATGTTCCTTCTGTCCGTCGGCTGTCCAAATTTTTATTATGCATTCGTCATGTCCCTCATAATATGCCGTTTCGACAGAATCTGTCAGCCGGCTTATCTCGTCCTTCTCATTGCTGACGCTGAGCCGGTCTATAAGCAATCGGTAGTTGCTGGCATCTTCAAGGTCGCCGCCTTCCAAAAGCTCCGCGATGTCAATGAACTCGCCTTTCTTTTCGAGACGTGAAAACCCTTCTTTGAGATAGATTTCCAGCTGTTGGGCGAAAGTGCGGCCTTCGGGAACGGACATTTCCGTCAATACTGCGAGGCGGGTTCCTTCCGGATAGGATGTTACGGTTGCGACAATGTCCGATATGCCGTGGCGTTTCACCTCTTCTCCGCTCACCGGCGAATATGTCTTGCCTATACGTGCGAAAAGCATACGGAGATAATCGTAGATTTCCGTGGCCGTTCCCACTGTGCTTCGCGGATTGCGGGTGTTCACTTTCTGCTCAATGGCTATGGCAGGAGGCAAGCCTTTTATGTAGTCGCATTCCGGCTTGGACATGCGTCCGAGAAACTGGCGGGCGTATGCCGAGAGGCTTTCCACATAACGTCGTTGGCCTTCGGCATAAAGGGTGTCGAACGCCAATGATGATTTTCCGGATCCGCTTACGCCGGTTATAACCGTGAACTTGTTGAGAGGAAGCTGAAGGTCAATGTTTTTCAGATTGTTGACCCTGGCGCCTTTGATGCTTATATACCTGTTTTCCAATTTCCTTAAACTAACAACTAACAACTAAAATCGCATTTTCGTCTTCATCCGGACGCTCGAACCCGCAGAAGAACCTGCGTAGCATTTCTTCACTGACAGGAATGTCATCGCACCCTTCACCCTTGCGGGCTTTCAGCCTACGCAGGCTCTCGTCAAACGATGCTTGCATATAGATCAGAAGTGTATGATGGCCGGTCTCTTGCGCTTTTCTACGCATGAAATCACGTTTGGATCGTTTGCACAGGCAACTGTCTATCACTACGCGCTTGCCTTTTTTGACCTCAGTCGCCATACGTTCGGCCAGCGCGGATTCCGCCTCGGCCGTAAGCATGCGTTGGCGTTCAGGCTCAAAAGACTGGAATTCCTTTCCGTATTCAGCCATAAGAAAAGCGTCTACGGAAAGCCTTGTGAATTTCTCCTTTTCAAGCATCTTCGCAAGATGGGTCTTTCCGCTTCCGCTTATGCCGGAAAGAAGGACTATCCTTGCGTCTGAATCTGTTATAAACCGGCATATAGCCTTTATGTCAGTGGGTTGGGTTGTCTTGTCCGTCATAATCCGTCGGTCTGTGCCGGGGAATCGGCATTATAAAACAACGCGATTTCTAACCTCTTTATTATATGGTCTTCTGATAGAGAAGCAAGTCCACCGGATCTTTTCTGCGGGGTGAATATGTCCATTTTTCCAACGAACCCTTAAATGCATATCCCGCTTTCTCAAACAGTGAAATGCTTGCATCGTTGTCTCCGGCGATTTTTGCCCCTAAAGTGTTGATGCGCAGTGTGGCGGAAGCGTATGAAGCAATCAGTTCTAATGCTTCCTTTGCATATCCGCGCCGCCTGTGGTCAGGGAATATGTAGATGCCCGTAAATGCGTGTGAATCGCGTGCGCTTATTTCCGTAAGGTCAACGATGCCTATGGTGTTGCCGGATTCTGTGTCTGTCATCATCATTCTGATTTGTCCGGCGCGGAACGGGTCTGCGTCATAAGACAAGGCATATTCGAGCAATTGACGTGAGGAAAATGGGGCGCAATAGCCGTTGAAGTCGATGTTGCACTCATCGTTTTCCGCTGCGGACATCAGTACTGCATCTTCGGGTTCTACAGCCCTGAGAACAATGCGTCTGGATGAAAGGCGACTGTTCATCTGCTTGGAGAGGCGAAAGGGATGCGGTTGATGATTGAGCGACCCAGAGTCAGCTCGTCTGTGAATTCAAGCTCGTTTCCTATGCTGAGTCCTCGGGCAAGGACTGTGATTTTCACAGGGCTTGATTCCAGGCGGCGGAAAATGTAATAGTTTGTGGTGTCTCCTTCCATTGTAGGGCTCAATGCAAGAATCACTTCTTCTATTTTCTCCTCTTCTACACGGGCTATAAGACTGTCTATTTCAACGTCGGAAGGGCCGATGCCGTCGATGGGGGATATGAGTCCGCCCAACACGTGATAGAGCCCGTTGTGTTCATGGGTGGATTCTATTGTGATTACGTCTTTGACATTCTCGACCACGCAGACGATTTTCGGATTGCGGCGGGAACTGGAACATATAGGGCATAGCGGCTCTTCTGTGATGTTGTGGCACCGTGGGCAATAACGCACGTCGCGACGCATGCGGATCAGTGCCTCGCCGAGCGAATACGCCGCCTGCTCCTCCTTGCGCAGAAGATGGAGTGCGAGCCGAAGGGCTGTCTTGCGTCCGATTCCTGGCAGTTTTGAAAGCTCGTCCACTGCCGTTTCAAGCAAAACAGAATTGAAATTTCCATTCATGCCGCGAAGTTAGTAATTTATTGCTAACTTTGCAACCATGATTGACTATATCTCAGGCAGACTGGCCGAGCTAAACCCTACGTTCGCGGTGATAGACTGCGCCGGGGTCGGCTATGAAATCAACATTACGCTTATCGATTATTCGGCCTTGGAAGGGAAGGACGAAGCCAAACTGTATGTCCATGAATCCATAAGGGAAGATGCCCACGTCCTTTACGGATTTATCGAGCGGGGAGGCCGTCAGATGTTCCGTATGCTTATAGGGGTCAGCGGGGTAGGCCCGAACACCGCCCGGCTCATCCTCTCGGCTATGACGCTCCATCAGCTTGAAAACGCGATATCGACAGGTTCGGATGCCGCCCTGAAGGCGGTGAAGGGCATCGGCGGGAAAACGGCCCAGCGCATCATTGTTGACCTTCGCGATAAAATAAACAAAGGGGTGGCCTCGTTTATAACGAGTACACCTTTGTCCCTGCAAGTCTACGACGACGCTCTCTCGGCTTTGCTTATGCTGGGGTTTGCCGCTCCGCAAAGCCGTAAGGTTCTCGACAAGCTTTTTGCCGCAGATGCTTCGTTGACGACAGAAGACGCGATTAAACAGGCTCTTAAGATGCTATGACGTATATGCGGCTTTTGCAGACAAGGTGATGCCATCTTCATCATGAAGCGAAGTCGATACTTATCACGCTATATTGCAATCTGCTGCGCTGCCGTCTTCGGAGCGTTGGCAGGTGTCGTGTATTCCAACGCGCAGTCCGTCAGCGGGCAGAAAGGGGCAGTCCAACCGCCTCCTCCTCCGCCGACTCCATATCTTGACGGTACGGCTGTTCCAGACAGCATTATGCTGATGTCGCCTGTGCAGACGACTGTTCCGCAGGGCTATGCCGACTATGCAGGCCGTGAGTTCGTTGCCGACCTCCGCAACCCCCAGAACATCACCACTGAGGCTGAATACGACCTTGCCACAGGTATGTATTGGATTCGCACCAAGCTCGGCGACAGAGAGATTGTTACTCCGTATATGATGACGGCAGAGCAATACCATGAGCTGACGAATCGTCGTGAGATGTTCGACTATTTCCAGGAAAAGAACTCGGAGATATTTGAAAAGAAGGAGAAACAGGCTTTCAACATCTTCGATATGAATTTTGCCCTCGGGCCTTTGGAGAAGGTGTTCGGCCCGGGGGGAGTGCGTCTCACTACATCCGGCTCCATACAGATTTCGATGGGTGTCAAGAGCAACAAGACTGACAATCCGGCTCTTTCCCTGAAGTCGAGGCGTAAGACCTTCTTTGACTTTGACCAGAAGATACAGGCAAACATCAATGCGTCTGTCGGAGACAAGCTCAAGTTCAATATGAGCTACAACACGGATGCCACGTTTGATTTCGACTCCAAAAACCTTAAGCTTTCATACGAGGGCAAGGAGGATGAGATAATCAAGAACATAGAGGCCGGCAATGTCTCGATGACCACCGGCTCTTCGCTCATCAGAGGCGGAACGGCTCTTTTCGGGGCAAAAGCCAAATTGCAGTTCGGAAAGCTTACGCTTACCGGACTTATTTCACAGCAGAACAGTGAATCCCAGACTGTTACAACACAAGGCGGAGTGCAGTCAACAAAGTTTTCCGTCAAGGCGGACAATTATGACGCCAATCGTCATTTTTTCCTTGCCCAGTATTTCTATGACAATTACGACAGTTTTGCTTCCAGACTCCCTCACGTGTCGTCGGGCATAAACATAACACGCATAGAGGTTTGGGTAACCAACAAGCAGGGCAACTACAATGAAAGCCGCAATTTCGTCGGGTTTATGGATCTGGGCGAGAACACAAGGCTGGCCAATGATTATTGGCAGCCCAATGCCGCAATTCCGGTTCCGTCCAATCAGTCAAACAATCTTCTCTCGATTATAAAGGAGCAGTATCCGGGCGCACGCAACATAAATCAGGTTACGCAGGTGCTTGAGCCTCTTCAGGCGTTCGGTATCCGGGGCGGTCAGGATTTCGAGAAGGTGGAAAGCGCCCGTCTTCTCAATTCTTCCGAGTATACACTTAATTCCACTCTCGGCTACATATCGCTCAAGTCAGCGCTCAACACCGACGAGGTGCTGGCCGTGGCGTACGAGTACACTTATCAGGGAAAGGTATATCAGGTAGGCGAGTTTTCTTCCGACGTTACATCGACTTCCGAGTCCCTTTATCTGAAGATGCTACGTGGGACCACTGTCTCCACAAAGCTGCCTATGTGGAAGCTGATGATGAAGAATGTGTATTCCCTCGGCGCATATCAATTGCAGAGCAAAAACTTCAAGCTCAACATCAAGTTTCTTTCGGACACTACAGGCACGGAAATAAACTATCTTCCGGTAGGGGCCATAGCCAACCAGCCGCTTCTGCAGGTGATGAACCTTGACCGCATCGATTCCAATCAGGAATCGCATTCCGACGGATTTTTTGACTACATAGAAGGCTATACCGTGCAGTCTTCAACCGGAAAAATCATATTTCCTGTTGCTGAGCCGTTCGGTTCTAATCTTGAACGCAAGATAGGAAATCCCGACATAGCTGCCCCGTATGTGTACAAGGAACTTTATGACTCCACACTTGTGGTGGCACGTCAGTTCGCCGACAAGAACAAGTACACGCTTTCAGGTGAGTACCAGGCGTCTTCAGGCGCGACAATACGCCTGAACGCCATGAATGTGCCTCGAGGTTCGGTTGTTGTTACTGCCGGTGGCGTTACGCTTGTTGAAAACAGCGATTATACGGTGGACTACAGTATGGGCATCGTTACGATTACCAACCAAAGCATAATTGATGCAGGAACCAACGTTAGCGTTACGCTTGAGAACCAGTCGCTCTTCTCTATGCAGAGAAAGACGCTTCTCGGACTTGACGCCCAGTACAGGTTCAACAAAGACCTTACTGTCGGTGCCACCATACTGCATTTTTCCGAAAAGGCTTTGACGGAGAAGGTCAACATAGGCGACGAGGTGATCAACAATACTATGTGGGGATTGAACCTCAGCTGGAACAAACAGTTCATGTGGCTCACCAATCTGCTCAACAAGGTGCCGACCATCAATGCCACGGCTCCATCGTCGATTAATGTTACGGCGGAGTTTGCCCAGCTTGTCCCGCATAAACAGAAGAGCGGTTCAAACAAAGGTTCGAGTTATATCGACGATTTCGAGACCACTCAGACCGTGGTTGACCTTCGGTCGCCTTATTCATGGTTCTTGGCCTCTACTCCGGCCGAACAGTCAAATTCCGCGCTTTTCCCTGAGGCGTTGCTTTCAAACAACGTGGATTACGGCAAGAACCGTGCATTGTTGTCATGGTATTACATCGACAGGCTTTTCACGCAGAAGAATTCTTCAATGCTTCCGGGCTATCTGAAAAACGACCTTAAGCAGCTCGCGAACCCTTATGTCCGTGAAATAACGGTGAATGAGATTTTCCCCAACAGGGATCCTTCATACGGTGAGGCCGATTATATCCAGACTCTCAACCTTTCTTTCTATCCGAAGGAACGCGGCCCATATAACCTTGATGCGGACAACATAGCCGACAACGGCTCATTGCTTTTCCCTGAAAAACGCTGGGGCGGCATCATGCGCAAGATTGACAACACCAATTTCGAGAATTCAAACGTGGAGTATCTGCAGTTCTGGCTTCTCGACCCGTTCCTTGACCCCGACAACCCCAACACTGAAGGTGGGGACTTGTATTTCAATTTCGGAGACATTTCCGAAGACATACTTAAGGACGGAATGAAAAGCTATGAGAACGGCATTCCCATCGACGGAGATACCCGTTTCATTGCGGAGACGGTATGGGGGCGTGTGAGCCGACAGAATTCGTTGACTTATGCCTTTGAGAATTCCGAGAACGCGCGTCCTATGCAGGACGTCGGACTTGACGGGCTTCCGAATGCCGATGAATTCACTTTCCCGGCCTACAGCGAATATCTTGATAAACTGCGCATAAAATTGTCTGGAACTGCCGTTTCGGAAATGCAGGACAATCCGTTCTCTCCGTTCAATGACCCCGCTGGAGACAACTACCATTTCTTCCGTTCTCCCTATTATGACGAGAACCGCACCGGCATCATTGAGCGTTATAAGCATTATAACGGGGTGGAGGGCAACTCTCTTTCTCCTGACCAAAGCGACAATCCTTATTATCAGTCTTCTCGTAGCGTCCCTGACGTGGAGGACATAAATCAGGACAACACGCTGAATGAGTATGAGCGTTATTATCAGTACAAGGTCTCGATCAGGCCCGAAGACCTTCAGGTCGGCAAGAACTACATATCAGACAGGCAGGAAAGCCGTGTGACTACGGTTGACGGTCCGAAGACCGTCGTATGGTATCAGTTCAAGATACCGCTTTCGTCTCCCGATAAGGTCATAGGCGGAATCAATGACTTCTCGTCGATACGTTTCGCACGTATGTTTATGACCGGATTCAAGGAGACCACACATTTGCGTTTCGCCACACTCGAGCTTGTACGCGGTGAATGGCGTGGCTATAAGTTCAACCTCAACAACCGCAACGACTCTCCGGCCGAGGGCGAACTTGACATGTCGATTGTGAACATAGAAGAGAATTCGGGGCGCACCCCCGTCAACTATGTGCTTCCTCCGGGCGTGAACCGCATTCAGGATCCGGGGCAGTCGCAGGCCACCCAGCTCAATGAACAGGCGCTTTCTATGACCCTCACCGGCCTTCAGCCCGGCGATGCCCGTGGAATATATAAGAACACGCAGCTCGACCTGCGTGTCTACCGCCGTCTCCAGATGTGGAACCATGCTGAGGCTCTCATAGATGACAAGACCAATCTCCGCAACGGAGACCTTGCCCTGTTCATACGCCTCGGCTCGGACGTGAAGAGCAACTATTATGAATATGAGATTCCTCTTGAGCTCACTCCGGCCGGAAAATACAATAACTTTTCCAGCTCCGACCGCGCCAAGGTTTGGCCCATATCAAACTTTCTCGACATCCCTCTTGATGCTTTCACCGACGTCAAGGCTCAGCGCAACCATGAGAAGAGCGCGGGGACAGAAGGCGTAGGCTACACGCAGGTCTTTTCCCGCCGCGATTCCGGCAATGAAAACAACACGGTGTCAGTATTGGGAAATCCGTCGTTGAGCGACATACGTGTAATGCTTATCGGCGTGCGCAACAAGTCGAACTCGGTGAAGGACGGCTGTGTGTGGGTCAATGAGCTTAAAGTTACCGATTTCAATGAAAGCGGAGGTTGGGCGGCGAAGGCCAATGTAAATCTTGCGCTTTCCGACATAGCCACGGTCAATTTCTCAGGTCATGTGGAGACTGCCGGTTTCGGAGGTGTTGACCAAGGTCTGTCTGCGCGCAGGCTTGACGACTATAAGCAGTACAACATAGCGGTACAGGGCGACGTTGGCCGTCTTGTGCCTGAGAAAGTGAAGCTTTCGGCTCCTGTGTATTATTCTAAGTCCAACGAGACCATCACCCCGAAATACAATCCTCTTGACCAGGACATGCTTCTCAAGGATGCTCTTGATGCCGCCACCACGAAGCATGAAAAGGATTCAATCAAAAGTTATGCAGTAACTCATCGTTCCGTAGAAAGCTTCTCTCTCAGCAATTTCCGCTTCGACGTGCGCAGCAAGAATCCGATGCCGTGGGATCCCGCCAACTTTCAGGTATCGTTCTCTTTCAACAAGCAGAAGAACATAGATCCGAATACTGAATATGAAAACACCAACGATTACCGTGGTTCCTTCCAGTATTCCTATAGTCCTATGATCAAGGATTGGAAACCGTTCTCTAAGCTCAAAGGTAAAGGAAAAGGTGTGAAGTTCCTCAAGGACTGGGGGTTCAGATGGATGTTCAATTCGCTGACGTTCTACACCAACATTTCGCGTTATTATTACGAGCAGCAGACACGCAGCGAGGTGGACGTGGATTTCCAGCTTCCGGTTCAGGTGAGCAAGAATTTCCTGTGGGACAGGCAGTTCAACGTTACTTGGAATCTTACACAAAGCCTCAACCTTTCGTTTGCGTCAAACACGACGGCGCGTATCGAGGAGTCGATAGGTGCTGTAAACAAGCGTCTTTTCCCGGATAAATACCGCGACTGGAAGGATACGGTGCTTAATTCAATCAAGCATCTCGGCACACCGTGGAACTACAACCAGACATTCACGGCCTCATACCGTGCGCCTTTCTCGCGAATTCCCGTCCTTGATTATCTGAGTGGAAACGTAACGTATAATTCTACCTACAGATGGGACAAAGGGGCGACTGTGGACGACCTTTATATGGGCAACAGCATCCAGAACCAGTCCACATGGAATGCTGATGCGCGTTTCAATTTCGAGACGCTTTTCAACAAGTCCAAGTATCTGCGTGAAATCAACCGTCGTTTCTCCGCTTCGTCGCGCGGTTCCAAGCCCGGGAGCTCCAGAACCAATAACAAGACAAGGAAAGATAAGAAATTTGAGCGGGCGTTCACCCTTTCCCCCGACACTACCACGCTCGTCAAGCACAATATGAAGTCGAAGAAAGTGCGCCTTACCGCAACGGTAAACGGAAAGCCTTTCAAACTTGACACGAAGATAGTGGACGACAATACAATTGAAATCCTTACGCGCGGTGACCAGCAGGTTAAGGTAACGGTGCGTGAAAATCCTAAAGGGGAAAAGAAAGACTTGTGGAAAGAGGTTTCTGCCCATGCAGTCCGTTTCCTTATGATGCCCCGTAGCGCGTCGTTCCGCTGGCGTCAGACCCATTCAATGACTTTGCCGCAGTTCTCTCCGAACGTTGGCAACGCCTTCGGTCAGACGCGGTCATATGGCCCTATGGCTCCCGGTCTGGACTTTGCGTTTGGATTTTACGACGAATCGTATGTGGACAAGGCTCTCGACAGAGGATGGCTTCTTACGGGCAATGACCTCACTTCTCCTGCCATATGGAACAAATCGCAGGAATTCAACTTTGAACTTACCCTTGAGCCTGTACGGGGCCTGAAGATTCTGCTCACGTCCAATCTTACGGACAACCGTACACGTCAGGTTCAATTCATGTATTCCGATATGCCCACTTCGCGAACAGGATCGTACACACGTACGCACTGGGCTTTTGCCACGGCTCTGAAAAGCAGCAAGGCCGACGACGGATATGCGTCTGCGGCTTTCACCAAGTTTTTGGAAAACATACCTGTAGCCGCTTCACGTGTTGAGTCCCAGTACAGAGGCCATATTTATCCCACTGACGGTTTTATGGAAGGCAATCCTCTTGGCGGCACACCTTATAATCCAGAGAACGGCAGCGTGTCGGCCACCAGTTCCGATGTGCTTATACCGGCGTTCGTTTCGGCTTACAGTGGCCAGGACATAAACAAAATCACGCTCAGGCACTTCCCCGGCCTCGGCTCGATGCGTCCCAACTGGCGCATCACCTACGACGGCTTCCGTGATATGGGCAATATGAAGAAGTGGTTCAAGACGTTCACGCTCACCCATGCCTATCAATGCACGTATTCAGTTGGTTCATACGGAAGTTATCTCAACTGGCTCGGTGTGGACGGCGACTGCGGGTTCATCCTCGATGAGCAGTCCCAGATGCCGATTCCGTCTTCTCCCTACAACATAACCTCCGTGGCAATCACGGAGAAGTTCGCGCCGTTGATAGGAGTGAATATGACGCTGCATAATGATTTGTCCATCAATTGTGAATACCGTGATTCACGCACATTGACCCTGAACACTTCGGCAGGTCAGATTGTGGAGGCAAACAGCCGACAGCTTACCGTGGGAGCCGGCTACAAGATAGCTAATTTCAACAAAGTGCTTAAACTGGGAAGAAGCCAAGGCGCGGTCAACAATGACCTTTCGCTCAATTTCGACATTTCCTGGGCCAACAACCAGGCTCTGATACGTCGTATAGAAAGCGCGTATACCCAGGCCACATCGGGAACCCAGACATTGTCGATAAATTTCACGGCAAGCTACGTGCTTAGCAAGCGTGTTACGCTTTCCGCATTCTTCGACCATCAGGTCAATACGCCGCTCGTGAGCAATTCGTCTTATCCGACGTCAAACTCTAATTATGGCATATCGTGCAACATCTCTCTTGCGCGTTAGCATTTGTGGTTTCGGCGAAAAATTGCTAATTTTGTATTTGGTATGAATCATTATTGCTATGAAGCCAATTAGAATCGTCGGATTGTCAGTGCTTTTGCTCGTGTGGCTGTGGCTATGCCGCATAGTCATGGCAGGCGGTGGCTTCACACTCCGCACGCTTTTTCTTGTTGCGGCTTCCGGAATAATAATTTTTGTTCCGCTATGGCGTAAATACGTCGCACCCGAAATCGACAAAAAGAAGAAAAGATGAGCGAATCTGCCAACCACAGCATAGTTTCCCGAGACTCCGATTGTCCGCTTTTGCAGACCATCGGTTTTCCGTCCGATTTGCGCAAACTGCCGCAGGAGCGGCTGCCGCAGGTCTGCGATGAGCTGAGAAAATGCATAATAGCGAATCTTTCCAGCAATCCGGGCCATTTCGCATCAAGCATGGGTGCAGTGGAGATAACGGTGGCTCTGCATTACGTATTCAACACTCCTGAGGACCATATAGTCTGGGATGTGGGACATCAGTCATACGCGCATAAGATACTTACCGGAAGAAGGGAGGCTTTTGCTTCTTTGCGTAAGCTGGGCGGACTGAGCGGTTTTCCGAATCCGAATGAAAGCGAGTACGACACTTTTGTGGCAGGGCATGCCTCAAATTCCATTTCTGCCGCTTTGGGAATGGCCATTGCAGACAGTACGACTCCGGGACATGAGCATCGTAAGACTGTGGCAGTCATAGGAGATGCCTCGATAAGCGGGGGACTCGCATTTGAAGGGTTGAACAATGCATCCAACAATCCTAACAACCTGCTTATCATCCTCAACGACAATGATATGTCGATTGATGACAATGTCGGTGCATTGCACCGTTATATGACAGACCTGAACACTTCATCGCGATACAACCGCTGGCGCGACAAGATATACCGTTTCTGCAAGCGTAAGGGAATCATCAAAGAGAAGGGAAGGGGTATGGTGCTTAGATTCAACAATGCCCTGAAAGCTCTGATTTCTGCGAGACAGAACATTTTCGAAGGTCTTAACATAAGGTATTTCGGTCCGTTTGACGGCCATGACGTTGGAAAGATTGTCAAGGTCTTGAACGAAATCAAGAATATGAACGGCCCGCGCATCCTTCATCTGCGCACTGTGAAGGGTAAAGGCTTCGAGCAGGCCGAAAAAGACCCGACTACATGGCATGCGCCCGGTAAGTTCAATCCGGAGACAGGGGAGAGGATCAAGAAAAGCAACGACGGGATTCCGAATTGGCAGGAAGTGTTCGGACACACGCTTGTCGAGCTTGCAGACACCGATTCGAGGGTGGCCGGGGTTACAGCAGCGATGCCTTCAGGCACTTCAATGAACCTTATGCTGAAGAAACATCCGTCAAGGGCTTTCGATGTAGGCATTTCAGAAGGGCATGCCGTTACGTTTGCCGGCGGTTTGGCTGCTGCGGGGAAGCGTCCTTTCGTGGCCATCTACAGCTCTTTCCTGCAAAGGGCATACGACAACATAATCCATGACGTGTGCATCCAAGGGCTTCCGGTATGTTTCTGCATTGACCGCGCAGGGATAGTGGGTGAGGACGGAGTTACTCACCACGGACTTTTCGACCTTGCCTATCTTAGGTGCATACCCTCCATTTGTGTCGCCGCGCCTGCAGACGAGCGCACGTTGCGCAATCTTATGTTCACTTCGCTGAAAATGGATTCTCCGCTTGCAATACGCTATCCACGTGGCAAGGCGTCGGTAGCTGAATGGCAGACTCCGTTGGAAGAGATTGAAATAGGGAAAGCCCGCTGCGTAAGGGCCAGCGACGGGGCAGAAACGGCCATTCTTGCCCTCGGCCCTGCGGTAAGGCAGGCCGAACGTGCCGCTGAACTGTTGTCCGAGAAAGGGGTTGCAGCCGCCGTATACGATATGATATGGCTTAAGCCTCTTGACAAGGAGCTTTTAGTCCGGTTGGCTGAAGCCGGAATCGAAACCGTGGTTACGGTAGAGGACGGTGCGGCATCAGGCGGACTTGGATCTGCCGTTAGCGAATGGGCAGCCGGATATGACGGCGGCATCAGGGTTGTGTGTCTCGGGACACCGGACAAATGGGTGGCACAAGGTACTCCTGATGAGCTTTGGCATGAGTGCGGTTATGACTCAGATGGAATAGCCAAGGCTGTGGAAGAAACAATCAAGGGGCGCGGATGAAATGAAAATCGTAATCGTGGGCGCGGGAGAAGTGGGTACACACCTCGCCAAGATGCTTTCCAACGAGGATCAGGACATCATACTTCTTGACAATGATCAGGAACGGCTCGACATCATAGATTCCAATTACAATCTGATGACGTGGAACGGCTCGTCATCTTCGTTCCGCACGCTCAGGGACATCGGTGTGCAGGATACAGACCTCTACATTGCAGTAACGCCGTATGAGACACGGAATATCTCGTCATGCTGCATAGCCAAGAAGTTGGGTGCGCGAAAGACGGTTGCGCGTATCGACAGTGATGAGTTTCAGGATCAGGCGAACGGCGAAGTGCTCCGTTCGCTTGGTGTGGATTATCTTATCTATCCGGAAAATCTGGCATCAGACGAAATCAACATTGCATTGAGGCATAATTGGGCACGCTATTGGGGCGAGCTTCACGACGGAGGTCTGCTTCTTATAGGTGTGAAGATAAGGACTGAGTGTCCGATATTGGACTGCAAACTTAAGGACTTACCTGTTACAGGCCATAATTTCCATGTCGCGGCCATCAAACGGAACAATGAGACAATCATCCCCCACGGCAACGATGCCATATTGCGCGACGACATAGTGTATTTCATCACCACTGCTCCTTTTGTGGAGCAGGTGCGCGATTTGTGCGGCAAGAAGAAGCGCAACATCCGGAAAGTGCTCATCATGGGCGGGAGTCCCATAGCATTGCGGTTTGCGCTCGACTATCACGAGCATTATCATATAAAGATTATCGATCTCGACCGGGATCATTGCGAGCAGATGGCCATGATGCTTCCGGACTGCGAGATTCTACTTGGCGACGGCCGCGACATAGAGGTTCTGAGGGACAACAATGTGTTTCAGTATGATGCTTTTCTTGCCCTTACGGACTCTTCTGAAACCAATATCCTCGCATGCCTGACCGCTAAGGAGTTCGGAGTGCCCAAGACTATTGCCGATGTCGAGAACATCCAGTTCCTTTCGCAGGCTGAAAATCTGAACATCGGGACTACAATCAACAAAAAGCTTCTTGCTTCGAGCCATATTTTCAAGATCCTCCTTGATACGGACGAATCGAGTGCAAAGTGCCTTGCCCTTGCGGATGCTGAAGTCGCGGAACTTCAGGTGAGGCAAGGAGCCAAGATAACGAAGGCTCCTGTCAAGGATTTGCGTCTGCCTTTCGGAATGACTCTTGCAGCTCTGGTCCGCGACAATTCCATAGAGATGGTGGGAGGCGACACGCATATCCTTCCTGGCGACTTCGTTACGGTATTCTGCCTGTCGGGTTCGATCCACAAAATCGAGAAATGGTTCGGATGAGCCGGGTTTCAGGCAAAGACGACGGACGATATGGCTTTTAAGAGCAGATTGTACATAAACTTCCCGATGCTCCTCAGGGTTATAGGCTGGCTTCTGATGATAGAGGCCGGGTTTATGCTTGTCCCCCTTATCGTTGGATTGCTGTACGGAGAGAATGAAACGTTGGCTTTCATTATTTCTCTTGGAGTTACGGCCGTTTCGGGAGGGATTATGATGAGTCTGAGGCCCAAATCACGTGAGATGGGGAAGAGGGAGGCGATTCTGCTGACCGGAATGACGTGGGTGATTCTTTCGTTGTTCGGTATGCTCCCGTTCCTGCTCAGCAAAACGCATCTCAACGTAACTGACGCGTTTTTCGAGACGATGAGCGGATTCACCACCACCGGCGCGTCTGTTCTTGATTCTCTTGTCGGAGTGCCGAAGTCGGTCTTGTTCTGGCGTTGCGTGATTCAATGGATAGGAGGTCTTGGAATCATACTGTTTACGTTGGCGGTTGTGCCTATGCTCAATTATCAGGGCGGTATGCAGCTGTTCAACGCGGAGGTTACCGGAATTACGCATGACAAGCTGAGGCCGCGCGTGAGCTATACGGCCAAAGGTCTGTGGCTGGTGTACATTTGCCTTACAGTGCTTCTGATAGTGCTGCTCGCGTTTTCGGAGATGGACATCTTCGATGCCGTGTGTTACGGACTTTCCACTATGTCTACCGGAGGTTTTGCCACATCGGATATGTCCATAGGCGGTAACTCGCTGTATGTGAAGATAGTGGTGGTTGTGTTCATGTTCCTTGGAGGTGTGAATTTCACGCTTATATACAGAAGCGTTACCGTAGGCGGTATGCATGTCTGGAAGAATACGGTGTTCAAGAGTTACGTGTGCCTGATTGTTGCTTGCTATTTTCTTCTGTGTCTTAACCTGACAGTCCGTGGTCTGGTTCGTTCGGTGGCGGATTTGACTATTGACCCGCTTTTTCAGGTCGTTTCCATAGTTTCGTCCACCGGACTTACAGAGCCTGACTTTCCCGACTGGGGGCCTCTGGCTGTTGTGGTGCTTGTTGTTATGATGTTTGTCGGAGCTTCTGCCGGCAGCACTTCTGGAGGAGCGAAGATAGACAGGATAGTCATATTGTTCAAGTTCCTGAAGAATGAATTCTATAAGATGATGAATCCAAACGCGGTTACGACGGTCTGCATAAACGGCAAAGGCACTTCATATGTGTTGGTGCAGAAGGTGTTGGCGTTTCTGTTCATGTATGTTGTCGTTGTCATGGCTGGCGGTGTGATGCTGACTTTGTTCGGCATGCCTCTTGTGGACAGTTTTTTCTGCGCGCTTTCCGCCGTGTCGAATACGGGTCTTGGCACTGAGATAACCGGACTTTCCGGTAATTATTCCCTTGTCCCTGCCGGAGCCAAATGGGTTCTTGCATTCTGTATGCTTGTGGGACGATTGGAGCTTTACACCATTCTGCTGCTTTTCTCACCCTCTTTCTGGCGTAAATGACGTGTTGTTATTTGCAGGAAAGAACCGAATTTATTAATTTTGCGTTTCATTTCATTATGGCAAACAACAAAGACATAGATGCCCGGGACACGGAAGAAAAGGAAGGATTCTACGTTATTCCTGATGATGAGACGGAAGATCAGGCATATTCCGGCTCAGGGAATCCGAAGAGTCCGGAGGGTGTAAACCCGTTTATATTGTTCCTTAAGGTCTTGTTCAATCCCGTGAATGGCTGGAAGGGATTGAAGCGCGCAAATCCGGCTCCTGAAAGGATGGCTCAGGGTTGTTATTATCCTGTGCTTGCCGTGTTGGCACTGTCGTGTTTCGCGATGCTGTTTTATGTTTCTTCCACACCGTTGCAGTCTTTGCTTGTGGAGGCGTTGATCAGTTTCATTTCCTATTTTCTCGGCTACTTCACGGTAATCATGTTGTTGAAGTCGTTTCTTCCGGCAGATTGCCGCCGGTGTTTTGATGCCCCGTTCGGGCGCAACTTTGTCATGGTGGCCATGACCTCTTTGGCTATGGTGCGGATACTTATCGGACTTGTGCCTTTTTTCCAGCCGGTACTCGTCTTTTTGCCGTTGTACACTATTTTTATGATAGTGAAGGGTGTGAGGTTCCTTCGTTGCGGAAGTAACAGGGAGACGCTGCTTATGGTGTCCGTATCGCTGCTCACGATTGGGGTTCCGTGGCTGATGCAATGGATTTTTGTCATGATGATTCCCCGGAATCTCTGAGATGATTGCAAGGGGGTAAAAAACATTAGAAAAGATGAAAGCAAGTCAAGTTAACATAAAGAACCGTCGGGCAACGTTCGACTACGAGATAACCGAGACCTTTACTGCCGGCATGGTGTTGACAGGAACTGAGATAAAGTCAATAAGGGCAGGCAAGGCTTCTCTTGTGGATTCATATTGCGTTGTGGACAGGGGTGAGGTATGGGTCAAGGGGATAAACATTTCCGAGTATTTCTATGGTTCTTACAATAATCACAGTGCTCGTCGCGACCGCAAGCTCCTGCTCAACCGCAAAGAGATAGCGAAAATTGCCAAGGCTTCGGAAGACCCCGGTTTTACGGTGATTCCTCTCCGTATCTTCATTTCAGACCGTGGATATGCCAAGCTTGTAATAGGCGTAGGTCGGGGAAAGAAACAGTACGACAAACGTCAGAGCATCAAAGAACGCGAGGACAAGCGGAACCTTGCCCGTGTCATGATGAAATGACCGGATTGAATTGACTGATGCATAGGGCAATCCCGGAGGCTGAAGACTCGGGATTGCGCAGTGTGGGCATTATTTTTCGTCTTGTTTGTTTTCGTATTCGCGTTCCAGGAAATGCTTCACTTCCTGGAAGAGCTTTGATGCGAACACGAAGTCGTTGAGCGATTTGCTTGTAGAGCGGAATATGCTTCTGTCGTTGCCAGTCCAGTCGCAGTGTCCTTTGTTGATGAAGATGATGTTTTCTCCGATTCCGAGCACGGAATTCATGTCATGCGTATTGATAACGGTTGTGATTCCGTATTCGTGAGTGATGTCGCTCAGCAGCTCATCTATGAGAATCGAGGTCTTCGGGTCGAGTCCGGAGTTCGGCTCGTCGCAGAAAAGGTAGCGCGGATTGAGGGCGATTGCACGCGCTATGGCTACGCGTTTCTGCATGCCGCCTGAGATTTCAGACGGGAATTTGTCGTCTGCGTTTTCAAGGCCTACGCGGCTTATGCAGAAGTGTGCGCGTTCAAGCTGCTCCTTTTTCGACATGGGGGAAAACATCTTCAGGGGAAACATCACGTTGCCGAGTACAGTCTCGTTGTCGAAAAGTGCCGAACCCTGGAAAAGCATCCCGATTTCCATACGGAGCTGTTTTCGCTGTTTTGCGTCCATTTCGCGGAAAAGGCGGCCGTCATAGCTTATTGTGCCTTCTTCCGGGGTCAGAAGCCCGATAAGGCATTTCATGAAGACTGTTTTTCCAGACCCGCTTTGTCCGATGATGAGATTGGTCTTTCCTGTCTCGAAATTTGCTGATATGTCGTATAGGACGCGTTGTCCGTCAAACCATTTGCTTACGTTTTTTGCCTCTATCATTGCAGAAGAAGTTTAGTGAGTACCACATCGGCGAGGAGGATGAGGATTGAGCTTGAAACCACGGCGTTGGTGCTGGCTTTGCCGACTTCGAGCGCACCGCCTTTGACGAAGTATCCGTAATAGGCAGCTACGCTTGTGATTATGAACGCGAAGAAGTAGGTCTTTATGATTCCGTACCAGACGAACCATTCATTGAAGAACGATTGTATGCCGAAAGTGTAGTTCTCGATGGAAATCATAGTGGTGAACTCGGCTATGCACCATCCTCCGACAAGCCCCATGAACATTGACAGTATGCACAGGACAGGGACGAAAAGAACAAAGCCTATTATTTTCGGCAATACTATGAAGTTGGCTGAGTTTATGCCCATTATGTCGAGTGCGTCTATCTGTTCGGTTACACGCATGGTTCCGATTTCGGAGGCTATGTTGCTTCCCACCTTTCCGGCGAGGATCAGCGACATTATCGACGAAGAGAACTCAAGGAGCAGTATCTCTCTGGTGGCAAGCCCGGTGGAATATGAGGGAATAAGGGGAGACACGATGTTGATGGTCATCTGGATGGTTATCACCGCTCCGATGAATATCGAGATTATGATTACGAGCGGGATGGAATCGACGCCGAGTTTGCTGATTTCGTTGACCATAGACCGTGCTAATACGCTCCATTTGTCAGGGAGGCGGAAGACCTGCGTCATAAACATGCAGTATCTTCCGAACGACTTTATAGATGATATTATCATAAGCTACGCAATTGTGTTGAGGTTGCAAAATTACAAAAAAAAACGCAGGGGGCAAATTCGCGTATTCTTCTAAAATTCGTCAAATATGCACCAAACTTCATATATAACATCCGATTAAACGTAAATGCATCGGTGTGTCCAATTTTTGTTTAGGAATCATAAGTGGATTTCAGGAAATTTTGCTAATTTTGCGGTTGATTAGTCGCTTTATCTACCGATGCGGCAGACGGGTTCAGTAAACAATAATCAAAACATAGACCTAACTATATGGCTTCAACGACATTGAATGCCGCCTTAGGCGGCAAGGTGGAATTGTTGAGAGACAAGGCCTGGGCGCGCTGGACTGCCTTGGGACTTTTGTCGTTCGCAATGTTCTGCTCCTACATCTTTATGGACATCTTGTCCCCGATCAAGGATCTGCTTCAGTCTACGCGTGGATGGGACTCGACCGCATTCGGAACGATGCAGGGTTCGGAGACGTTTCTTAACGTGTTTATCTTCTTCCTCATATTCGCCGGCATTATCCTCGACAAGATGGGGGTGAGGTTCACGGCATTGCTGTCAGGGGCAGTGATGCTGGTCGGGGCAAGCATCAACTGGTATGCGCTTACGGATGCTTTCATCGGAAGCAGCCTCGACGTATGGTTTACCAATCACCTGAACTATATCCCCGGCTTTGACGAGTTGGGCATATCGCCTTTCTATAAGGGAATGCCGGCATCGGCCAAGCTTTCCGCCGTAGGGTTTATGATTTTCGGATGCGGCGTGGAGATGGCCGGCATCACGGTAAGCCGAGGCATTGTGAAATGGTTCAAGGGTCGCGAAATGGCTATGGCCATGGGTTCGGAGATGGCTCTTGCGCGTCTTGGCGTGGGTACATGTATGATATTCTCTCCGCTTGTGGCTAACTTCGGGGGAGACATAAGTGTGTCTCGTTCAGTGGCTTTCGGAGTGGTGCTCCTGATGGTGGCCTTGATTATGTTTGTCGTTTATTTCTTTATGGACAAGAAGCTTGATGCGCAGACAGGAGAGGCTGAGGAAAAGGACGATCCGTTCAAGATTTCCGATCTCGGAAAGATTCTCAGTTCGCTTGGCTTCTGGGTGGTGGCGCTGCTTTGCGTGCTTTATTACTCGGCTATTTTCCCGTTCCAGAAATATGCGGTCAATATGCTTCAGTGCAACCTCACGCTTGACCCGGGTTCTGTAGGTTCGTTTTGGTCGGGCGATGCAGCCACGTATATCCAGTATGTGATTATGCTCATCGTTGCAGGTGGTGCATTCGGATTCAGCTTTGCCAAGAACAAATCTGTCAAGATTCCTGCGCTTGTGGTTTCTGTCATCGCCCTTGTAGCTTATTGCACGATGGGGTATATGCGCCAGTCGGCTGCCGCCATCTTTGCGGTGTTCCCGCTTCTTGCAGTGGGCATCACGCCCATTCTCGGCAACTATGTGGACTATAAAGGGAAAGCGGCTTCTATGCTTGTGTTTGGTGCGTTGCTCCTGATTGTCTGCCACCTTACTTTCGCTTTCATCCTTCCGATGTTCAAGGGCAATGACATAGGAGGCGTTATGGTGGCATACGTTACCATCCTCGTTCTCGGTGCTTCATTCTCGCTTGTTCCGGCATCTTTATGGCCGAGCGTCCCCAAACTTGTAGACGCAAAAATCATCGGTTCGGCATATGCGCTGATTTTCTGGATTCAGAACATCGGTCTGTGGCTGTTCCCGCTCCTTATCGGCAAGGTTCTTGATTCGACCAATGCCGACATAGTGGCGGCTGTGAAGGACGGCGCTATGACCGCGGAGCAGGCTGCCGTAAGCTACGATTACACTTGGCCTCTTGTGATGCTTGCATGCCTTGGCGTGGCCGCACTCGTTCTTGGCCTTTATCTTAAGGTCGTGGATCGCAAAAAGCATCTCGGCCTCGAATTGCCGAACATCAAACCTGACACTAAGGTTGAAGAAGCCGAGGTGGAGGCTGCGGAGGCATGATGCAATAGCCATATGTGAAGCGGATTTCAATGATTGGATTTGTTGGAGTCCGCTTCATACTTTTATCCTTGCTTATGCGTTTAATAGACGTATGAATCTCCGAAGATTACTGATTTCAGCCATAGCCTTGGCGGCTGCATCTTTATCGTTTGCCGAGTCGGTGAGCCGAAAAGATGCGCAGCGGTTCGCGTCCGATTTCTTCAATGAAGCTTTCGGGCGTGTGATGGCTACGCCTAAGTTTGTATATAACGGAAAGAAGCTTGCTTTCGACCGTCTGTTCACGCCGTTTTATGTGTTCAACAATCCTTCGGGGGGCTTTGTGGTCATTTCTGCCGATGACAAGGCTTATCCGGTTCTTGGGTATGACCTTGTCGATTCTTTCAATCCTGATGCAATAGGGACTGAGATGAAGGCTCTTCTCTCGGGATTTGCCCAGGAAATAGAGCAGATAAGACTTGACGACCGTGTCCCCGAGGAAGCAGTAAAGGCTTGGCGTTACCGTCCCCAGTACATAGCGGCGGTTCTTCGTCAAAGTCCGAGAATCAACATCAAGGATTTGCCTGCGGAAAATGCGAAGACGGAGATTTATGCTTTGGCAGGTTCGTATGATGCGGACAACTATATGTCGGACATATACACGCCTTCACAGTGGAGCGATGTCATAAAGTCAGAGCTTGGCAGTCGTGGCAATGTCCCGTTGGGTTTTCCTGCCTACAAGAATTTCCCGACTACTGTGATTTATGGCAATAAAGGGGATTATTTCCGCATTGCGCTCGACGGTACGAACAATTCCTTTTTCCGGTTGAATGCCACCGAGTTCATCACCTCGCCTCAAATTGCCATGGTAGGAAATCCGAAGTCTGCGGATTACTACGAACCGGAAGAAATTCCGTTCGCTTTTTATGATTCGTTTATTGCAGAGCAGGAGGAGGGCAGACGTTTGGAGCAGAAACGCCGAGATGATTCTTGGATAGTGACGGAACCTGAGGTGCGTTTCATCGGAGGTGGCCATTTCGAGATACTTTTCCCCGAAGACGTGTCGTTGGTGCGTGTCTACAATCTTTCCGGTGCTCAGGTAGAGACATTCAAATACAGGGAGACGCCTTTGGCTCATATTGACATATCCGCTCATCCGCAGGGATTTTATTTCATCTTGGCCAACGGTGTCGGCGGCCGTCCTTTCGGCATCAAGCTGGTAAGATGACAAAATGATTGTAAAATATAAATACACTGTAGTCAAGTAAATATATATGTCAACCAATGTCTTGAAATCTAAGGCTTTCGCGTGGGCCGCTTTAGTCTTGGTAATACTTGTGATAGGCTTTTCATTTCCCATACGCACGGTTTGGTGGAGCTTTTCTGACGTCTTTTTCATATTTATGATGGTGTTCAGCCATCTTATGGCCGTTTATCTTGTAAGATTCAATGTGTTCGCATCGAAGAAGCTTGATTTCTTTGCATTGATATTCGGTATTCTCGGAGTTGTTGCGCTTATAGTCGAGGCCGTACTTTTTTCCTTAGGTTTCGCATAAATTTTAAACGGCCCGGCTGTTTTTTGCCGGGAATCACTGATTCTGATGAAATCGCATTATTCAGGTCTGTGGCTGATTGTAGCCGTTTCCTTGATCGTTTTCCTTGTCATCTCGTTTGTAGATGACATATCGGTAGGCGGTTGGACTATAAAAAAGGCTCCGTTTTCTGAGAATCTTCTTGCTAAAGAAGATTCAGTAGACCGGAATTCTGATTTTTGTGCAGATTCTTTGGCAGGAAAGGTCATAGAGGCCAAGACAGACAGTGTTCCCAAGTCCATACTGATTTTCGGCGATTCTATGACGCTTAACCTTGCTTTGCGTCTTGCCCAGTATGCGAAGCAGAACGGTCATACGTTGCATTCGGTCAACTGGGATTCGAGCAACACCAAAATCTGGGCTGATTGCGACACGTTGCGGCATTTCATACGTGTGTTTGACGTTGATTATGTATTCATATCATTGGGCAGCAATGAGCTTTATTTCAAGAATCCGGAATCGCGCCTTCCCTACATTAAGAGGGTGCTTGAGATGATAGACACCATTCCATATGTTTGGATCGGGCCGCCCAACTGGCAGAAAGACAGTGGAATCAACGACCTTCTGGAGCGTACTTGCCGGTCAGGTTCGTTTTTCCGCACTGATGGGATGGAGCTTGCCCGCAAGAAAGACCATATACATCCCACTCGTGCCGCTTCGGCTTTGTGGGTGGACAGCATAATGCGTTGGATGCCTAAATCGGCGCATCCTATCCTTGCGGATTTCCCGTCAGATTCCATCGGCAGGGCAAATGCCAATGTAACATTTCTTAAAGCCTTGAACAAATGATGCTTGCGGAAATTTCAGAGACTCTTTCGACTGTCGTTCATAATATAGCCGATATGTTGCTCTATGATGCGGAGGCTCCTATGCTTTTCTCATCGGGACTTTTCTGGCTGCTTTTCATCTTCTTTCTTCCGGTCTATGCGATTTTGAAGAAGAGCAAAACGAAGATGGTGGTGTTTGTGGTAGGTTTTTCCCTTTACTTCTACTATAAGTCTTCCGGACTTTTCTTCCTTATGCTCATCGGCACTTCGCTTGTAGACTGGCTTTTGTCGCACGCCATTGCTAAACTTGAGAGGCGTGGGCCGAGGCTTGCAGTGATGTGGCTTTCAGTGTTGGTTTCACTTTCAATTCTTGGATATTTCAAGTATGCCAACTTCTTTTTATGGAACTGGAACCAGATGGTGCAGGGGAATTTCCAGCCGCTCGATCTGATTCTTCCGGTTGGCATCTCGTTCTATACGTTCCAGTCAATAAGTTATGTGGTTGACGTTTACAAAAAGCGTATAGCTCCGACTGAAAGTTGGCTTGATTATCTTTTCTTCCTCTCTTTCTTTCCGGCGCTTGTTGCAGGCCCGATAGTCCGCGCCGATTATTTCTTGCCTCAGATTGAAGAGAACCGCCGGGCTACCAAGGAAAACATCTACGGCGGACTTTGGCTCATAATCATCGGCATAGTGAAGAAAGCTATAATAGCCGACTACATAGCCCAGTATAATGACCTTATATTCAATGATCCGTCGTTATACACGGGTGTGCAGACGCTTATGGGAGTGCTGGGATATACGATGCAGATTTATTGCGACTTTTCAGGTTATTCGGATATGGCCATCGGTCTTGCATTGATTATGGGGTTTCATCTTGGTCTCAATTTCGATTCTCCGTATCAGAGCCGCAACCTGACGGAGTTTTGGCGTAGATGGCATATTTCTTTGTCTTCGTGGCTGCGTGATTATGTATACATTCCTCTCGGAGGCAATCGCAAAGGTACAGTAAGGACATACGTCAATAATTTCCTCACCATGCTTATCGGCGGACTTTGGCATGGTGCGGCTTGGAAGTTCGTTTTCTGGGGAGCTATGCACGGGGTGGGACTGGCAATACATAAAGCCTGCAAACCTTGGCTTGACAGGATTCCTGACAATTGGCTGGTTTCTTTTGTCTCGTGGGCAATTACATTTGTTTATGTTTCGCTGCTGTGGGTGTTTTTCCGTGCAGCCGACTTTGAGTCGTCTGTATTGATAATCAAGAATATATTCGTTGATTTCGATATCAACCAATTCCCGCAGTTCTTTGAAGTCCGTATGGTTTGGTGCATAATGATGCTTGCTCTTATCGTGATGCATTTTGTGCCTCAAAGCTGGACGGATGCCTGCGGACGGGTGTTTGTGAAATCCCCTTGGATAGTCAAACTTCTTGTTTTCGTGGCAGTGGTTCAGCTTGTGATAGAGTTTATGACAGAAGAGGTGGTTCCGTTCATATATTTCCAGTTCTGAAACATATAATATAAGGGTCTGTTGGGTTTCTGCAGACTATTGGATAACAGCAACGGATGTTACTGCAGTCTGCAGTAACATCCGTTGATACTATTATCAGGTATTCAGTGCTTTCCGTATTGCCGGAAGCAATATTGGATTCAGTCTTCCTGCTGGGAAGCTTCGTATTCTTTGAGAAGTTTCTCCTGTACGTCGCCAGGTACGAGCTCGTAGCTTGCGAACTTCATAGTGAAGGAGCTGCGTCCGCCGGTGATTGAAGACAGGGAAGTGGAATAGGAAGACATCTCTTTCAGAGGTACGCGTGCATTGAGTTTCTCTATACCGCTTTCCGACTGCATGCCCATGATGATTGCGCGTCGGCCCTGAAGGTCGCTCATCACGTCGCCCATCACGTCGCCAGGCGTCAGTACTTCTACGTCGTATACGGGTTCAAGAATCTTCGGATTGGCGTTGCGGAATGCCTCAGAGAAAGCGTTGCGTCCGGCAAGGCGGAATGAGATTTCGTTGGAATCGACCGGGTGCATCTTGCCGTCGTAAATCATCACTCTGACGTCGCGGGCGTAAGAACCGGTAAGCGGCCCCTGTTCCATACGGTCCATTAGCCCTTTGACGATTGCCGGGATGAAGCGAGCATCAATCGCTCCGCCTACGATGCAGTTGTATACCACGAGCTTGCCTCCCCATTCGAGAGGAATCTCCTGTTTGTCGCGGACATTGAGCTTGAACTCCTGATTGCCGAATTTGTAGCTGTCGGGCTCAGGCATTCCTTCTGTATAAGGCTCGATGATCAGGTGTACTTCGCCAAACTGGCCTGAACCTCCGGATTGCTTCTTGTGGCGGTAGTCGGCACGGGAAGCTTTAGTGATGGTCTCACGGTAAGGAATCTTCGGCTCGAAGAATTCGATCGGCATCTTGTCATTGTTCTCTATGCGCCACTTGAGTGTGCGGAGATGGAATTCACCTTGACCTTTGACAAGGGTCTGTTTCAGTTCCTTGCTTTGCTCGACGATCCATGTCGGGTCTTCTTCATGCATACGGGTGAGTATGCCGGAAAGTTTTTCCGCATCGCTTTCGGTTACGGGACGTATGGCACGTGTGAATTTAGGATCAGGATATTTGATGAAGTCGAATTGCCAGTCGATGCCTTTCTCGTCGAGCGTGTTGCCTGTACGAACATCTTTGAGTTTTACCGCGCCTCCGATGTCGCCTGCCCGCAGTTCTTCAATCGGATTTCTCAGCTGGCCGCATACAGTGAAGATTTGGGCAAGACGCTCCTTTCCGCCGCGTGTGGCGTTGTCGAGGTCAACTCCAGTTTTGAGCGTGCCGCTCATCACCTTGAAATAGCTTATTTCGCCGATGTGCGGCTCTACGGATGTCTTAAAGAAGAAGATTGACAGGGGGCCGTTGCTGTCGGGCTTGACTTCCACGCCGGCTGTCGTTTCAGGTGCAGGCATGTCGTCAACGAACGGGCACACGTTGCCGAGGAATTCCATCATTCGGCGTACGCCCATGTCTTTGATTGCGCTCACCACGAACACCGGGAAGATTGAACGGTCTATGAGTCCTTTTCTTATTCCTTCGCGCATCTCGTCTTCAGTGAGATGTCCTTGCTCGAAGTACTTGTCCATCAGAGTCTCGTCATTCTCTGCCGCAGCCTCTACGAGGGTGTTGTGAAGCTCTTTGGCTCGTTCCATCTCTTCCGCAGGAATCTCAGAGATTGTCGGAGTACCTCCGTCGGGTCCCCATTCGTATTTCTTCATCAGGAGTACGTCAACCATAGAGTTGAACCCCGGACCCGACTGCAGAGGATATTGAATCTGTATTACCTTTGGACCGAAAGTCTCACGCATTGATTCAATGACGTTGTCGTAATCGGCTTTCTCGCCGTCAATCTGGTTTAGCGCAAACATGATTGGCTTTTTCAACTGCCCTGTTACGCGGAATATGTTTTGGGTTCCTACTTCCACGCCGTTCTGCGCGTTGATGAGGATTACTCCTGTGTCGCATACACCAAGAGCCGTGTAGGCATTTCCTACGAAGTCGTCAGCTCCCGGACAGTCAATCACGTTAAGCTTCTTGCCGTTGAACTCTGCATTGAAGACTGTTGAGAACACAGAATAGCCGTATTCTTTCTCTACCGGAAAATAGTCGGAAACGGTGTTGCCGCCTTCGACTGTTCCGCGACGTTTTATGACTCCACACTCGAAGAGCATCGACTCGGCGAGTGTGGTTTTCCCGGAGCCCTTCGATCCCAGAAGGGCGATGTTTTTGATTTCTTTGGTCTCGTAGATCTTCATTACGCTAAGATTTTGGTAAGTGAAATTTCTGTTGGTTAGAGCGTTTCAAAGGTGGTTTGAGGAGTGAATCTTTGAAATCGGTTGCAATTTACGAAAAATATTTGAAACCACCTCGGAAATCCCGAATTTTTTGAGAAATTTCTTGGTATTTCAGATTATTTTTCTAATTGCACTTCTCTTATAACGCCTGAAACGCTGAAAATGCTTAATTTTACATTGTTTTTAAGAAGTATCAATGGGCGGACTATATCTACATATCCCTTTTTGCCAGAGCAAATGCGGATATTGCGCGTTCTACAGTCTTGTGGGACATGAATCGTATATAGGCGATTTTGCCGGTGCCATTGTCAATGAACTTGACGGACGACTGTCTGAGATGGCATTGCCGGTTGACACCATATATATAGGAGGAGGCACCCCGTCGCTGCTTGCTCCGGACGTGTTCTTTGGCTTGGCAGATTCATTGAAGAGTCGTGCATGTGCAGCCGGTAGGGAATCCATAAGGGAGTTTACCGTAGAGGCGAATCCGGATGATGTAGATGAAACAATAGCCGATATATGGGCTTCCTCAGGTGTGAATCGCGTAAGTATGGGCGTTCAGTCATTTTCGGATAAAGAACTTAAGATCATCGGGCGTCGGCATAACGCGGCTTCCGCCCGTAGGTCTTATGATGTTCTCCGAAACAGATTCGGGAATGTTTCCCTGGATGTTATTTTCGGGCTTCCCGGCCAGACGTTCGAGTCATGGAAAGCGACCGTGGATGAAGTGATACGACTCAGTCCGGAACATGTGTCGGCCTATAGCCTTATGTTTGAGGAAAGAAGCCGTTTCTCGGCTATGCTGGAGGCAGGGGAAATAATGGATGCAGGCGAGGATGTCTCGTCTAGGATGTTCCAGTATTTGGCAGAGGCTATGTGCAGTGCCGGGTATGAGCATTATGAGATTTCTAATTTCGCTCGTCCGGGTTTCCGGTCTTTGCACAATTCATCGTATTGGAAGGGTCTGCCTTATTTAGGTCTGGGGCCGGGGGCTTCAAGCTATGACGGAAAGAGGACAAGACGCACAAATCCGTCAGACCTTAAAGCTTATCTGCATCGTTTTGGACATTCCGGTGCATACTCCGGCAAGGAGCCTTTTTATGAGGAAGAGTGTCTTTCAGATGAAGAGCTTGTTGAGGAATATCTGCTTACGCGTCTGCGCATTGCGGAAGGAATATGCTTGGATGACTACAGGAACAGGTTTGGAGAAAAGGAGGCGGATCGTCTTTTTCTGAAAGCGTCTGGACTGTCAAGACTGAACGGGGATGTTTTGTCCGTCAACAAACATAATATCGCCCTAACGGAGAGAGGTTTCTTCGTTTCCGATGATATAATAGTGGAGCTTATGCCCTGAAGTTCATTAAGCCGTTCTGGAGCAATGCTGTTATTTGCGCTTGGGTTTTAGCCACGGATTGAACATATCCTTCATTTTGGGAGAGAATGAAAGAAGTATGATTACGGATATTGTGGCAATGTAGAGAAGGATTATGTTGCGCAAAATGCTTTCATTGTCGTATGCATACTTCATTGGATCCTGTTCCGTCTCAGGATCAAGGAAGTCATCGATTTGAAGCGCACGCAAAGTGCTTTTCCACTTTATTGAGCCGTCTTCAAGGTACACTATTGCAGGATTGCCTCTAACCACCTCCTTTATCGAGGTGTCTTCAGCTGTGTATATTGGATAGCGTGCAAGTGAAAGATCTTTCCACCGCTCTATTTCTTCAGATGAACCGGCCACCACTGCAATAAAGCCGATGCCTTGGCTTTGCGATTTCGTAGACAGTGAGTTGATTTGATATGAAGACGCTATTGAGACATCGGAAATGTCGGGAATGAACAGTATGAACTGTGCGCCGCTGCGGACAACGGCCTCAGAAGTTATGTTATCGTCTCCGTTCCATATTGACAGTCCTTTTCCGCCAGCAACGGCATCGTCGGTTGTCGGTATGGGATTTTTCTCTTTGCGTTCCACGAATACCCAACCATCTGATTCGTCAGGCAGCTCATCATCGATTGAGAATTCTTTGTTTACCCCGTCTTTCTCATAGACAAACGAATATTCGGTTTCATGTTCAATGCCATCGGTAGTTTCTATAAGAGGTTGGCCGGCTTTGTATGGTCTGTAATCGATGAGCGGTTGATAGAAATAACCCAAAAGTGCAACAGCCCCTACAAAAACGGCATCCGCAACGAATCCGAGCCACTGCAGAGCCGGAGTTATCAGCCAACGAGCGTTTTTGTTGTGCGGCAACAGCCATATGGTGGCGGCGGTTATGGCGATGTTCTTCCAGAAGGTAGCCCAGTTTGATATGATGTAGGCGTCTCCGAAGCAGCCGCAGTCAGCCACCGGATTCTTCAATGCTATCCAAAGTGTCAGAGGTGTCATGAAAAGCATCGTCAGCGCAGCCATAATGGGTGCGGCGCGGCGGAAAGAACCTGTAACGAGGAAAGCGCCTGTCAGAAACTCGAATACGCAAAGTATGATTACGCCGACAAGCACAAGGTTGTCCCAAAGGCCTATTCCTAAAGCCGCAAGGTAATCGTTGAGTTTGTAGATGGTTCCCCATGGATCAATGGCTTTCACGAATCCGGAAAAGAGGAAAGTGCCGCCGACGAGGAGTCGGCAGAGCCACGTCAAGGCCATTGTGAGATTGTGTTTCGTTGATTCTTTCATCAGGGTAGGGGCTTGCAGCAGTTGTTTCAGATTGTCTGTTTGCCTTCTGCTATATGTATCAACGCGAAAACGGCATAATTGATCATATCCATATAGTTGGCGTCGATGCCCTCGGAAATCTTTGTGATTCCGTTGTGGTCTTCGATTTCACGTGTGCGCAGAAGTTTCTGCAGAATGATGTCTGTGATGCTTGATACGCGCATATGTCGCCATGCTTCATCATAGTCGTGGTTTTTGTTGAGCATCAGGCCAGTCGCTTTGTCGAGCCATTCGTCGTAAAGGCGCAAAGCTTCTTCGGGCGTAATCTGGCTGCCGCTTCCGAGCTGCAGTTGGATGAGGCCGATTGCGGAATAGTTAACTATTCCTATGAATTCCGGCTCCACGCCTTCATTGACCTGCGCCACACCCTTTTCCTGTATTGAGCGAATGCGCATGGCCTTGATGTATATCTGGTCTGTGATGCTTTCCGGACGCATTATGCGCCACGAAGTGCCGTAGTCAAAAAGCTTTTTCTCGAAGATGTCGCGGCATAGGGCCCGCACTTCCGAGAATTCCTTTTCCGTGTCTTTGATGTATGTGTTGTCTGCCATTCCGTTCATTGTAGATTGAAAGCAAAGTTACGAAAAAAACCGGGACTGGCAAAAACAAAGGACGGCAAGAGATTCACTCTCCTGCCGTCCGACATGTCTTTGGTGAAATCCGGATTACTTCGCTGCGAGACGTTCTTCGAGGCGAGTGCGGATAGCCTTGAGGAATTCTGCGGATGTAACGGCCTTAGGCTCGATTCCTTCCATGAGGTTCACAAGGTCTTTAGTCACTATGCCGGCGTTGAGGGTATCGAAGCATGCTGCTTCAAGTTCGTCGCCGAAGATGACGAGTTTCTCTAGGCCGTCCATTTCGCCGCGCTTGCGGAGAGCACCGCTCCATGCGAAGATGGTGGCCATCGGGTTGGTGGAAGTCTCCTCGCCTTTGAGGTACTTGTAGTAGTGGCGGGTAACAGTGCCGTGAGCTGCCTCATACTCGAATTTGCCGTCGGGGCTTACGAGTACGCTTGTCATCATGGCGAGAGAGCCGAATGCGGTTGAAACCATATCGCTCATAACGTCGCCGTCATAGTTCTTGCAAGCCCAGATGAAACCTCCTTTGCTGCGTACCACGCGTGCCACTGCATCGTCAATAAGAGTGTAGAAGTATTCCAGGCCGAGGGCTTCGAACTGTTCCTTGTAGTTCTTTTCGTACTCTTCGTTGAAGATTTCGCGGAAACGCGCGTCATACTTCTTTGAGATAGTGTCCTTTGTGGAGAACCAGAGGTCTTTCTTTTGGTCGATGGCGAACTTGAAGCAGCTGTTTGCGAAAGAGCGGATGGATTTGTCTGTGTTGTGCATGCCCTGAAGTACGCCCGGGCCTTTGAACTCGTGGATTACCACTTCTTCTTTCTGTCCGTTTTCGCCTTCGAATACCATCTTGGCCACACCGGGTTCGTTCACGCGGATTTCAACGCTCTTGTACACGTCGCCGTAGGCATGGCGGGCGATGGTGATCGGTTCCTGCCAGTTGCGGACTGCGGGCTTGATGGAAGGGATGGTTATCGGTGTGCGGAACACAGTGCCGTCGAGGATGGAACGGATGGTGCCGTTAGGGCTCTTCCACATTTCGTGGAGGTCATATTCGGTCATTCTCTGTGCGTTGGGCGTGATTGTCGCGCACTTCACCGCTACGCCGTATTTCTTTGTGGCTTCGGCTGCGTCGTGGGTTATCTGGTCGCGGGTTTTGTCGCGCTCAGGCAGACCGAGGTCATAGTATTCGGATTTGAGGTCAACGAAAGGGAGGATGAGTTCGTCCTTGATCATCTTCCAAAGTATGCGGGTCATTTCGTCGCCGTCCATCTCCACGACGGGAGTGGTCATTTTGATTTTTTCCATGATGGTTTTATGGTTTTTGAAATTTGTTTTCGTTTTTGTTTATCTCCGGAGAAAACCGTGGCTTTCTCCGGAAATGAGCAATGATGTCAGAGCCTTACTTTTTCTGTGCGGCGTAATAGTTCATGAGGCAACCGTCGGCGAGAATCTGGCGTTCGGTCGGGGTGAGGTTGGAGAAGTGCAGCTTGATGTCTTTCACTTCGCCGTTCTTGGTGATGACCTTGGCCATAACCTCTTCCTTGCCGCCGAGGATAAGTTCACGGATGCCAGGGACGAACACGTAGTCGCCGGATTCGTAGTCAAATTTAGTGTCCTTGTCGATGGTGAAAGGCACTATGCCCCAGTTGATGCAGTTGCTGCGGTAACGTTTTGTGGCGTATTCGTAGCAGATGTTGGCATCGCCGCCGAGAACCTTCTGGCAGGACGCAGCCTGTTCGCGGGCCGAACCGTCGCCGGGACGGTTGGCGAACACGCATGACCCGAACGATGTCTCGCTGCATTTTGCACCTACTTTCTCGAGTACTTTCTCTACCTCGGCAGGGCATTTGCCGTCGCGGCGCTCAAGGTCTTCTTTCTGTATGCGCTTGCTGATGCCGACGTATTCGGGCACGCGGCGGGAAAGTGCGAACTCTGACAGCTTGAGCGGGTTGGAACGATAGGAAGAAGTTTCTCCTGAGGGGATAAGCTCGTCGGTAGTGGTAACGGGATCGTGTATCACTGCAGCAAGCTCAAGAAGCATGTCCTTCTCCATCGGATACATTTTGGGCCAGTCCTTGATGTTCGGGCCGTAGCGGAGCTCTTCCTGCGCGTTCTCTTTTTCATAGCCGTTGAATACGCGACGCTCGTAAATCTTGGCATCGAACTCGTAAGGCTTGTGGTCGTCGTTGAATTCAACGTCAGTGGCGGCAGTGATTACACCGCCGTTGGCAGCCGTGGCGGCAATCGAACGCGCGTCCATAAGAGCTACGAGTGAGAGCTGACCGTTGCCGGGCTTTGAGCCTTCACGGTTGGGGAAGTTGCGGGTAGTGTGGCGTATCGAGAGGCCGTTGTTGGCCGGAACGTCGCCAGCACCGAAGCACGGGCCGCAGAAAGCCGGTTTGATTACCACGCCGGCTTCGAGAAGCTCCTCGGCGATTCCGTTGCGTGTAGTTGCCATATACACGGGAACTGACTGCGGATATGCCGAGATTGTGAAGTAGTCGTTGCCCACAGATTTGTCGCGGAGTATGGCCGCAGCCTGGCTGAGGTTGTCGTAGGTGCCGCCCGAGCATCCGGCTATGATGCCTTGGTCGGCCATCACCTTGCCGTCTTTGATTTTGCCTACGAGGTCAACGCATACTTTGTCGCCGAAACGCTTCTTTGCGTCTTCCTCCACTTCGCGCATGATGCGTTCGGGATCTGCCTGAAGCTCATGGATAGTGTAGGCGTTGGACGGGTGGAAGGGAAGTGCGATCATGGCCTCTTGCTTGTCAAGGTCGATGCGGATCATTCCGTCGTAGTATGCAGTGCCGTTGGGCTGAAGTTCTTTGTAGTTCTCGCCGTGGCAATGAGTGTCATAGTGCTTCTTCACTTCCTCGTCTGTAATCCAGATAGAGCTGAGGCAGGTGGTTTCGGTGGTCATGATGTCGATTCCGTTGCGGAAGTCGATAGGGAGGTTCTTCACACCGGGGCCGGCGAATTCAAGCACTTTGTTTTTCACGAAACCGTTGTCGAAGACAGCCTTCACGAGAGAGATGGCCACGTCGTGCGGGCCGATGCCTTTGCGGGGCTTGCCTTCCAGCCAAACGAGCACCACTTCAGGGGCGTTGATGTCCCATGTGTTTTCGAGAAGCTGCTTTACAAGCTCGCCGCCGCCTTCGCCTACGCCCATTGTTCCGAGTGAACCGTAGCGTGTATGGCTGTCAGAGCCGAGAATCATGTTGCCGCATTTCACCATTGCCTCGCGTGCGTACTGGTGGATTACGGCCTGGTTGGCAGGAACGTATATGCCGCCGTATTTTTTTGCGGCGGAAAGTCCGAACACGTGGTCGTCTTCATTGATGGTGCCGCCTACTGCGCAGAGCGAGTTGTGGCAGTTGGTCATTGCGTATGGCAGGGGGAACTTTTCAAGGCCGCTGGCACGTGCAGTCTGGATGATTCCGACATAAGTGATGTCGTGGCTCATCATGGCATCGAATTTGATGCGCATCTTGTCTCCTTTGGAGCCATCAACGTCATGGCTGCGGAGGATTTGGTAAGCGATGGTGTTTTCGCGGCCTTCTTCCGGAGTAGGAAGGTCGGCTGCGCCTTTCTCTACGAGTTTACCGTCTTTCAGATAAACTCCTTCTTTGATGAGTTCTACCATTTCGGTGGTTGATTTTAAGTTAGTGATTATGTAGCAGTTTGTTTTATTCGTTAATTTCAGGGTCGATGTGCAGTACCGAGTCTATGAAAAACGTCAGGGCCAGCATATCGGCGGCTCCTCCGGGGGAGAGGTTGCGGGCTATGAAGTCGGCGTTCGCTTTCTCCAAAGCCGAAGCTTTGCAGTCTTTGAGCAAATCTCGTGCCGTTTCCTTGGCGAAAGCGGCTCCCTCTTCTCCTCCTCGGTGATAGAGGTTGGTGTCTTCAAGCGTTGACATTATCTTCAGTAGCGTGAGGATTGCACCGTCATTACGTTCTTTGACGCTCCGATAGAAAGGAAGCCATTCCGAGAATAGCTCGGAGTAGGCATCCTGGGCCATTTCTGCGGCTCCTTTGAGGCCGTATTTGCGGCGAGCCTCACCGCCGTGTGAATCTTTCTCTCCGGCAAATCCAGAGGCTAGACGTGTTATCCTGTCCCTCAGCCCGTTCTCTTCGATATGGCCTGTGTTGTGATATGCATTCGCCGCGGCGATGGTGGTGAGTCCGATGCAGAAAAGCGCGCCACGATGCGTGTTTACACCGCCGGTGGCGGATTTCATGGCTTTTTCAGCCTCCATTCCGGCTTTGGCCACTGCATCGTGGGATGGGAGGGAAGTGTCGGTGCCGAGACGGGAAAACTCCGTGAAGTATGGTTTCAATGCTTCTATGCTACGGGACATAATGGAAAAATCCATATCTGTATGCGATCCGTTGTCATTGCGGTCTACAAGTCCGGGCTTTGGGGTTGCTTCAAGTTCTTTCTTCAATGACAGGCATGCTGTATGGGCGAGCAGATACGGCACCGACGTTTCGGGCAGAAGCTTTAATGCTTCCGATGCGTTTCCGGTTTCTGCAAGCGTTCTTGCCTTTGATGCGCTTATCACAATGTCATTTAAGGATTGGCGCTCTATTTCCACGACTTCGATGCCTTTGGAAGGCAATATACGCTTCATGACCGCATTGTATTCGCAGGTCAAGGCATCTAAAGGTTCTGTCCCGACGAATCTCACCGATGCATTGAGTGCAGGAGCGATGTGGTTTGAGAATATGTCGAGATCGAGCTCTATGTGTGTCTTTGCCGCATCGTTTAGGTCTTTGAGGAAGTATGTCGGGAATGTGGCTTGTGAAATGCTGTATTGGCTTCCGGGACAGACTGCTGTGTTTCGTATGTCCTTTGTCGCGGCCTTTATCATGGCTGTCCGTTCGGCATATGAATATTCCGAGTCCCCTTCCATGACGGGTATTATGTAAAGAAAGTCCACTTGCTTGGCAGCTGCCTCTATCAGGAACATATGGCCTTTTGTGAGCGGATTGCAGTTCATGACAATCACGCCGTTGCGTGATTCCTTGGACTGTGGAAGAATGCCTGACAGTTTTTTGCAGTATCCGGATATGCCTCTGGGATTGCTTTCAAGAAGCAAAGCCTTGTCGGCTTTTCCCACTGTATGGAAAGCGAGGCTCTCGAATATGCGTTGGTTTTCGGGCTTGGTGAACAGGAGCAAGTCGTAGTGGCCATCGGCCATTGCCGCTTCACGTATGCGGCTCATGAGCGGATTTGTGAGTGATTCGTTTCTTGTCGATTCTGAAAGCGCGATGCACTTCACGACGTTTCCTTGGAGCCCTCCGCCTCCGACCAGAGTGTCGTTCATGTCGAAGATGCCGAAATACCGGTCAAGGTTCTCCATACGAAGTCCTTGTGAAAGCAGAAATGATTCCACTTTCTTTTTTGTGGCCGTCAGCGAGAGCGGCAATTCACGTATTTCAAAATCTCCGAACATCAGTCAAATTGGTGATTATTACTGAAAAAACGTCAACTATGGTTCATCAGCTGAGGTCATTAGTGGACTGGAAGGATGTCCTGTCGCCTGACAGGTTTTTCCCGCTCGTCCTGATAGCCACAGAGATACTCGTCGATGGATTTCAGCCAATAGTTCTTCTTGGGAATGCGTGAATGCGCGCATGCAGACGCGTGCGTCGTTATCGCACAGAAGGCATCTGCGTGTACGTTGCCCTTGTCTTGCGCGAGACACTTGGTTGCCTCCGCTGTCAATCACATCTATGTCCATCATCCTGCCCAAAGGGTGGGTGTCTTCAATCATAGACGTGATTTCTTTTGTGTCTTCGGGATTAAGGTCAGTCAGATAGAAAGCCTCAAAACCGGTCATAAGGTCTTTCTTGGCTTCGCAATGCGCTTTCAGCATGGAATCGTTCTCTATTGATTCACATGCGGCGTTGGCAATGGCCTCCGAATCGGCATTGAGTTTCACATTTCCCGGAATCACGATGGTAACCACGACAAGCGTCTTGCCCGGATTCTCCTGTAGCAGACGCAGCTGCATATCGCGGCGTCTGTCGCGAGAATCAAGCAATTCGCTAAGCGAGATTTGTTGTGGTTCCATCTTGGCGGATGTGGCGGTAAACTGTGAATGGCTGCGGATAGCAGGATTGGTGCGATCCGCAGCCATTCCTTTGTTCATTTATGAAGATTCTTGTCGGTAGTATCCGGAAATCAGGCTTCGATGTTGCGGATTACGTCCATAACAGAGCCGTCGCGGTTCATCACCACTCCGACCACTTTGTCCCCGAAAGGCAGAGGGTCTGCATCGCCGATGATGCTGTTTGCCTTTTCTTTCAGCGATTCGATGTCCACAATCTTCAGCCCGGCCTTCTTAAGACGCTCTGCAAGCTCCGGACGGCGCGGATTGACAGCAATGCCATATTCGGTTACGATTACGTCTACTGTCGATCCAGGAGTGATAAGGGTGGTTACCTCGTCCACTACGCACGGTATGCGGCCACGGAGAAGCGGGCATACTATGATTGAAAGTGCGGAATCCGCTGCAGTGTCGGGATGGCCGCCGATGGCTCCGCGTATGATTCCGTCGCTTCCAACGAGCACGTTCACGTTGAAGTTGACGTCCACCTCAAGGGCGGAAAGAATCACGATGTCAAGATAGTGCACTGCGGAGCCGGTGTCGTCGGCAGCGGCGTATTCTACTGCGGTAACCTCTTTGTGCATCGGATTGTTCTTGAGCGATTCTGCGGCAACCTTGTCGAATGACTGTACGTCTATGAGTCGTTCGATAAGACCTTCCTCATGCATCTTTACCATATGGGCGGTGATGCCTCCGAGTGCGAATGAAGCCTTTATGCCGTCTTCCATCATCTTGTTGCGGATGTACTTCACGGCTGCGAGCGATGCGCCGCCGGATCCGGTCTGGATAGAGAATCCGTTCTTGAAGTAGCCGCTGTTGATGATTACTTTGGCAGCCTGCTGCGCAAGGAGGATGTCGCGGGGATTTTTGGTGTCGCGGATCGCACCCGATGAAATCTTGGAGCTGTCGCCTACGCTGTCCACTACCACTACATAATCCACATTACGCTCAGAGATGGAATTGGGTGTGTTGGGATAGGCCACAAGGTCGTCGGTCAGTATCACGACCTTGTCTGCATATTCTGCGTCAGGAAGAGCGTATCCGAGTGAGCCGCAGATCGATTTTGCGTTTTCGGAACGTGAATATCCGCACGCGTTGCCGAGTGCGTCGGAAGAAGAGGCTCCGAGGAAGGCCACGTCGATATGGAGGTCGCCGGAAGCTATTGCGCTGCCGCGTCCGCCATGGCTACGGAAAATGACAGGATTTTCCATCAGTCCGCCTGAAATCTCTTTGGCAAGGTCGCCACGCAGGCCGGAAGTGGAAATCTGGGTGATGACGCCGTTCTTGATATGCTCAATCAGCGGCTTGTGTACGTCAGAAAGGCTGGAAGCGGCAAGATGCAGGTTCTTGAATCCCATTTCAGCGAGCTTGTCCACAACCATATTCACGACTTTGTCTCCGCCTCGGAAATGGTGGTGGAAAGACACTGTCATTCCGTCTTTCAGGCCGGTCTTGCGGATTGCCTCCTCGAGAGTGGCGATTTTAGGGCTTTTGTCCTGACGGAGTTCATTGGCCGTCGGGTCTTTATGGTGAAGCGTGTCGTCGTAGACTTTCTTGTTGAGAGCCTTGGCTTCCTGTTCTACAAGAGCCATACGTTCTTTATATGTGTTCATTTCAAATCCTCCTCTGTTAAGATTCCTGATGCAAGAGCTAACTCGATTGTGCGCTGTGCGCGGATCACCACGGGACGGTCTACCATCTTTCCGTTGACAGCAATCACGCCCGAACCTTTCTTCTCAGCCTCCTTGATGGCTGCAATGATGGTGCGTGCCTTCTCGATTGCTTTTTCGGAGGGAGCAAAGACTTCGTTGACCACCTCGATTTGGCGAGGATTGATGATGGACTTGCCGTCGAAGCCGAGTGTCTTGATGAATTCAACCTCTTTTCTGAAAGTTTCCATATCGTTGAGGTTGGAGTATACGGTGTCGAGTGCGTCTATGCCGGCTGCGCGTGCGGCCACGACAATTGTCTCGCGTGCGAGTCGCAGCTCTTCTCCGCCTGGTGTGCGCTGGGTCTTGAGGTTGGCGCTGTAGTCTTCTGCGCCGAGCGCTATGCCCATCATACGCTTTGAGGCGGTGGCAATCGCGTATGCGTTGACCACGCCGAGAGTGGATTCGATGGCTGCCATTATCTGTGTGCGGCCGAGGCATCCAATCTCTTTTTCCACACGTTCGATTTCACGCTCTACCTCCACCACTTCTTCTGCGGTTTCGGTCTTGGGCATACGGATTACGTGTACGCCTGCCTTCACTACGGCCTCGATGTCCTTCTTTCCGTAGGGCGTGTTGAGCGGATTGATGCGCACCACCATTTCGGTGTCGCCGTAATCGATGCTCTTAAGTGCATTGTAGACAAGCAGGCGAGCCGTGTCTTTCTCGGCCATTGTGACAGAATCTTCAAGGTCGAGCATTATAGAGTCGGGACCGTAGATGTGTGCGTCGGCCATCATGCCCGGATTGTTTCCGGGGACGAACATCATAGTTCTTCTGAGTCTTTCCATATTGGGGATTGATTAGCCCGATGGAGCGGAGCCTTTGCAGGAATGCCGCCCGCTGCGGTACTGTATGAATTCGGTTAACTTGAGAGTTTTTATTGCCAAACGTCTTTTCCGGTGGCACGGACTGCGGCTGCTGTGGTACGGGCACGCACGGTGCAGTCAAGCGCACCTTTGTCAGTGGCATCCACTATCGCGTCATTGATGCCAAGTCCGATAAGGGTTTCGCGAATCACATTTTCAATCTGACGGCCGAACTGGAATGCCACAGTGCTGTCCAGGTTGATTTCAAGGCCGTTTCCGTTGCCTGGGGCGATACGGATCATGATGTCGCCGGATTCGAGGGTTCCGGCTTGTGAATTGGTCAGATTCATTATTGGGTTTATTGTTTGTTTGATTCCGAGAGCCGTCAGACGAATCATCTGGCTTTTCAGAGTGTTTCGGTATTTCCTTAAGGTCAAGATCGGATTCTGTGCATATAGTTTGCCACGACTATTATCACGTCCTCAAATCGAAGGCAAAATTATAGACTTTTTCTTTATTGGCAAAATAAAAAAGGATAAATTTTCGGCAAATGATGTATGATTTTCATAATGTATAATTTATGTTTCGTATATACATTTCTTTCAGTCCACTTCCGCACGGTTTCGCGGCACACGTCCGTACATTATCAGCCTTGATATATAATATGGCGTGTGGAGCCTCGACACCACAACGCCTTTTGAGGTTGATGCATGGATGAAGCTGTTGTCGTCAACAAGTATTCCGACATGCGACACCTTTTCAGGATCCTTGCCGGTTGCGAAAAACACAAGGTCGCCGATTCTGGCATCTTTTTCTTTCACCTTTATGCAGAATTCCGCCTGTTTGGCTGAATTGCGTGGTAGGAGGCATCCTGCAACATCCCTGTAGACAGACATCACCATGCCTGAGCAGTCGGTACCCACTCCTTTGTCTTGCATCGCGTATGTGTATGGGGTTCCTAACCATGAGAAGGCTTCCTCTAAGAGTTTCCGTTGCTCTTTGTCCAGATTATAAGTTGACTCTATTTCTTTAAGATAGTCTTCAGATGAAGGCGATGCCTTTGTCGCAATCTTTGAAGAGCCGCATGAAGAGATGATGGAAACAAGAATCAACGCTATGGCAACAAGCAGGTTGTCATAACGGGTAGTCTTCTTGTCAGTGCAGTAGAGTCGCATCGTCAGGGGGAATGTCGGGAATGAAAAGTATCGTCGTGGTTTACAAACGCAAATTTACTCCAAATTCCTGACATTTGCAAATATTCAGATGAATATGGAATTGGCTCGTGTCAATGTCTCTGGCTTCCCTATGTCAATCATAGAGAAGCTGCACACTTCGCATCTGATGTCGGAATCGGCGCATTCTTCAAGGTAAAAATCCATTATCGGGAAGGGCCTTCCGCCGTATTTGCGCGACATCCTGTCTGCCAAAGCTGGCGATATGCAATGTATGCCGCTGAATGCGAATTCCTTGTCGCTTGAATGCGGGATGTAGGAGGCTGGACGGTGTTCTTCTGTTGTGCAGTTGTGCCATCCGACCAGACGGTTGTTTTCGTTCATTGCCAATTTCCGCGATGAATTGCGGTCGCTTAAAAGCAATGTAGCGTCGGCTTTGTTTTCGATGTGTGCCTTCATAAGTCCGCAGAGGTCTGCATCAGACAGTATGTCAACATTATGCACTAAAAATGGTTCCGCATCTGCACATAAAAACTTTGAGGCATGGACTATCCCGCCTCCTGTGTCGAGTAGATGCCCGCGTTCGTCGCTTATGTTTATGCGTGTTCCGTATTCTTTTGAGTTCAGGAAATCGATGATTTGCTGGCCGAAATGATGTATGTTTACTGTGATGTCATCAAATCCTTGAGCCGTCAGGCTTGTGATCACGCGATGGAGCATAGGTACGCCTCCTACAGGGACGAGCGCTTTGGGATGTTGCAGAGTCCACGGCCTGAGTCTTGTGCCGAGGCCTGCAGCCAATATCATTGCTTTCATTGTCTGGTCGAGTTCAGCGTTTCATAAATCCCTTGTTCTCGGTGCGTCAGCAAGACCACTGCACCGGGAAACGCGTTGGCTATGTGTCTTGCCGTGGCTTCGGCACAGTAGACCGACCTATGCTGTCCTCCTGTGCATCCGAAACCGATTTGTAGATTGGTGAATCCCCGTTTGATGTATCTTTCCACGGATTTGTCGGTCATTTCCCATGCCGACCTGAGGAATCTATCCGCTTCACCTCTCTTTTCAAGAAAATCGGCCACAGGCTTGTCTCGGCCGGTGAGCTGTTTGTATTCTTCGTAGCGTCCGGGATTGTGCAATGCGCGGCAATCGAACATGAATCCTCCGCCGTTGCCTGAGAAGTCGTCAGGATAGCCTTTTTTGTATGAAAAACTGAATATGCTGACAGTCAGTTTTCCTGGCGGCTCTTTTATTGCATTGAATCTTTGTTCCTTTGTGAGCTTGTCGGCAATGCCCTTTAGCTCCGGATATCTATTTGCCATCTCTTCCTGCATCAGGTTCCCGAGATTTGAAAGTGCGTCAGGAATGCTTTCCACGAAATGTGCGCGGTGCTGCACGAGTCCTCGGAAGCCGTATGCTCCAAGCACTTGCAGTGTCCTGAAGAGCGCGAAAATCTTTGCATATCGCAGTATCTCAACCGGATTCGTTCCTTTTATCCTTGAGAACTCGTCTGCATATGTTTTCAGAAGCTCCGTGCGTCGGGCTTCTGGAATCTTCGCTTTTGCTTGGGTGACGAAAGAGACCGCGTCATAGACGCATGGTCCGAAACGTCCTCCCTGATAGTCGATGAAGTGCGTTTTTCCGTCTTTGACCATAACATTGCGGCTTTGGAAATCTCTGTACATGAATCCCCATAAGTGCTGCGGTATGTATAGGTCTTCGGCAAACCTGTCGAAGTCGTTCTCCAACCTCTCTTCGTCGAATCCGATGCCCGCAGGTTTGACGAACGAATACTTGAAATAGTTAAGGTCCCATAAAATCTGTCGTCGGCAGAAATCTCCGGACAGCTGGAACTGATGCCAGCTGTCAGCAGGGACTGTCTGCATTCGCGCGAGAAGCCGCATGCAATCCTCTTCTATTCCTTTGCTTTTGCTGTCTCTGTTCACAATGAGCGAAAACAACGATACGTCGCCGAGGTCTTCGATAAGATAATGATTGCTCAGGGATATGGGGCTGAGCAAACCGGGAACCGGGATTCCTTCTTTCTGGAAAACACGGGAGAAGTTCTGGAAAGCAAGGTTCTCGGCTTTGTCGGGTCCGAAGACTCCGATTGCTGATTCTTCTTTGTCTTTGGTCCAAAGTCTGTAATATATTCGGTCGCTTCCTGCCTGCGGAAGTCGCGCGACAGAATCTGTCTCTTTGCCGAAATGATTGGCATAAAGGGCTTTGAGAGGGGCTATATTAGGGTCCGGCATAGTGTCCATTGTCGTTGTAATGCGAGATGCTGATGCAAAATTAGCAAACTCCTGTCAGGTGTGCAACGCGTAGATGCCGTAAAATTTGAATATATCGTGGAAATCATATAAATTTGCACGCTTTTTCATTGATTTGTCAGTCATCATCACTGATGATGACTGAACAAGAATCAAGTCTATCTGTTTTTTCTGTAATCAACGAATAGTATATGAACATCATATTTTGCCGATTGCCCAAGTTCCTGCTTCCAGCATTTATTCTGGCGGTCGGCTGTTCGCGGCCTTCTGAAAAAGGGACGGAGGAATCTGTCATGGACACCGGTGTCGGTGTCGCCGAGACTGAAGACACGGTGTCCAAGGAGCCTGAACGGGTGGTTTTGAAGTTTGCTTCGTCGCAAGAAGCCTTGGAATATATGCGTGAATCAGGTGATTGGGACAAATATTCCCGTGGCATCATACCGACTATGGCTTCGGAAGAGCTTGATTATGCCGAGAAGCTCCTCAATAATGAGTATGATCGTTTCATAGTGGTTGACAAGGCTTCTATGAAGGTGATTCTGTACAGCAGGTATGGCGAGGTATTGAAGAAATACGGGATGGCGTGTGCAAAGAATTATGGCACCAAGCACCGGAAGGCTGATTCCCGGACACCGGAGGGGTTTTTCACGGCGGAAGGCATTTATGACAGCACCGACTGGCTTTTCACCGATGACAATGGTGTTACGAGTCCGAAGAAGGGACAGTTCGGCCCGAGGTTCGTCAGACTTAAATGCCCCAACACTTCTCAGATAGGGATACATGGCACCGTGGCTCCATGGAGCATAGGACATAGGGCGAGCCACGGATGCATAAGGCTCACCAATGAGAACATATTGGAGCTTGTGGAATATGTCCAGATTGGAATGCCGATAATAGTGAGCCCTGGGCCAAGGGATATGGCCGTCAACGAGTCGGAAGGTTTCTCCATAGCCTCAATCACGACTCTGCCGGGCGGGAAAAGAGCCGTGCCACAGAAAGGCTATCAGGTAAAAGCCGTGGCAGATAGTGATTCTGTAATGTCTTCGGAAGGCAGCGACACGATACAAAAAATGTCTCCGGAAACTCTCCCGGAAACTGAATCCGACACGGTGCCGGAAAGCGTCGCCGTTTGAGACTGTAAAGCCCCGTTTGTTTTTTATGGGTGTTCACAAATTTAAATGCGGAAAATATGGTCTGACCATTCTGGGAACCGTATTTTTGTAGTATCTTTGCATTTGCTTTTCTCTGAAACGGTCAGATTGACAAGCCCAGACATAAAGAATGAAATGGCAACTAAATACGACGATTACAATCCCGAAATATATTACGAAGACAAGCAGTCCGAGGCAGAAAGGAGTCCGGAGAAACCTGTTGTGTCCGAAACAGGACAGAACGTGAGGCGAAAGAAGAACGGCAACTCTAATGGTGCGCGACGGAAAAAGGTGCGCGATGCCAAAAAAGATGGTGCGGAGACTTTCGTTTCAAAAGTGAAGGAATGGGCCGGTTCGCTCAACGTGCGTCTCCTTTTGGGCATTTTTCTGGGCTTTTTGGGTGTCTATCTCACTATTTCCTTCATTTCGTATGTCAGTAGCTGCATCGACGATATGGCTGCCATAGAGTCTATGTCAATAGGCACGGCCAAAGATATACGCAATGCTGGCGGCGAGGGTGGGGCAAGACTGTCAGATTTTCTGATAAACAGAAGTTTCGGACTCGGTTCCGTGGTGATTCTTGTATGGCTGTACGGCATGACGCTTAAGCTTCTTGCCGGACGTCCACGTTTCAAATCAGTTGATTTCACCATAAAGTGCGTTGTTGCGCTGCTGATAGTCTCGATGGTTGTCGGGTTTGCAACGATTGCGTCCGACAGTGTGGTCAATTGGGGCGGATATGACGGCCGTTATGTGAATGAATTCATAATCTCGTTTGTCGGATGGTCCGGAGCCGTGATTGTTTGTCTGTTTCTGATAGCAGTGTTCGTGGTGATATGTCTCCGCGACATTGTGAAGTGGGTTCTTAAAATCAAGAAGGCCCGGGATGCTCGCCTTGCGGAGAAGCGTGCTGCTGAAGAAGAGGAGCGTCGCCGCCTTGCGGTGATTGAAGAGATGGCAATGCAGGAGCGCATCGATGCGGCGATATCAGGAGAGAATGTGCAGGAGACGGAAGATGTGGATCCGGAAGACTCCTTTATGCGCTTTGAACCAGGGGATGAGAGGCATGACGATGCCGTTAACGACAATGATTCTGATGAATACGTATATAAATGTGAAGACCAAGACGAGCCTGAGCCGGAAGCTGTAAAAGAAACTCCTTTGTCTGAAGCGGCTGAGACTCCGGTAAGCAAGGATGGATGTGATGGCGACACGATGGTGGTCAACGTCAACACGATTGCACAGTCGGACGGATTGCGCCCCCGCAATGAACCGGGCATAACTCGCTACAGGTTCCCGTCTGCCGATCTGCTCCGGCCTGGAGAGACGAAGATAAGCGTTGACACCCAGGAACAGGAGGACAACCAGCAACGCATACGTAAGACATTGCTTGATTTCGGAATCCCGATAGTGAGCATAGAGGCGACGGTAGGCCCTACGGTAACGCTTTATGAGATAGTTCCCGACAAAGGTGTCAAGATTGCAAGAATCAGAAATCTGGTTGACGACATAGCCCTTTCCTTGTCTGCCATAGGAGTACGCATCATTGCTCCGATTCCGGGACGCGGCACTGTGGGAATCGAGGTGGCCAACAAAGACCCTCAGGTGGTGTCGATGCGTACGGTGATACAGAGCAAGAAGTTTGCCGACTCACGTTATAAACTTCCGATTGCACTTGGTTCCACCATCAGCAATGATGTGTTCATCGCCGACCTTGCTAAAATGCCGCATCTGCTTGTTGCCGGTGCCACAGGCCAAGGAAAGTCCGTGGGGCTTAATGCGATCATATCTTCGCTTCTTTACCGTAAGCGTCCTGATGAGCTGAAATTTGTCATGATTGACCCTAAAATGGTTGAATTCAGCCTTTACGCCAAGATTGAGAAGCATTATCTGGCAAAGCTTCCTGATGAAGAGGAGCCAATCATTACAGACATGTCAAAGGCCGTGGCAACTTTGAGTTCGCTTTGCGTGGAGATGGACAACCGGTATCAGCTCCTGAAAGGCAATTCGCGCAATGTGGAGGAATACAACGAGAAGGTGAAGTCCGGCAGGCTCAGCGAGCTTGAAGGGCATCGCTATCTTCCGTATATAGTTGTGATTGTCGATGAGTTCTCGGATCTGATTATGACTGCGGGAAAAGAGGTCGAGATGCCTATTGCGCGACTTGCCCAAAAGGCGCGGGCAGTGGGCATTCATGTAATAATCGCTACTCAGCGTCCTTCTACAAACGTAATCACAGGAATCATAAAGGCCAATTTTCCGGCACGTATAGCATTCAAGGTGTCTTCAGGCGTGGACAGCAAGACTATTCTTGACACGACCGGGGCGCAGCAGCTTATCGGACGTGGCGATATGCTTGTGAGCAACAATTCGGAGATGACTCGAGTCCAATGTGCTTTCATTGACACGCCGGAAGTGGAGTCAATCTGTGAATACGTCAGTCGTCAGCCTTACCCGCAGGGGGCATACATACTTCCTGAACCGGTGGTTTCCGGATCTGACGATTTGGGCGGACACGGAAGCAGTTTCGCCGAAGACCGGGATCCGCTGTTCGAGGAGATTGCACGTCGTGTGATTCAATCAAACACCGCTTCCACATCGGCCATACAGCGTAGCTACTCGATTGGATACAACAGGGCCGGACGCATAATGGACCAGCTTGAGGCTGCCGGAATAGTAGGGCCGTCCACTGGCGGAAAGCCTCGTTCGGTGCTGGTGGACGCGATGGGGCTGGAGTCCATACTAAGTCAGTTGCATTGAACGTTTATAGTTAAAATGAAGATAGAATGACTATGTCGGCATCAAGAAGAATATTGGCCATTGCCGTGGCTATGATTCTGGGCTTGTCTATGGCAGCCTCGGCGGAGACTGCAATGCAGTTGCTCAACCGCGCTTCGCAAAAGATTGCAAAGGCCGGTAGCGTTTCGGCCTCTTTTGTCTTTTCAGGTGGAGGCACAAGCGGATCGGGTACGCTTAAGATAAGCGGGAAGAGATTTTCCGTTCAGGCACCCGGCAGTGCTTCGTGGTATAACGGCAAATATCTTTGGACCTACAGTGCTGCGTCGCGAGAGACAACGCTTGTGGTCCCTACCGCCTCTGAACTTGCCGAGACCAATCCGCTGACCTGTCTGGCAGGTGGAGTGTCCGGTTATAATTGCGCCTATGGCAAGGGTTCCACCGCAACGAAGAAAATCATAGTACTGACTCCCAAGAGCCGGAAACAGGGAATCAGGAACGCCACTGTGGAAATCAACGCTTCGACACTTGTTCCGGCCAAGATAAGTGTGAAGGCATCTGACGGCTCTGTTACTGCTGTCTCAATCACCAAGTTTTCCTACGGGAAATCCCTTCCTGCGTCTGATTTCGAGTATCCTAAGAACAAATATCCCAAAATAAAGATTATAGACTTAAGATGACCGGTTTCCTATAAAAAGGAAGCCGCTAAAAGAACAACATCACATTATGGCAGAAACAACAAATACCAGGGTGCTGATCATCGGTTCAGGCCCGGCAGGCTATACAGCCGGCATCTATGCGTCTCGTGCGAACCTCAATCCGGTGATATACGAAGGAATACAGCCGGGAGGGCAGCTTACTCAGACTTCTGAAATAGAGAATTTCCCCGGTTTTCCTGAAGGAATCGACGGAAACGAGATGATGGGCATGATACGTAAGCAGGCTGAGAGATTCGGAGCCGACATACGTTCACGCATCATCACAAAGGTGGATTTCTCCAAGCGTCCGTTCGTGTGTGAAGACGACCGTGGCGACCTTGTAGTGGCAGACACGGTAATCATTTCCACGGGTGCGTCGGCCAAGTATCTCGGTCTTTCCGATGAGGAGAAATACAGAGGTATGGGAGTGAGTGCCTGTGCCACATGCGACGGTTTCTTCTACCGTAAGCGGACTGTAGCTGTTGTCGGTGGCGGGGACACCGCTTGTGAAGAAGCCCTTTATCTTTCTACCCTTGCCAAGAAAGTGTATATGATTGTGCGCAAGGATCATCTCCGTGCGTCCGACGTAATGCAACGGCGCGTTATGGAGCGTGAAAACATCGAGGTGCTTTTCAACTGCAACACGTCTGGACTTTTCGGAGAAGGAGAGGTTCAGGGTGCCCGCATCGTGCGCAATCTCGGCAAAGAGAATGAAGAGACTTTCGACATCGCAATCGACGGATTTTTCCTTGGCATAGGCCATAAGCCCAACACAGACGTGTTCCGCGGTCAGATTGAACTTGACGAAGAGGGATACGTTGTAACAAAGGCTCCCACCACGGCCACCAGCGTTGTCGGTGTCTTTGCCGCAGGCGACTGCGCCGACCCGATTTACCGTCAGGCCATAGCCGCAGCCGGAACCGGTTGCCGTGCGGCTCTTGATGCCGAAAAGTTCTTAATGAAGACTGACGAATTATGACCTCTGAGGAGAAACAGCTGTTGCTTGACAGGCGTTATCTCCGTATGGCGAGGATATGGTCTGAAAATTCATATTGCCAGCGACGCCAGGTAGGTGCGATTCTCGTCAAGGACAATATGATCATTTCAGACGGATACAACGGTACCCCGGCGGGCTTCGACAATGTGTGCGAGACCCCCGGCGGGGTAACGTATCCTTATGTGCTGCATGCGGAGGCTAATGCAATAACGAAAGTGGCTCAAAGCAACAATTCCAGCCTCGGAAGCACCCTTTACGTTACTGCCAGCCCTTGCATGGAATGCTCAAAGCTCATAATACAGGCAGGGATAGAACGTGTGGTCTTCACGGAACTTTACCGGATTGCTGACGGAATAGAGCTTCTTCGCAAGGCCGGAGTCAAGGTGGACCATATCCCTCTTGAAGAGTAAAAAATGAAAAACGGAAAGAACTTAGGATTAGTGTTGTTGCCTCTGACGTTGACGCTCGGCATCGTTGGTGGCATATTCATCGGGCGCGTCATGAACACGCGCAAGCTTTCTCCTGCGCAAGAGAAGTGGGCGGCCTTGCTTTCACTGATTGATGAGGAATATGTGGACGACGTGGATGTGGACAGTCTGCTCGAGAACAGCATACCGGATCTTCTTGCACATCTCGATCCGCATTCGGCCTATATAGCCAAGAGCAATCTTTCGGCTGTCAATGAAGAACTTGACAACAGCTTCAGCGGCATAGGTGTCAAGTTTCAGATTGTCAGCGATTCCGTCGTGGTTTCGGAAGTAATCGCAGGCGGTCCGGCAGAGAAGGTAGGACTTCAGCCTGGCGACAGGATTGTGAGCGCGAACGGCAAAAGCCTTACCGGAGACACGCTTACCAATGACCGTGTGTTCAAGACCCTGCGCGGGGCAAAGGGCACAAAGGCCTTGTTGAAGGTAAAGCGTTACAATTCCCGCAAACTGCTTAGCTTCGATGTCATAAGGGCCGACATTCCGGTCAACAGCGTCGATGCGGTCTATATGGCCGCCCCCCGCATAGGATATCTGAGGGTAAGCAAATTCGGCAACGGCACATATGATGAGTTCTTCAATGCGCTGACGTCATTGCAGTCGCAAGGTGCCGACAAGTTCATTGTGGACTTGCGCGGCAATACCGGCGGGTTTATGGACCAGGCCATATATATGGCCAACGAGTTCCTCCCCAAAGGCAATATGATAGTCTACAGTAAAGGACGTGTGCCTATCAATGAAACCGTTGCCGTGGCCGACGGTAACGGCAGTTTCCAGAATTCGGAAATAACTGTTCTTATAGACGAGTATTCGGCATCTGCCTCGGAGATTTTTGCCGGAGCCATCCAGGATAATGACCGGGGATTGGTCGTTGGCCGCCGTTCTTTTGGCAAGGGACTGGTTCAGAATCAGGCTGTCCTTCCCGACAGTTCTGCCATAAGGCTTACCGTGGCACGTTATTACACACCGTCAGGACGCTGCATCCAAAAGGACTACAAGCGCGGCGCGGACGGAAGATATGACCTTGACATCCTTGAAAGATACAATCATGGCGAGTTTTATAATCCGGACAGCATAAAGCTCGACAAGACAAAGAAGTTCAAGACCGTCGGCGGCCGCACTGTTTACGGCGGAGGGGGCATAATGCCCGACCTCTTTGTGGCTCAGGACACGACGGGATTCACATCTTATTATGTCAATGCGGTGAACAGCGGGCTTCTGCAGAAATTCGCGTTCCAGCTCGTGGAAAAATACCGTCCGGTGTTGAAAGGAGTCAAGACCCTTGATCAATTGAAACGTGTGATTCCGAGGGACGACACTCTTCTCAACAACTTTGTGAGCTTCGCTGCTGTCAACGGTGTTCCGGCACGCTGGTATTACATCAACCAGTCGCGCCAGCTTCTTCTTGGCCAAATAAAGGCTTTGGTCGCACTCGACGCTCTCGGTTACAGCGATTACATTAAGTCGATAAATGACGGCGACAATACTTTCAGACGGGCGGTTGATGCCATGCAAAAAGGCTTGTCGTCGGAAATTACATCCAAGTAAACTTTCAAAAGCGTTCATATGGAAAAACGTGAAATAAGAAGAAAAATCAAGGCTTTGCGCACTATGCTTTCAGAAGCAGAGAAAGCCTCTGCCGCCGAAGAAGTGTTTGCTCGTCTTGAACAGACCGCAGCGTTTCTTATGGCCGACAAGATACTTATGTATCATTCTCTTCCAGACGAGCTGGCCACTCATTCTTTTCTGCGGAAATGGTGTGGAAGAAAGCATTTCTTTCTGCCTCGTGTCAACGGTGTGAACCTTGACATCCTTCCCTATAACGAAACGAGACTGGAACTCGGGGCGTTCCACATAGAAGAGCCTACAGGAGAGGACTGTGTCGATCCTGGTGAAATCGAGCTGATTGTGGTTCCGGCAGTGGCATACGATAAGGCCGGAAACAGGCTTGGGCGTGGCAAAGGTTTTTATGACAGGCTTCTGTCATCTGCCAAGGCGACCAAAATCGGTGTCGGATATGATTTCCAGCTCGTGGAGAGCATACCCGTAGAGGAGCATGACGTCCCTGTGGATATGGTGATCACCCAGTCTTCGCATATCGTCATAAAATAACAGGCAATGTATTTTGGCTCGACGAGATTGGCCGACGTAATCTTCGATGACTTCACGATAATCCCGGTTCTCAACCGTTTCGGGATTTCGCTTGGAGTAGGCGATATGGACATAGAGTCGGTATGCAGAGACCGCAACATTGACACGGAGTTTTTCCTTATGATAGTCAATGTCTGCGCTTCAGACGGATATATTCCTGACACGGCTCTTTCTTCTGTGAATTACGGTGTGGAAGAGGTGTTGTCTTATCTCGACAACACTAATGAATATTATGCGTCAGTAGCTCTCCCGAACATTGAGCGTCATTTCCGTGCGCTTCAAGACCGCAGTGTGAACGGCTCCAACAATATAGAGTTTCTTTGGATGTTCTTTCAAGAGCTTAAGAAGGAGTTGTTGGGAAGGATTGGCTCGGACAAGGAAATATGGTTTCCGGCTGTCCGTAGGGTGATTGCTTCTCCAAGTGCCGAATCTTCTGCCGCGCTTGCCGAGATTGTGGCATCTGTGCCTAAAGATGAGAAGGCCATCGAGGACAAAGTGGACGATCTCACATCCTTTTTTGTCATCCATCTTCGAGGTGAGTATGACCAGAACCTTTGTATGGCGGTAGTAACTTCACTTATGTCGCTTGAAAAAGACATAAAACGCAACGACCGCATACGTGAAAGATTGTTGCGTCCACTGAGCGTAAGATTGTCGGAAGGCGTAAGCAAGTGATGGCTGTACAGGGCAAGGAGTATGTGGTGGAAACGGCAGGACTGACTGAACTGCAGTCTGTGGGATTGCAGTATGCCCTTGACAAGTATTCTGATCTTGAGATAAGTGTAGTGCGTCGGGAGCAGACTGTTCCACATACAGACAGGGATTGTTGGTTGGTAACCCCGGAAACAGCCATAGGGCAAATCGGTTTTTTTATGCCGCGAAAGGAGAAGACGCTGGTGCTTAGCCGCGACTGCGTGGAAGATGCATTCAAATGTGTCGGCAATGACAGCCCGGTGTCTGAAATAGCCGGTGCGGTAGAATCGATTCTGTTGAGCAATAAAAAGGAGCAATCCCATTCTAATGGTCTGTCTTCAAGAGAGACGGATGTGCTTAGAGGGCTTGCCGAGGGACTTACTGCAAAGGAGATTGCCGACCGACTTTGCATTTCTGTGAATACGGTGCTCACTCATAGAAAGAACATTTCTTCAAAACTTGGCATACGTTCGGTTTCCGGTTTGTCGCTATATGCTATGATGAACGGGGTGATATAAATATTTACGTATGTCGTGCACAAGTTGTCCGATTTTGCATATGTATTGATTGGTTTTCAGTGATATAAGAGTTTTCAAAACACCAAAAGTTGTCCAAAACAGGCAACTTTTGGTGTTTTAATATGTTTGAATGTTTGTTGATGCCAATATTTATGACTAATTTTGAATCGTTTTTGCAGGCAGTTTCTGACAACGTTTGCCTGGAAAACATTCGTTGAATAAGAAATGCTGTAATACACAATATGATACAGACGGTAGTCAAAAGGGACGGCAGAATCGTCGGATATAATGAAGAAAAAATCAAAGCGGCCATAAGGAAAGCTATGCTCACAACCGATGCAGGCGAGGACGAGACGCTTGTCCAGCGTATAACGGACCGAATCGGAATGACAGGCAACGAGCGGATGACCGTGGAGGAGATTCAGGACAAGGTCGAGATGGAGCTGATGAAGTCGGCACGTAAGGACGTTGCCAAACGTTACATCGCCTACCGCGACAAACGTTCTATTGCACGCCGTGCCAAGACCCGCGATATGTTCCTTGAAATAATCGAGGCCAAAAACAATGACATAACGCGTGAGAATGCAAATATGAACACTGATTCTCCGGCCGGAATGATGATGAAGTTCGCTTCGGAGACCACAAAGCCGTTTGTGGACGATTACCTTTTGTCTGAAGAAGTGCGTGCGGCCGTGAGGAACAACTACATACATATCCATGACAAGGATTATTATCCCACAAAAAGCCTGACATGCGTGCAGCATCCTCTTGACCGGATACTGCAACACGGATTCGTGGCCGGACATGGTGAATCGCGTCCGGCAAAGCGTATCGAGACGGCAAGCGTGATAGCATGCATCTCTCTCGAGACGGCTCAGAACGAAATGCATGGAGGGCAGGCCATACCGGCGTTTGACTTCTACCTTGCGCCATTCGTCAGAAGCAGTTTCATCGAGGAGGTCAAGAATCTGGAGAATCTTTCCGGAACGAATCTTTCGCATCTCTACGATGTCAGGCTTGAGGATTTCATATTCTGCCCGCTTGAGGGGATGGAAGGCGAGGAGCGCATGTTGCAGCATGCCGTTAATCGCACCGTAAGCCGTGTGCATCAGGCCATGGAGGCTTTCATACATAATATGAACACAATCCATTCGCGTGGAGGCAACCAGGTTGTTTTCTCTTCGATAAATTACGGCACCGACACGTCTGCCGAAGGGAGATGCGTGATTCGGGAACTTCTGCAATCCACCTATGAAGGTGTCGGCAACGGTGCCACTGCAATATTCCCCATACAGATATGGAAGAAGAAGCGCGGAGTGAGCTATCTGCCTGAAGACCGGAATCATGATCTTTATAAACTTGCCTGCAAGGTCTCGGCAAGAAGATTCTTTCCCAATTTCCTCAACCTGGATGCCACATTCAATCAGTCGGAGGAATGGCATGCGGATGATCCCCATCGGTATGTGCATGAGGTGGCGACTATGGGATGCCGCACACGTGTGTTCGAGAACCGCTATGGGGCGACGACTTCCATAGGCCGGGGCAACCTGTCTTTCACCACAATCAACATAGTGCGCCTCGCACTTGAGGTCTCTTCCCTTAAAGACCGGGATGAGAGGGTTGACGCGTTTTTCCGTAAGCTTGACGAAGTGGCGGAACTGACTGCCAGACAGCTCGACGAGCGTTTCCGTTTTCAGAAGACCGCGCTTGCCAAGCAGTTTCCTCTTGTCATGAGCCGCCTTTGGAACGGCGCGGAAAGCCTTGGACCTGACGATACGGTGGAAAGTGTCATAAATCAGGGGACGTTGGGAATCGGGTTCATCGGTCTTGCGGAATGTCTGACTGCTCTTACCGGAAAGCATCACGGCGAATCTCCTGAGTCTCAAACTCTGGGGCTGCGCATTGTCGGGCATCTAAGAAGCAAGGCCAACGAATTCAGCGAGAGATACGGACACAATTATTCAGTGCTTGCGACGCCAGCCGAAGGGCTGTCCGGGAAGTTCACCGGGCGCGACAGGAAGACTTTCGGCGTGATCGGTGGCGTTACCGACAAGGATTACTATACCAACTCAAATCATATACCAGTTGGTTATCATTGTTCTCCGCGCCACAAAGCTAAGATTGAGGCACCTTATCATGAGCTGACTCGCGGTGGCCATATTTTCTATGTGGAGATGGACGGAGATGCCACGCACAATGAGGAGGCAATAATGCAGGTGGTGGATCTTATGGACAAATACAATATGGGCTACGGATCTGTGAACCATAACAGGAACCATTGTCCCAAATGTGGATATGAGAACGCTGATGCGAGGCAGACGCATTGTCCCAAATGCGGGGATAAGTTTGAGACTATACAGCGCATAACCGGTTATCTTGTTGGCACGACTGACCGTTGGAATTCAGGTAAACTTGCGGAACTTCACGATCGCGTGGTGCATAAATAAATGCTATACAACGTTTTGAAGATTGAACGCGGCACTACTGTTGACGGGCCGGGATTTCGCACGAGCATTTATCTTGCGGGATGCCGCCACAGGTGTCCCGGATGCCACAATCCTCAGTCGTGGGATTTTGAAGCAGGCGTGAAGATGTCGCTTGAAGAGATAATGGATGTGGTGAGGGAGGAGGAATTCAACGTTACATTGACTGGGGGAGACCCTCTTTATAATCCCGGCGGAGCAGGGGCTCTTGTCAAGGCCATCAGAGCCGAAGGTCTGACCGTATGGATATATACCGGGTTCACTTGGGAGGAAATCGTAGAAGACAAGAGCCTCATTGCGGCCGTGGAAGGCGCGGAAGCCATAGTGGAAGGAAGATTCATGGAGTCTTTGCGTGATGAGTCATTGCCTTTCAGGGGGTCGTCCAACCAACGGATAGTTTATCTTGCTTAAAACACGGAACTGGGACAAACGGGCTTTTTAAGGGCTATGTGTCCCATTGTCATTCTGATGTTAAGCTCTATGCAGGCGTTCACGTTGCCTTGCCGGTCTGCGAGCATGTCTATTCCCAACGGGCCGGAATAGAAAGGTGCAATCAGCTTGTTTATTGTTTTGCGTTGGCATTCTACGATTCTGTCGAGAGGTTCGTTTATGTGCTGGCATATGATTTGTCGCAGCGAGCCGTCGTCTGCACCGACATTGCCTTTGTACACTGATCTGCCGCTCGTGCTGAAGACTGAATATCCTGAGAATATGGTTTTATCATTGCGGCACTCCCATTCTGTGGCAAAGTCGAGAGTCTTGTCCATGGCTCTTTCTGCCATGACACTCCCTTGGCGTGCGATTATCCCTTTCGCCCATTGAAGCATCAGCGGCAGCGGTTGTCCTAAAGTAGGCATTATTCCGCGCCCGGAACTGCTCCAAGGCGCTTTCAGGAAACTTTCAGGAAACCGTCGGAGCCATGCTTCGAGAGAAGTCAGGTCTGTGAACTCATATGGGGAACTTATTCCGGAATGGATGCCGAGCGAGCGCAGTTCGTTGTGGAAATGTATTGTAGTGCGTCTGTGTGTCAGCTCCCTGAGTCTGTCAAGGCTTTCCTCTGACGGAAGATTCGACGAAACCGCCCCGTGTTTGATTAATCTGCGTCTGAGCGTCTGATTCCATCCCCAAGGTGTAAAACCGTAAATGCCGTAATCGATGTGCTTTATTTCGTCTGGGCGTATGGCCGAAAGCCCTTTCTGGCTGAAAGCGGAATAGTGTGGCAAAGAGGTCATTTCGACATCGGTCTGACCGTCGAGAAGGAGGATCATGTCTCCGGGTGATGCAATCTCGGACTGTACCAGTGCCATCCTTCGTCTGAACGCCCTTATTTTTGCATTGGGCGTATAGTTTGCAAACGGGTCGGCTTGGGCAAAATCCGTGTCAGGATTGAAGATGAAAATTTTCTTTTTTAAATCCATCCGTTTTTGTTTTTTATTGCTGTCCGGTAAAAAACGACAAAATCATATATTCTCTACAAATATAA
>ERZ777011.180-NODE-180-length-103774-cov-54.099085_pt1 | contig 103774 bp, 75 predicted proteins | sample MGYA00374964_ERZ777011 | MGnify/ENA primary metagenome ERZ777011 (study PRJEB29310, sample SAMD00008975) | mouse gut metagenome | study: EMG produced TPA metagenomics assembly of the Metagenome analysis of fecal microbiota from mouse which was promoted... | reverse complement strand
TCCGACTTATACCCCAAAATTCGATGTTTTCAAATTTTTGTCATGTACTTAAATATTTCCATTTATGTATATGAGGACGAATACGGTTTTTTACCAACATGTCAATTGTTGGCTTAAGGGTTTGCCCGAAGTTCACTTCCGAATGTTGGGTTTCTTCGATAGCCTGACGGATTCTTGTCGGCACGCCATCCGGTATTCCGTCAAAAGTCCCATCTGGATTTACAGGTATAAAATGCTTACCTGCATCAAGAGCTATTTCTATTTCTCTACGTACCCAGTTCCCTTCTTGGTCACATTTTTCTAACACACCTTTTGAAAGCACGAGAATGTATATAGTAGAGTTCTTGATGGCAGACTCTATTTTAGGACTGAATTTCTCATCCTTCAATTCATCATAATCAAGGAATACACGGTATCCTTTCTTTTCCAACATGAGTTGAAGTGTCCTCGCATATTGCGCACCTCCTTCCCGTCGATAACTTATAAATATATCATATTTAGATTTGCTCATTTTATGTTACCGTTTATTGCTAATTGTCCAATAATAGCATTCTGTAATTTTGTCATGCTGCTCTGATCAAAAGACTGCATTTCAATACAATCAATGCTCGATAAATCATATTCAATTGCCGGATCCATCGGGTATCTATCAAGACGTACAGGGATTATAATCTTATTGTATTTGTCTGCAAGGTTTATCTCTTTAATCACATTTACTGATTTGTTTGAATTTTCAGAAGATAGAAAAATCATAATTTTAGAATGTTGAATGGCTTTTACTATCTCTTCTTTATAATTGTTACCGCTATATACGCCATTTACATCAATCCAAAAAGATAGCTTTATTTTATTCAATAAAGAACAAATAAGTTTTGCAGCTTCCATATCTTTTCGAGAATAGCTAATAAAAACATCTTGATAATCATGAATATCTATGCTTGGGATGTTTAATTCCGGAATCTGCAATGCGTCATTATCGCTTGGCTTTAATTCTGTTTTTGCCAATATTTCATACGCACCAAAATATTCAAAGAAAGGCAGATAATTTAAATTCTCGTATACTCCATAAGTATCTTTTATGTATATTTCAACTCTGATTTTTTTATTAGTTCGTAATAGTAATTGGGAAATAATTTCAGCAGTAGCTTTTGCAACCGCTTTTAACGGCATGTTTCCCATACCAACCCCAAGACATGGAAATGCGATGGAATCTAATTCCATGGCAGTCAATAATCGGATGCATTTTCTGTATACATGTGAAATTATATATTGATATGCTCCATTTAAGTTTTCTTCCTCTATGTTTGGAATAACTTTCTTCCAAAAATCAACAGTGACTGCATGAAATAAATATTTGTGAGGTAAATCACCTGCGCTTGTCACTACTACATCGCCAAGTTTTGCATCGGAATGTTTAGACGCATCATCAAATGTGCTTTTCCCGGCATGTTTTTTGATATATTCAGGCAATCCTCCAAGCATTGGTATACCTATGCTGCCGGATATGACCATAACATCCGTTTTTGAAGATATCAAATCTCCAAATATAATTTTTACGGTAGAATTGTTGAATTTATATGTTCGTGATTCCATCACCTTTAATGCAAATTTAAATTACAGGTATTTTGTTTTTCAATCTGTGCCACCTTTTTATCAGTCATAAGAGCGAGGGCACCGTCGGTGGTGACGTTACATGCTGTGCCGAAACCGTCCTGTACAGTATAGATAGCTGTCATTATACCGAAAAACTCAATAGTACTTTCAGACGGCTGTCCGGCAAGGATCATTGTCCCGACTATGGTCATGCACGACATGTTTAATCCGCCGGGTACTCCCGGAGAACCTATGGCTATCACACAAGCCAATAAAGCAAATAGTATCATGTTCGTTAGAGCCGGCATTTCACCGAACATAGTGTAATATACTGCCGTAACTAATGCCATCTCGGCAATAACTGATCCGCATAAATGAAGGTTAGAAAACAATGGCAATGCAAAGTCAATGGTATCTTTTTTCACAATAGGGCTTTCGCTGATACATTCGATTGCAAATGGCAATGTGGCTGCTGATGACATTGTTCCGAGAGCAGTGAAATAAGCTTTTGGGTAAAATTTTACCACTAACCAACCATTCTTTCTGGTATATATCGAAGCAATGACATACATGATGGTTATCCATAACAGTTGACATGCCACAATCATAAGGACAACATATACATAGATCATCATCTGCTCGATCTGTCCCTTGTAAGCTATGAGTGCGAAGTTTGCACCTACAAATAAAGGCAATATAGGTAATAATATTCGACGCACTATAAGTAGGACCATCGCTTGGAATCCTTCAAGAAAATTCGCCATGCTTTTGAAATTTGTCCAAACGACTCCAAGTCCTACCAAAATAGCGAGAAGGAGAGTTGACATCGTATCTACAGTAGGAAAATTTAAAGTAATGAGCATTTTTTCAGGTAATGGATTTACAGCACTGCTAACTTTCCCGAATTCAAATAATGGTACGAATAGCCGGCTCACACTTATGGATAAGAATGCAGCTCCGATTGATGAGAGATAGGCTATAAGTAGTGAAAAACCTAATAAAGATGTCACATTTCCTGAGAAACGGGTAATCGATGGTGCCACGCATCCGAATATTATTAATGGCACCATGAATAATATTATTTGACTTGATATATGCTTTACAATCATAATGATTTGCAGTGCAATTTCCAACATGGTACCTTTAAGGCATATTATACCATAACCTATAATTATGCCTATGAAAATAGCAATTATAAGTCGTAACGCAGTACTTTTTAATATATGTTTTAACATGGTTATTATTATGAGTCAGCTGTGAGTTGACTTTGATAGATGTTTCAATGGTTTTAATTATGGGAGTATGGGGGAGGGGTTAGATTTGGATTCCTTGGTTTTTGAGGAATTCGCGGTAGACCTGCGAGAATTTTTCGTTGGCTTCGCTGGGATATCTGACTTCGGCGTATACCTGAGCGAGATTGTCCTTGGAGTTCTCGGTTATGAATTGCTTTGATGAAGGGAGCGCTTCTTTTTCGGCATATATGTTTTTTATTTCGGCGCTGTCAGCTAAATGGTATTTTTCGAGGTGGGCTATGGCTTCGATGGGGAGGCGGTCGGATATTTCGGGATTCTCAGCCGGGTATCCTACAGTAACGGTAATTACGGGTATGACACCTTCAGGCAGTTCAAGCGCTTTTGCTATCGGCTCGGCGTTGTAGGTTGTTGTGCCGAGATAGCAGGTCCCCATGCCGTTCATTTCGGCTATGGTGCAGAATTGCTGGGCGAAAATAGATGCGTCGATCACACCCCAAGTGAAACCTTGGAGGTTGTTAAATCCCGGTGTGGTATCATTTATGCGGCACCAGTGCGAGAAACGGTTTAGGTCGATACAGAATGTAAGGACGGCGGATGCGTTCATCACTGCAGGTTGATTGAAATGGGCGGGGGCAAGAGCTTTTTTACCGTCTTCATCTTTTGTGATAATCACGCTATAGATTTGCATATTGCCGGTATTGGGGGCATGAGCGGCATCCTCCAGCATCTCCATGATGGCTGAAGCGTGGATATCACGTGTGGTGTCATATTTACGTATGGTGCGGCGAGAGGCGAAGTATTTGTCGGTATTCATGATTTGTCGTTCAAAAAAGTTTAAATCAGTTTGTTATTAAAATCCAATGCAAGTTACAAATTTATTTTCAGATGTAAATAACTTGCATTGGAAATTTTTGGTATATCCGAAATTAATGGTCAACTTTGCATCCTGAATTATTCTATAAGTTTAATATCAAATGGAAAGACCTAAGTATACGTTTGATGAGGCATATAAGGCATCTGTGGAGTATTTTGGTGGAGAGGAGCTCGCTGCTAAAGTATGGGTGAGCAAATATGCTCTCAAAGACTCTGATGGCAATATTTATGAACTCACCCCTGAGGATATGCATCACCGTCTTGCACATGAAATTGCCCGTATTGAAAGCAACTATCCGAATCCGATGAGCGAGGAGGAGGTTTTTAACCTTTTGGACAGATTTAAATATGTGGTTCCACAAGGAAGCCCCATGGCAGGTATCGGAAATGACTTCCAGACCGGATCATTGTCAAATTGCTTTGTGATTGGTTTGGACGGGCATCCTGATTCATACGGCGGTATTGCCAAGATTGATGAGGAGCAGGTACAGCTTATGAAGCGTCGTGGCGGAGTAGGGCACGACCTTAGCGACCTGCGTCCTAAAGGCATGGCTGTCAAAAATTCAGCCTTGACCTCTACCGGTTTGGTCCCATTTATGGAACGTTATTCCAATTCTACCCGTGAGGTGGCTCAGGATGGCAGACGCGGCGCTTTAATGCTGTCGGTCGCCATTAAGCATCCCGATTCCGAACGTTTTATCGATGCCAAATTGGAGCAAGGTAAAATCACCGGAGCGAATGTGTCGGTGCGAATTGACGATGAATTTATGAAGGCTGTCGAGGAAGGGAAACCGTACATGAGACAATTCCCGATTGACAGCGATAAGCCTGCAGTGACATCCGAGATAGATGCAAAATCACTTTGGGGCAAGATTGTGTACAATGCATGGAAATCGGCTGAGCCGGGTGTCCTTTTCTGGGACACAATTCTTCGTGAATCCATCCCCGATTGTTATGCCGACTTAGGATTTCAGACCGTATCAACCAATCCGTGCGGAGAAATTCCCCTTTGTCCGTACGACAGTTGCCGTCTGCTTGCCATTAATCTGTATTCATACGTGAAAAATCCATTCACACCTGAAGCTTACTTTGACTATGACCTGTTTAAGACCCATATCAAAAAGGCTCAGCGTATCATGGATGATATTATTGATCTCGAAATGGAGAAGATTGATGTCATCATACGTAAAATACAGCAGGACCCCGAAACACCCGAGGTTAAGGAGACCGAATTAAGACTTTGGGAAAAGATAAGGGCAAAAACTTTGAAAGGACGTCGCACAGGACTCGGAACTACTGCAGAAGGTGATATGATTGCAGCTCTTGGTCTTAGATATGGTACTCCGGAGGCTACCGCTCAGTCTGTTGAGGTGCATCGTAATGTGGCATTAGCGGCATTTGAGTCATCTGTTGAGATGGCAAAAGAGCGTGGCGCATTTGAAATATATGACGCGCAGAGAGAAAAGAACAATCCCTTTATAGCTCGACTCCGTGAATACGCACCTGAATTGGCGGAGGAGATGGAGAAATTTGGCAGACGTAATATTGCATGTCTTACCATAGCTCCTACAGGAACCACATCTCTAATGACTCAAACATCCTCAGGTATTGAGCCGGTGTTTATGCCTGTTTATAAACGCCGCCGTAAGGTTAATGCCAACGATCAGGATGTGCATGTCGATTTTGTTGATGAATCAGGCGAGGCATTTGAAGAATTTGTGGTGTATCATCCTAAATTCCTTGAGTGGATGAAGATTAACGGCATTGAGCGTCGTAACAATTATACACCGGCTGAATTGGACGCCTTGGTGGCTAAATCTCCCTATTATAAAGCTACATCTAACGACATAGATTGGCTTGAAAAGGTGAAGATGCAGGGCGCTGTCCAGAAATGGGTCGATCATTCTATCTCAGTGACAATAAATCTGCCCGCAGATACGACCGTGGAGTTGGTCAACCGCTTGTATCTTGAAGCATGGAAGGTCGGGTGTAAGGGTTGTACCATATATCGTGACGGAAGCCGTTCGGGTGTGTTGATTTCTGCCGACGAAAACAAGAAGAAGGATAAAGAAAAAGAACAGGAAGCAGGCAATGCAGACTCCAAGGATACTGTGAATTGGACGATTGACGAAAATGAAGAACGCCATGTGGCAAAACGTCCGATTGAACTTGAAGCTGATGTAGTGAGATTCCAGAACAACAAAGAGAAATGGATCGCATTTGTCGGTTTGAGGAATGGCCGTCCATACGAGATATTCACCGGTCTTGCCGATGATGATGACGGTATTTTCTGCCCGAAGTCAGTATCGAAAGGTAAGATAATAAAAGCTATGGATGAGAAAGGAAATAAGCGTTATGACTTCCAGTTCATCAATAAGCGAGGTTATAAGACCACTATAGAAGGTCTTTCCGATAAGTTTAATCCGGAATATTGGAATTACGCAAAACTCATATCAGGCGTGTTGCGTTATGGTATGCCAATTGATCAGGTTATAAAGCTTGTCAACGGATTGGAGTTGGATTCACAGTCAATCAACACTTGGAAGATGGGTGTGGAGCGTGCTCTCAAAAAATATCTGCCCACCGGCACACCTGCTAAGGGACAAAAATGTCCTAATTGCGGACAGGAAACTCTGATATATCAGGAAGGATGTCTGATCTGTACTTCCTGCGGCACCTCACGTTGCGGCTAAAATAAATGTAGCCATATAAATTTTGCAGGTCCGGTTTCAAAGTTTGAAGCCGGACCTGTTTTTCAGTTAAAGGTTAGTTCTAATTGTTGGTTGTTGGCATTGACCAATCAGTTACATAATCCTGAGGGGATGTTGTTTCCACCGTGGCGCTCTGAGAGCCAACAATATTCCCGAAGAAATCTTCGTGAATCGGTGTAATGATTCCATTGTAAAATTCCATTGTGTTTGCTTGTTAGATGTGAAAATATAATTACTATGTATGTGGCGGATGAATATCGCACCCTATTTGTATACAATTAAGTATAATGATTTGTTCGTTAAAATTTAGTTAAAATGTTTTAATCCCTGAATGGATGCGTCGATTCTAACTATGGATATTATTTTTCGAATGTCGGTTTTTTATAAAGGTCAATTGAAAAATAATCAGAAGCTTCAAATGCCGGAAAACGTTTTCGTCCTTCAATTAAAGATTGTCGGTGCATTATAGCGTAGAGATGACCGTTCATTCGTGTCTCCTGTATGGGAAAACCGAGATTGTCATATATACCTGATAATCCAGCCGGATATTCGCCATATTTGTCGGTGCCGGTTCTGTTGGCGCCTACTACGAATGTCTGATTCTCTATCGCTCTGGCTGAAAGTAGGGTCTTGTACTGGAATTCCCGTGAATGAGGCCAGTTGGACGGAGCGATGAGCAGATCGTATAATTGTCCGGGTTGATTTCGTGACCAAACCGGAAAACGGAGGTCAAAACATACAATGAGTTTTATATTCCAACCCCGGTATCTTATGATTGGCGATAAGGTGGAGCCGGGAGTGTAGGTTTTATTTTCCTCCGACAAAGGGAATAAGTGGCGTTTGTCATAAAATGACGCGTCGCCCATAGGTTCTATAAAAAACGCACGATTATAGTAATGTCCGTTTTCGTCAGTGGCAAGGAAACTGCCGGCAATTGCAAAGCCGAAGAATTGTGCCCAGCGTTTGATTGCGGCAATAGTGTTGCCTTCATTTGTCTCGGCAAGTTCACTTACGGTTCTTTTGTCTGCGATAAAAGAAGTAGTGAAAAGTTCGGGGAGGACTACGATATCTGTGTCGGCTTCCACCTGATGAAGATGATGCGCAACAGAGATGATGTTTTCATCTTTGTCAGCATAAACTATATCAAGAGGAATGACACAAATTTTCATTAGTCAGCAGAAAAGTTTTCAGGCTTGATGCCTTTGAAGGGTTTATAATAATTTTTTATGGCTCGCATATCAGTGTTGATATCGCCGGTAGGAGTGAATGACTCCTGAAGATGGATAAGTTTGTTTTCGGCATCAATGGCACCGAGAACAATTGGGAGGTGGGCTTCATAAGCTATATGCAAGAATCCGGTTCGCCATTCGGTGACTCTTGAGCGTGTGCCCTCAGGGGTTATGGCAAGAGTCATTCTCTCCGAGCTGTTGAATTTTTTTATTATTGCTTCAGAGAGCGATGAGCCTCGTTTGCGTGGCACGGGAATGCCGCCAAGTGCTCTGAGCAGGTATTTCATCGGAAAGAAAAACCATGATTCTTTCATCAGGAATCCGGCTTGGCGTCCTACAGACCAATAGGCAAACTTGCCAAGCACGAAATCCCAATTGGATGTATGTGGCGCTACACAGATTATACATTTCTGATAATCAGGAACGGTGCATATCACTTTCCATCCGAATATCTTTAATATGAAGCCGGAAAAGGACATTTTTATTTATTAGCCAAAGCTTGTTTGTTTGCATCCTTCTGCTCCTGTGGCAGAGCATCGTTCATTTCTTTTACGATAGCTTCCACATGAGTGTTAAATTCTTTTTTCAGAGAACTGAAAGCAGCCTTGAAGTATTTAGTGCGGGCGTCATGGTATTCTTTGGCAGTTGCGAATGATTTCGGTGACTGGGGAAATTCAACAGATACGCATTTCAATGCATTTTCCTGAAGCTCGGCGAGTTCATAAATGATTTTGTTCAATGTCTCCGGATTGATGCCCGGGACAGTGATCTTTGCTATTACACACTCCCCGGCGAGGGCTCCGCAGATATTACGGATTTCTTTTTTTAATAAACGTTTGTTTGAAGCCATTATTGTCAATTGTTTAAATTAATGATGATGTATTATGCAAATTTAACAATAATAATTGATATTATGTTGTGGAGAGTAAAATTTTTTTGAGAGAATCATACGAGGAGGAGATGCGTGGTATGCTCGATGAATGTTTTGTGCCGGTATTATTGAATGTCTTAAATTCCACACCTGTGGCATCTTTCATTATACGAGCCATTTTTGAAGGGTGGGCTGTTTCAAGGAATATTCCCACTTCTCCATCCTTCATGTCATCTTTCAGCGCTCTGAATGCAGTTGCGCCATGAGGATCCAGAAGATAACTGTTAATGGAATATGTGTCGATTAATGTCTCTTTGATCTCCTCGTCTTTATAGGAATAGCCTTTTATCAGCTCGGATATGGCATTGTAGTCATTGTCAAACATATCCAATATTCTTGAAAAGTTTGACGGGTTGCCTACATCCATTCCGGGTGCGATGGTTCGTGTTGACCTGCGTGGAACAAATTTACCATTCACAAGATAGTTGGCAAACACATTATTTTTGTTGTTCGCAGCTATGAATCTCTTTACCGGAAGTCCCATCTTCTTTGCCAAAAGTCCGGCAGTCAGATTACCAAGGTTGCCGCAAGGGACTGAAACAACAACATTTTCAAGGTCAACATTCAGCTCCGATAGTTGAGCGAACCCGTAAAAATAATAGAACATTTGCGGGAGTAATCGGCAGATGTTGATTGAATTTGCTGATGTCAGCAACATCGATTTGCGCAGCTCAGTGTCATTGAAAGCTGTCTTGACAAGAAACTGGCAATTATCAAAAGTGCCTTTTACCGCGATCGGATAAATATTACCGCCAAGAGAGGTAAACTGTTGCTTCTGCATCTCTGTCAGGCTGTTTTCAGGATAGAGGACAAATACTTTCACTCCACTTACGTTGTGAAATCCGTTTGCCACTGCTCCGCCGGAATCTCCCGATGTCGCAACAAGCACATTAACGTCTTCAGTTATTTTAGATGCGTAATGGCTTATGATTCTCGCAAGGAAACGAGCGCCAACATCCTTAAAAGCCAAGGTGGGACCGTGGAAAAGTTCCAAGGCGTATATATTGTTCTCTATCTTGCGAAGTGGAATGTCGAAAGAAAAGGTGTCGTTGACTATGGAATTAAGTTGAGCTGAATCAATGTCATCGCCAAGAATGGTGTTTGCGACCACGTATGCAATGTTAGCAATGGTCATTTCACCTATATTATTGAAAAAAGCACGGGGAATTTCGGGTATATGCAAAGGCATATACAATCCTCCGTCGGGAGCAAGCCCGGTCATTACAGCCTCTTCCAGCGAGGCATCCGGACATTGCCTGTTAGTGCTGTAAAAACGCATAATTTTTTATCTAAAATATACCAAATACAAAATATGAGGTAAATTCCTGCTTATGTTTGACTTTTCGTAAAAAGAACTGATTTAAACTTTTTATAGAATGTTAAACTAATGCTGAAATTCAGTTTGTTTTCAATCTTTGATACTCTTTTCGGCTGAATTATCAGCATCTCTTCGGTCACTTAGCTCGCTAAGCTCCCTCATCGAGCAGATAATTCATCTCGAAAATAATATCAAATCTTAAAAAATAAAAAAATTTAAATCAGTTCAAAGTTTAAATTAGTTCATAGCAAAAGTAGTAAAAACCTCTAATAAGTACAAGTTAAAATTTTAGAAAATTATCCGTGCCAAGGAATCCTTTTCAGTGCGTATGTATTCGGTAAATCCTCGTTCGTAATCTGTGGCTGACTGTGCTCCGAGTTTGCTGTGAATATTGGAAATTCTTGCCCGGACCTCCAATAATGCGTCCTGTAGTTCGGACTCGTCATGTGCTATGCTAATGACTTCTTTGGCATGATCAGCACCGAGGTTATATGCTTTCCAGTCTATTACTTTGCTTGAGATTTTTTCTTGCTTATTGGTGCCGTCGTCAGTTGACGATCCGCAGCTGCATCCTGCAAATAATGCGGGTAATGCAACAATTACTGTAGCTGTAAGATATTGTCGAAGTGTCATAATAGTGTCATTGCGATTTTAGCACATGCTTCCGCATCAGCCAAAGCATTGTGATGATTATAAAACGGTATTCCTAAAAAGTCACATACGTACGGTAAGGAGTAGGATGATAAATGACTGCGAGGTATTAGACGGCGAGCCGTGCTAAGGGTGCAAAAGAATGGATAATCCGGGTAATCCATCCCGTATGCCCTATGAGCCGCACGGATGCATGACTCGTCGAACGCTTTGTTGTGGGCTACGAGAGGCAGGTTGTCAATCATTTTGTCAATATCCCTCCATACCTTGTCAAATGTCCTGGCATTTTCGGTGTCCTCTTTCCCTATGCCATGGATGTTGAGCGTGAAATGTCTGAAATAATATTCAGGTTCCGGTTTCACTAATTCATAAAATCTGTCAGTGATATATCCGTTCACAACTTTTACGGCTCCAATCGCACATATAGATGTGCGTTCACCGTTTGCCGTCTCAACATCGATTGCCACAAAATCGTCCATGTGAAATCAGATGTGAGCGTTAACTATATCCCGAACCTGTTCCATGAGCCAGCGTGGGGTAGAGGTGGCACCGCAAATGCCTATAGACTCGGCTCCAATGATCCAGTCAGGCTGGAAATCTCCGGCGCGTGACACGAGGTAGCAACGTTCGTTCACATTACGACATTCGTTATAGAGAACTTTGCCGTTGCTGCTTTTTGCTCCTGCGACAAACAAGATTACATCATGGGCAGAAGAGAACTCACGCAGATGGCTCACCCTGTTGGCTACCTGACGGCATATAGTGTCATAATATTTAAATGTGACACCGGGAGCTACACGTTTCGTTATCTCCTTAATCATTTCATCAAGCCCTTGCAGGGACATTGTGGTTTGTGAATATAACGCTATATCTTTGTTGAAATCGATACGTGAAAGTTGGTCGAGATTTTCCACCACAATGGCTTCGCCAGCGGTTTGTCCGACAAGCCCGTTTACTTCAGCATGTCCAGCTTTGCCATATATCACAATCTGCGGACGGGGGGAGGAATTGTCGTACGTGTCTTTGATTCGACGTTGCAATTGCAATACCACGGGGCATGTGGCATCGACAATCTCGATACCTTGATTTTTTGCAGTAATATATGTGGATGGTGGTTCACCGTGTGCCCTAAGAAGCACTCTTGCTCCTTTTAGTCTGCCAAGGTCTTCATGGGTGATGGTAGAGAGCCCTTTTTTCTCAAGCCTCTCCACTTCATCACTGTTGTGTACGATATCACCAAGGCAATATAGCGGCTCCGAGTTGCGTTCAAGCTCCTCTTCGGCTTTGCGTATGGCTGTCACGACACCATGACAGAAACCTGATCGGGCATCAATCTCTACTGTCGGTTTTTTGTCGCTTGTTATGTCAGTTGTCATCTGTTTGTGATTTTATTGAAGAGGTCAATCAGCCACCGGTTCTGTTCATCAATCGTCATCTTTGAGTTGTCAAGTCTGACGGCGTCATCAGCGCATCTAAGTGGGCTTTCATCTCGGGTCTCATCGATGTGGTCACGTTTAATGACATTGGCAAGCACATCCTCGTATGAGACTTTTTCACCCTTATCGGTAAGCTCTTTGTATCGGCGTTCCGCTCTTCTTTCAGCGCTGGCATCGCAAAAAACTTTCATTTCCGCATTTGGGAATACGACAGTGCCTATATCTCTTCCGTCCATGACAATACCCTTGCGCTCGCCCATCTCTCGTTGCATTTTCACAAGAGCATGTCTGACCTCAGGAATAGCGGCGACAGGGGAGACGCAATTAGATACACCTAAAGTCCTGATTTCATTCTCCACATTCTCACCGTTGAGCATTGTGAATTGGCGGTCACCCTCAAGATGGAAGTCAATATGTATATCCGGTAATGAGCTTATAAGTTTGGGAACATCTACTTCGCCGTCGGTGGTGACTAAGCCATGGCGCATACCATAGAGTGTCACAGCTCTGTACATGGCACCTGAATCGATATAACGATATCCGATGTTCATGGCAAGCTGTTTTGCCATTGTGCTTTTGCCTGATGATGAATAGCCGTCGATGGCTATGATTATATTATTAGAATTCATATAGATTTGTGGATAAGTTCAACATTATGGTGGTAGTGCCTGTATGCGGTTGAGCCATAGCAACACCCAAGGCGAAATTTTTGACTGTAAGACCTACACAAGCCGAAAATCCGGATAATATATTTCGTCGGTAGGTTGACATATCTGTTCGAGTCTTGTAATTATACCCAATCCCAATATGGAATTTATCGGATGGTATAAAATCAGCACTAAAAACAAAATGGCGGAAAAGATTTGACCCGAAATTATCTTTAATAGTAGGATTGTCAGAGTCGGAGCCATCGCCATTGGCATAATATGGCAAAGACCATTTGGTCAGATTCCATGCGGTGACAGACCAAATAATAGGTATGGATCCGAATGTTTTTGATGCACCGAGACGGATATCGAAGGGTAGACGGTCGTATTTTTCTCTGAAACGTTTTACCTGACCTCCCAAATTTGCGATAACAGCCGAAAATGAAAAGTCGGACTCAGGGTTAAAGTAATTTACGCCGAGATCGGTAGCAATGGCAATAGCGTTGAATGAGTCGTAACTTGAATAGATGAATTTTAAATTTATGCCACCTCTCCAGTATCCGGTAATATCATGGGAATATGTGCCTGAAAATATCATATCTTTGGGCGAAAAATCGCCGGTTGGATTGCCGTTTACGTCTGCACCTTTGATTTTGCCGTAACCGAAGTATTGTATACCTGTAGCCCATGCCCCGTGCTCGCCTGCTGCTCGTCCGAATTTTATGCCGGTGAAATTGCTGTCGCCGATATAGCGCATATAATTTATTCCAAGCTGCATCCCGATTTCCGGTCCAAGCAGCCCCGGATTTTGATCCACACTGTTTATATCGTCCTCGATCGAGGAAATATTTATACCTCCGAGACCGTATCGGAGTGTCGAGGTTGGCAAATCAAGAAAATTATAGGCAGACGATGACTCTTGGGCGTTTGATTTAACGCTCAAGGTGATAACCGAAGCAATCAGAATGGCTATAATATATTTCATCTGTCTTTCTATAATTTCCACAATATATATTTAACGAAAATATTTTGCTATTATTATATAGGTGTACTTTAATACATCGATATTAAAATTTGAAAATGTCAACAAAATTAAAACAATTGTAATCAATCACAAAATACTTGCATCGAGTTTCAACTGTTATTAAATTTGCAATGTATATCAGATATCCTTTATGCACGAAAAAATTCTCCATTCAATCCTTCCATTAGTTTTGCTATTGGTGCCGGTTGCGACCCTCGGTCAGCAGCCCCAAAACACGGCTTCAACCCAAGCTCAGCATACACAAATTAGCGTGAATGTCTATGAGTTTGACTTCGTTGATCGTCAGCCGCAGTTTCCGGGTGGAGATAATGCGATGATAAGATTTATCAACCACGAACGTCGTTATCCGAAAGAAGCCTATCAGGAGGGTATCGAGGGTAGAGTGCTTTGCAGTTTCGTGGTGAATGAAGACGGCTCTCTTTCCCATATATCAGTTATCAGAGGGGTGGAGGAGTCTTTAAACAGGGAAGCAGTGCGAATTATCTCCCAGATGCCACCATGGTTGGCAGGTGAGATTGACAACACACCTGTGCCGGTGTATTGCATACTTCCTATTCCTTTTCGCCGATAGTTGACGGTTGCGCAGCTTTGCTTATTGTCACAAGATATACGCCTGAAAAGATTAGTATCACAGCGATTATTTTTGTGGGTGTAAATTTATCCAATCCAAGGTATATGCCGACTATTGAAGCAACGACAGGTTGCGCATAATTATACATCCCCACGAGTGTCGGGCGTAGATTCTTTTGTCCTATCATTGTAAATATGTATGCAAGATAGGTTGCACATATCACCACATATCCGATACCCCATATTTCAACATTGCTCATGGCGCCCCAATCGGTTGACAGCCATGTCGGGACAGATATACACAGCATTGCGCATGAAGCGAATGTGAACATCCACTTCATAAGAGTGACTACGGAATATTTTTTGATGAAATTCTTATAGAATGTCAGGTATAACGCATAACATAGTTGGGCGGTAAGTACCAGCAGGTCACCAAGTGTCGCATTGTCACCTTTCATGGATGTATTCGCTCCGTTCAATACCAGTAGGAGCGCACCAGCCCCTCCGAGTAATATGCCTCCAAACTTTTTTAATGTGATAGGCTCTTTTAGAATCAATGCGGCGAGTAGCATCACCCAAAGAGGCATGGTTGTGGTGATTATGGACGCTTCTCCCGGGGATGTGAGACCTACTCCGAATATATAGCAACCTTGATTAAATACAATTCCGAGCATCCCGGCTCCGGCAAGTAACAGCAGATCACGTCTTGTGACTTTCTCACTCGGCAAAAACAGGGATGTTATCCAAAATAATATTGCTGCTCCGAATATTCGGAAATTAGTCATCAGTAATGGAGAGACTATTCCCGCCGCCATCACAATTTTTGCTATTGGAGCCATTAATCCCCACATTGTATTTGCTCCAAGCATTGCTATGTGGCCCTTAAGACGAAAATCTTTCATATCTTTGCACTTCGATTGTTAAAAACGGCGCAAAAGTATAACAAAAAAGAGAGATGCCAAAATGAAAATCAATAATAACCCCATTTTGGATAATTTTATTGCTGATAAAAGCTGGCTTCATCGCTTGGATGTGGGTGAAGAGGTTGATGCATATTTTACATCGAGAGGTATGGATGCCGATGCTTCAAATCCATACTCCGGATTTAATGTCTGCCATTATTCAGGGGACGACCTCTCTCATGTGGCAGATTGCCGTAGGATGTTTTGCGAGACTATGGGGATTGCGGAGGATTCACTGATTGTTCCCCGTCAAACACACTCGTCAAATGTACTGCTTATAGATAGTCTTCCGGTAAGTGATGGGCAACTCGAAGGGGTTGACGGCATTGTGACAATACTTAAGGACATAGTTATTGGCGTGTCAACTGCCGATTGTGTACCGGTGGTCCTAAGCGATATTAAGTCAGGTGTAGTCGGTGTGGCTCATGCAGGATGGCGTGGGTCTGTAAACGGGATTATTGAAAATGTAGTTGATACAATGGTTTCAGCCGGTGCGAAAACTGACAGGATCAAAGTTGCAATGGGTCCCTCTATCTGTTCGGAATGTTTTGAGGTAGGGGAGGAGGTCGCTTCCGTATTCCCAAATAGTTGTGTGGAGAGAAGAACCGATTGGGAAAAGCCACACGTCAATCTGCATAATTACATCAGAGAAAAATTAATATATTTAGGACTTGCCGAGCATAACATCAAGCAATTTGATAATAAGTTATGCACTAAATGCCATCCGTCAGAATTTTTTTCTGCGAGAGTTTTAGGTGTGAAATCAGGACGTATATTTACGTTTATAAAGAGGTGACATAACTCGATTTTACGGATTGAAAATGAAAAATGCCCATAATCACGTTATTTGGAATGAATCTAAATAGAGATAAATTTGCATAGTGCCACATTGTATGCTTAACTATAAGGTAACTCAGTGGATTTCATAAAGTGTTAATCTAAAAGCTAAAATTATAAAAGAATGTGTTTATTGTGTGATATTTACTTGTATTATAGGAATATAAATATATAAATATAAATATAAACTTTAAGTAAATATGTAAGGGTTTTATAAATGATTGAAATTCAAACAGCTGTAATAAGTTTGCAAAAAGCAAATAAAAAAGTGTTTGATTTACTCAAAATAAATTTGGAAATTTGCAACACTAAAGCCAGTTTCCTCGCATATTACTACTCATGCAACAGAATTACTCACAAATGTGGGACAAATGCCTTGAAATAATCAAGGATATACTTCCCCAAGAACAATTTGAACATTGGTTTAGCCCATTGTCCTTCAAGCACGTTGAAAACAATGTGCTCACCCTTGGCTGCCCTTCAGAGTTCTTTGCCGAACAGCTTGAAGAGAGGTATTTCACTGTGCTCGGACGTACTTTGAAAAGAATATACGGCAATGGGATTAAGCTTATATATGAGTATCCGATTGTTGCAAACGACCCGTCAAGTACAGTACGTACTGGAAGTGCTCATCCGAGTCCCGCTGTTAAGCCGAGACCCGGCGCTTCATCCAATCCGTTTAAAGAGGCATACGTTGAGGAAATAGATTCGCAGCTTAATCCGGAGTACACTTTTGAGAATTACTGTATAAGTGACAGCAATAAAGTTGCACGTTCAATTGGCGAGGCTATAGCAAATGACCCTAAGTTGCAGACATTTAACCCATTGTTTGTATTTGGTCCCTGCGGAGTAGGTAAAACCCATCTTATTCAGGCTATCGGTATCCGTATTAAGGAGCGTAACCCAAATGCGAGGGTGCTTTATATTACTGCCAGACTTTTTGAAAGTCAATTTACCGCAGCCGTGCAGCGTAGTAAGGTTAATGAATTTATTAGTTTCTATCAAAGTATAGATACGCTTATCATTGACGATATTCAGGATTTCATAGGTAAGGATAAGACCCAAAAGACATTTTTCCATATATTCAATCACCTGAAACAGAACAACAAACAGTTGATAATGTCAAGTGATTGTTGTCCTTCGCAAATGGAAGGTATGGAGGACCGTCTGCTTTCTCGTTTCAAATGGGGTATGACTGCTCAGCTTGAGAAACCCGACTATGACTTGCGTAGAGATGTGCTTTCTCAAAAGGCGAGCCACGACGGTCTTGAATTGCCTGTTGAGGTAATGGATTTTATCGCATCCAATGTCACTGAGAGTATCCGTGAGCTTGAGGGTGTAGTGGTGTCTTTGCTTGCTCATGCCACCTTCTTGAATAAGGATATATCAGTTGATCTTGCAAGAAGGGTGCTTTCAAATGCTGTGAAACTTAATAAGCGCACAGTTAATTTCGAATCTATAACACGTCAGGTAAGCTCGTTCTATAATATCGAGCCTGATCAAATTTTTACCAAGTCGCGTAAACGTGAGGTTTCTGATGCCCGACAAATGGTGATGTATCTTGCCAAAAAGCATACCAAGATGCCCTTGAAAGCAATCGGTGTGCGTCTTGCCCGTACCCATGCCACGGTGCTATACGCATGTCGAATGATTGACGAACGTCTTCCGTTAGAAAAGAAACTTCAAGAGGATATATCAAAAATAGAACACGAGCTGATGTCTAATTAATATCCTCATACATCGGAATATCGGAAAGAAATCTATAGTGATTGTTTAACATGTCTACTTCGCAGCAATAATGTTTTAGACCGTTGCTGACTATAAGATATTTTACCTTAAGAACTATATTGTAACGGGCTATCTGTTCGAATACTTTTTGTGTTAGTGTGACGCTTGGCTCTTTATATTCCACTATTGCCAACGGGCTTAATTCACGATTGTAAATCACGGTATCGCATCGTTTAGTTGTCCCGTTAAGCGAAATTGACATTTCATTAGCCATCAGTCCGGCACTGTAACCTCGGTGATTTATTAGGAATGATATGAAATTTTGCCGTACCCATTCTTCAGGGGTAATCAGTAACCATTTTTTACGTAGCTGGTCATATATTTCAACTCCCCTCGCTGTCTGGCGCATTCTTAAATTCGCAGGGGGCAGATTCAGTTGCGTAAAAGGGTAAGGTGAGCCGGATTTTGAATTCATAATTTCATCTAATTTTAGCACAAAATTAGTAAATACATCCATATTTAATGCGTGTAATTGATGTTTTTTCTTTGATTATTTGGGCGGTTTGTGTAAATTTACACCCATAAACAATATATGAACTGATTTAAACATTTTATTAAATGTTAAACTTAGGTTGAAATTTAGTTTGTTTTCAATCTTTGAAGCTCTTTTCGGCTAAATTATCAGCATCTCTTCGGTCACTTAGCTCGCTAAGCTCCCTCATTGAGCTGGTAATTCATCTCGAAAATAGCATCAAATCTTAAAAAATAAAAAGTTTAAATCAGTTCAATAATATCTTTAATACCATCATGGCAACACCTACTACTTCGCTTACATTCCCGGCATTACGGCGTCAGATTAAAGCTCGTCAACTGGCTCCGGTTTACTTGCTTCATGGTGAGGAAGGATATTTTATTGATGAACTGGTAAAGGAATTTGAAGAGCTTGTTCCTGAAGAAGAGCGGGATTTCAACCTGTACACACTTTATGCCCCTGAATCAGGTGTGGAAACTGTTATGGATGTGTGTCGGCGTTATCCCATGATGGCGGAATATCAGGTTGTCATTGTTAAAGAAGCGCAAGCCATAAGAGCGGATATGCTAAATAAACTGCATAACTATGTCTCGAATCCGACACCTACCACTATTCTTGTCATCTCTTGCCGCGGTGCGCAAGCCAAGGGGAAGGATTTGTTAGCTGCAGTTAAAAAAAACGGGGTGATATTTGAATCGAAAAAACTGAGCGAGAAAAATATCCTCCCGGCAATCTCCGAACTGATAAAAGAGAAGCAATTAAATATAGAACCAAAGGCTTTATCTATGCTAAGAGATTACATTGGCACTGATTTGTCAAGGTTGTATAATGAGATTGGGAAGCTTGCTTTAATACTCGGTCCCGGTGCCATGGTGACACCGGAAGCAATTGAGCGGAACATTGGTATTTCAAAAGATTATAATAATTATGAACTAATTGATGCCATAAATATACGAAATGCAGCTAAAACATTTGCCATAGTGGAATATTTTAGGAACAATCCGAAAAATAATCCAACAGTCATGACTGTTTCGTCTCTGTTTAACCAGTTCTCAAATTTACTGATTTATCATTACACCAAAGACAAATCGCCATCGGGATATATGGATGCCTTGGGGTTTAAATCGCCATGGGCGCTTAAGGTTTACGAGACAGCGAGTAGGAATTATAATGTAAGACAGACCATTGAGATTATTACCGCTATTCGGGAATTTGATGTCAAAAGTAAAGGTTTGGGATCTCGCCAAAATGAATATTCGCTATTGAAAGATTTAATTTTCCATATTCTGACAGCAAGAGGTATTATTTCGTAACCGTTTACAGGCACGCCTTATGACAAAATCTCGTTTAGTAGTATCATTCTTGTTTATTATAGCCTTCTGCAATGTCTTTGCAGGAGATATACATGGCGATAATATCGATAATATATATTCGGAATTCAGCTCGGCACCTGACTCTTCACGCACAAAGGTATGGTGGTTTCATGGCGAAACAGAAACTACCCATGAAGGTATAACTGCCGATCTCGAAGCATTTAAGGAAGCGGGCGTAGGTGGAGTGGTTTATTACGATCAAGTTCATGGCGATGCTAAGGGCGCATTTCCGGTTTTCTCTCCGGAATGGTGGAATGCCTTGATATTCTCTGCGTCAGAAGCAAAACGTCTTGGGCTTTCATTTGAAATTAATCTCTCAAACGGTTTCGTTGCCGGTGGACCATGGATTACCAAAAGGTTAAGTATGAAACGCCTATGCAAAAGAGAAATCATGGTCGATGGGGGTAGTAGGTTTGATGGCGTTTTGCCGGCTCCGTCTAATGATGAGTTCTGGGATATAAAAGTTTTGGCGTTCCCAGTTCCTGAAAATGTTGAATGGGATGATAAAGTGCTGGTAAAAGAGCGTATTATATCGGAGAAGCCTTTAAATCTGGTATATGATTTCGGTAAGCCGTATACAGCACGATCATTTATCTACAGTGAAAACACCAAATCAAAACATCCCACGGCTGCGATGAATTACCCGGGACCTCCTGCTGATAAATTCTATGGGGACGGTTACTTTGAGTTTCCACCTATTGGCAGTCTGGAGGTATCTGATGATGGGGTAAACTATAAACCGGTCCGTGAGATCCCGCCCTTATATAACATTCATCATAAGGTAAAAACGATATCTTTCCCTGCGGCTACAGGGCGTTATTTTAGATTGAACCTGCACGATTGGAACCGTGCAGACAAGCAAAACTATCATCCTGTTGAGCTGAGAAGTGCGATACTGTCATCTAAAGCCATGACTGATTTTTACGAGGCGAGAGCTGGGTTTGTCAGCGAATATTTAGGTGAGAACATCACTCCTAACTATTGCAATGATGAAATAATCAAGGGATCTGAGATAGTTGATTTGACCTCTCGGATGAAGGCTGACGGACATCTTGTATGGGATGTCCCTAAAGGAGGAAAATGGGTTATAATGAGAGTCGCTCAGACTTCTACAGGCGGACGCGTGAAACACGGTCGCCCCGGACAAATGGGACTTGAATGTGACAAACTGTCACAAGAGGCTGCGACTGTTCAGTGGAATAATTTCGCCAAAGTCATCATAAATACATTGTCGATTTACGGATTAAAACCCTACGGCGTAGTGATGGATAGCCATGAAATGGGTGCTCAGAATTGGACTCATGGTTACGAAAATGAATTTGAACGTATACAAGGATATGATGTGACACCGTATATCCCTGCATTGTTCGGCTATATAGTTGATTCAAAAGATAAATCTGAACAAGTGCTGTTTGATCATCGCAAAACGATTGCAAAATTAGTCAGCGAACGATATTTCGGAGCTCTTGACACGCTTGCGATGAATGACGGTGTAATGTTTACCGCCCAAGCAATGGGAAATAATCAAGGTATGGTTACTGATAACATATCAATAAAAGGGACCATACGTCGCCCTCAGGGTGAATTTTGGGGTAAACATGCACATGGATCATACGATGTGAAGGAAGCTTCATCAGCAGCTCATATCTACGGCAAGAGAATAGCGTCAGCTGAAGCATACACTGATGCTAAGTATAGTCAGCCGTTGTCTTATCTAAAAAGCTTGGCTGACTATGCTTACTCTGACCATCTTAATGAGTTTGTTGTCTGTGCGAGCGCTTATCAGCCATGGACTGACAAATATCCCGGGAACACTGCCAACGGAAGGGAATATTGTTTGAACCGCAATAACACAATGTGGTCTTTGAGTAAGGGCTTTTGGGATTACCAATCGCGATGTGCTTATATGATGCGCCAAGGGCTGCCTGTGGTAGATCTATGTGTATATCTCGGGAGCGATGTGCCTGTAAAGCTCTTGTCTTACCGGCTTCCTGATATCCCGGAGGGGTATAGTTGGGATGTGTGCACTGATGATGCATTGATGAATGTTTTTAATGTCGCAGACGGAAAATTGTGCGCTCCATCGGGAATGACATATAATGTTTTAGTGATAGAAAAAGATGCCATTCTGACTCCTGATGCCAAATGTAGAATTAAAGAACTGATTGAAGCCGGAATTAAGGTATATGATGCGAGGAAATATGGCAGTTATGGGCTTTCAAAGTACCTGTCGGACATAACTCTTGAGCCCGATGTCACTATACAAAGCGGCAATCGTCCTGACAATAGAGTCTTGTTTGCGCATTGCAGGATTTCAGATAATGATATCTATTTCTTGGCAAATCATAGCGACAGCATTTGGTCGCGATGTGTCTCATTCAGGGATTCTAAAGGTAGGAAGCCTGAGTTTTGGAATCCTGACAACGGAATGAGGTATTCGATTAAAAGTAATGGCGGAGAGGATGAAGATGTGTCATTTGATATTTCGTTGAAGCCGTTTGAGTCAGGATTTGTGGTCCTTAGACATGGCTCGTCTCCGGAGCCATTAATATCAAGGACTACGGGTGAGAAAGAATTGGTAATACCTATCTCTGATAGTTGGTCTGTTGACTTCATGCTCCCTTCCGGCAGAAAAACGGTAAAAATGAATGATTTGAAATCGTGGACTGAGCAAAGTGACGAGGATATAAAATATCATTCGGGTAGAGCTATTTACAATGGCAGTTTTGCTACACCTTCTGTGACAGATAAGTCCAAGCGTTTCTATGTGCGCATACGTGGGCTTGAATCTGTGTCAAAGGTATATGTTAACGGACATGATGCGGGATACTTATGGTGTTCGCCATGGGAAGTGGATGTAACTGAATATCTGAACCATGACACCGGAAATAACATTATAAATATAGAAGTGGCGAATCAGTTGACCAATAGGATGATCGGAGATATGAAATTGCCGGAAGATGAACGAGTCACTTATGCCACTACTCCCATAGTGAAACCGGATGATGAATTATTGCCGGCAGGAATAACCGGGGGAGTGGAGATTGTTGTGCGATAAGTTTGTATAAAATGGAACAGATTAAGATACTTGTTGTGGACGATGAACCAACCTTGTGCGAGGCTTTGAAATTCAACCTTGAACTTGAGGGGTACGAGGTTGATGTGGCTAATAGCGCCGAGGAGGCTTTAGGCTTGAATCTTTCAGAATACTCATTAATTCTCCTTGACGTGATGATGGGTGATATCAGTGGGTTCAGCATGGCAAGAATTCTTAAAAAGAGTCCTGAACTTTCAAAGATTCCAATCATATTTTGTACGGCAAAGGATGATGAGGATGATATGATCAAAGGGCTTGATATCGGAGCCGACGATTACATAGTTAAGCCATATTCTATCCGTAATGTGCTTGCCCGTGTAAAAACCGTGTTGCGTAGGGTGGATTATGGCAAACAGCCTTTGGTGCCGGATAACGGTATCATATCTTACGGAGGCTTATCGGTTAATCCGGAATTAAAGCAATGCGAAGTGGATGGGAAGATTGTAAAGCTGCCGAGAAAAGAATTTGAAATCCTATATTTATTTCTTTCAAATCCGGGTCGGATATTTTCACGGGAAAGTATTATAAAAAAAGTCTGGCCCGAAGAAATCGTTGTCCTTGAGCGTGTAGTTGATGTGAATATCACAAGGCTGCGGTCAAAGATCGGCGAATATGGAAAGAATATTGTAACAAGATCAGGATACGGGTATGGCTTTGAAGGTTAGATTGTCTTATCATCAGCGATTGTTCATTTTGCTCCTTGGCGTCTCGTGGCTTTTAGTCGTGTGCTTTATATCGTTCCAGTATTACAGGGAGAAGCAGTATAAGATAGAGAAGCTTGACGGTCAGCTGCAATTGTACAATGCTCATCTGATTGATGCCTTGAACTCGGATTCCATTGATTTCATAGCGACAATCGCGAAGCAACGACTGCCTCTATCCGATCTACGTGTGTCGGTTATTAATACTGACGGTACTCTGATATTCGACAATACTCTTGACACCCTTCCCGGTGAAAACCATTTGACACGAAATGAGATTAAGAGTGCCATTGAGTCAGGTCACGGACGTACCATCAGGCGTCATTCAACAAGCACGGATAACACATATTTTTATTCTGCAACTAAAAGCGATGATGTGATTGTGCGCTCGGCTGTGCCATATACCGTCTCGCTTAAGGAAATCCTTAATGCCGACCGCTCATTTTTATGGTTTATGCTATGTGTCACTTTCGCTATCAGTATCATAGGGTATTATGCTACCCGACGTATAGGGCGTACCATAACACGCCTTAATACATTTGCAGGGATGGCTGAGAGGGGAGAGCGCATATACGATGTGGAACCATTTCCAAATGATGAACTTGGGAGCATTTCAAATCATATTGTGCGCTTGTATGCGAAATTGCAGCAAACGGTGATAGAAAGGGATAAGGAGCATCGTAAAGCCATGCACGAGCAACAGGAACGCACTCGTATCAAAAAGCAGCTCACAAACAATATAAATCATGAGCTTAAGACGCCTGTGGCATCTATGAAAGTATGTCTTGAGACAGTATTGTGTCATAGGGATATGCCTCCAAAGAAGCTTTGGGATTTCATAGAACGTTGTTATGCCAATTGCGAACGGTTGTCGAACCTATTGAATGATGTTGCCGCCATTACAAGGATGGATGACGGGGCTGCGAATATAGACAAAGAACCGGTGTCAATCAGCGAAATTATAAGTGACATAGTGGAGACAACCAAAGAGAGATTGCTCAATGCCGGTATCACCATGAAAGTGAATATGCCTGAAAATGTTGTCATAAACGGTAATCGTGCATTTGTTGACTCCATTTTCAGGAATTTGATTGATAATGCTATCGCCTATAGCGGTGGGTCGGTTGTGACAATATCACTTGAAAACGACTCGGATAAAAGTTATACATTCAGTGTGGCAGATAATGGCGTTGGTATACCTCAGGAACATATTGAACGTATCTTCGAACGATTTTACAGGATTGATAAGGGGCGGTCGAGGGATATCGGTGGTACAGGTCTCGGACTTGCCATAGTCAGAAATGCTGTCCAACTTCATGGAGGACGTATCTATGCCGTGAACCAACCTTCAGGAGGTGTTAAATTTGTGTTTACTTTAAGTAAACAATCTATGTGATTTTATCATGCGATTACAGTGATTACGGACGTTTAAATTCCGGCAGTTGACTGAAATATTTCAATTGTTTATTCTTTTATTTAAGGAAAATTTGGATTTTAGGCGAAGTGGTAGTAATTTTGTCAATTGATGAATGACGAGAAACGAAGAATCGCAGCGGAAACCAAACTGAACCATTATCTGGCACAGCATCAGATGCGTCGCACCCCTGAAAGAGTTGCGATATTGGGTAAGGTTATGGAGTTTCAGAAGCATTTTTCAGTTGAAGCTGTTCATAATTCGCTTGTGTCTGTGGGCTATCATGTGAGCCGTGCCACAGTATACAATGCCATCGATCTTTTTGAAACGTGTGGCATTGTTCGTCGTCTTCCGGTAAGTCAGGGAGCCGGCGAATACGAGTGTGTGGATGAACGTACAGGGCATATTAATCTCGTGTGTTCCAGATGCGGACGTTCGAGGGAGGTAAAGGATACGGAGCTGTCTCGAATGCTTGCGCATAAACGTTATTCGTCGTTCGTAATGACAGGCTATGATCTGTATATCTCCGGCACCTGTACCCGTTGCAGGGGTGGAGGCAGACAGAAAAAATGAAAATATTTACAGAACACTATATAATATAAGTAACTTTAAGATGAAAGTTGATGTTCTTCTCGGGCTCCAGTGGGGCGATGAAGGTAAAGGAAAGGTTGTGGATGTGCTCACACCTCGCTATGATGTCGTAGCCCGTTTCCAAGGTGGACCTAATGCCGGTCACACATTGGAATTTGAGGGTAAGAAATATGTGCTGCGTTCGATACCTTCCGGTATATTCCAGCATGGTCAGGTAAATATCATAGGTAACGGCGTGGTGCTTGACCCTGTATTGTTCAAGCAGGAAGCTGAAGAGCTTGAAAAGAGCGGGGTTGACCTGCGTTCTATCCTGAAAATTTCAAAGAAGGTGCATCTTATCACACCTACCCATCGTTTGCTTGATGCAGCTAATGAAAAGGCTAAAGGTGGCAAGAAAATCGGTACAACAGGGAAGGGCATAGGTCCTACATATACTGACAAGATTTCCCGTAATGGTCTTCGTCTCGGTGACGTTTTCCATAATTTCAAAGAGAAATATTCTATCCTCCGTCAGCGTCATCTTGACCAGCTGGCCGCTCTCGGTGCCACTCCCGAGGATTTGGAAGCACTTGAAGAGAAATGGATGGATGCGATAGTGTATCTTAAGGGATTTCCTATCGTCGATTCTGAATTCCTCATCAATCAGATGCTCAAAGAAGGGAAGAGTGTGCTGTGTGAAGGCGCTCAGGGTACATTGCTTGACATAGATTTCGGCTCTTATCCTTTTGTGACTTCTTCAAACACTATAAGCGCCGGCGCATGTTCCGGCCTTGGAGTGGCTCCTAATAAGATAGGGGAAGTTTTCGGTATCTTCAAGGCATATTGCACACGTGTGGGGAGCGGACCGTTCCCGACAGAGCTTTTCGATGCTACAGGAAAACGTATACGTGATCTCGGACATGAATATGGCGCGGTTACAGGTCGTGAACGCCGTTGCGGATGGATTGACCTCGTGGCTCTTCGTTATTCAATAATGCTCAATGGCGTTACTCAGTTGATTATGATGAAGAGTGATGTCCTTGATGAATTCGACACCATAAAGGCATGTGTAGCTTATAAGGTGAAAGGTGTGGAGACTACCCAGTTCCCATTCTCTATCGATGAATCAATAGAACCGATATATAAGACACTCCCGGGTTGGAAAACTGACATGACCAAAATGCAGAGTGAAGATGAATTCCCTAAAGAATTCTCTGACTATATCGAATTCCTTGAAAAGGAACTTGAGACTCCAATCACTATTGTATCAATAGGTCCCGACCGTTCTCAGACTATAGTTAGGAAGAAATAACTGTTAATCTCAATACATAATACCATGGCTAAAGTTAAACCGTTCAGGGGGATTCGTCCTCCAAAGGAGCTTGTGACTGAAGTTGCGTCACGCCCTTATGATGTGCTTAATTCAGACGAAGCACGCAAAGAAGCCGAGGGTAATCCTCGTTCATTGTACCACATTATAAAGCCTGAAATTGATTTTGAATGTGGCACCGATGAGCACGATCCGAAGGTGTATGACAAGGCTGTAGAAAACTTCAACGCTTTTCAGAAAAACGGATGGCTTGTGCAAGATGATGCGGATCATTACTATATCTATGCTCAGACCATGAATGGTCGTACACAGTATGGTATAGTGGTGGCTGCTAATGTGGCTGACTACATGGAAGGTCGTATTAAAAAACATGAGCTTACCCGTCGCGACAAGGAAGAAGACCGCATGAAACATGTTCGTATAAATAATGCGAATATCGAACCTGTCTTCTTTGCATTTCCGGACAACGAAGTACTTCAGAACATCATAAATGAAGTTACTGCAAAAGAGCCGGAATATGATTTCGTGGCTCCTGACGGTTTCGGTCATCATTTTTGGGTTATCGACAATCCTGACACTATCGCTAATGTGACAGAGGAATTTGCAAAAATTCCATATCTATATATCGCTGACGGACACCATCGCTCCGCTGCGGCTGCTCTTGTGGGGCATGAGAAGGCATTGGGAAATCCCAATCATACCGGTGACGAAGAGTATAACTATTTCCTTGCCGTTGCTTTCCCTGCGTCACACCTTAACATCATAGATTATAACAGAGTGGTGAAGGATCTGAACGGTAACACACCGGAGCAGTTCTTGGCTAAGCTTGGCGAGAATTTTATTGTAGAAGATAAGGGCACTGAGGAATACCGACCGGATCGTCTCCATAATTTCTCTTTATATCTTGATGGCAGATGGTACTCTCTCACAGCTAAAGAGGGCACATATAACGATAATGATCCTATCGGTGTTCTTGATGTTACTATTTCAAGTGATTTGATTCTCCGTGATATACTTGGAATCACTGACCTCAGAAGCGATAAGAGAATTGATTTTGTCGGAGGTATACGCGGGCTCGGCGAATTGAAGCGCCGTGTCGATTCCGGTGAAATGGCTGTTGCATTGGCTCTCTTCCCCGTTTCAATGAAACAATTAATGGATATAGCTGATACTGGCAACATAATGCCGCCTAAGACAACATGGTTCGAACCTAAATTGCGTTCAGGTCTTGTGATACATAAGCTCGATTAATGGCAAACCGGAGTTTGAAGCCCTGTTGAAATAACAATGCCCGCTGGAATCTGATGTTCAGCGGGCATTGCATTTTTATGCTATGTCTGAGTTCTGTCTTTTCTTAAACGTTTGAGCTAATGATGCGGCGTGCACCAATGTAATTTCTGGAATAATACCCATTATCAGGGAATTTCTGATAGGTGACGCCTTTCTTGGTCGATGCGTGGATAAATGTCAACGTGCCGTCATCTTTGACATCAACCACCATTGCCACATGTCCCACTCTTCCTTTGCCGCTTGAACGACTGGAGAAAAACATAAGATCGCCCGGTTGGATGTCGGTTTTCTCAACTTTTTCACCTTGGGTGTATTGGGCTTTTGATGACCTGTTTAATGTTATGCCGAATTGTCTGAATACGTACCCAACGAATCCTGAGCAATCGAATGCTTTCGGACCTGATGCTCCGCGACGGTAGCGAGTGCCAAGAAATTTGGCTGCGTACTTCGCCATTTTATCAATCACACCGTTAACCCTCTCATTGTCGTTAGATGCTTCCTCTGCCTCCACGAAAGGTGAGTTGGCTCGAACAGATTCGTATGCTCGTTCGATTAGATTATTCGCAACTTCGTAGGTGGATGCATTATGGATTGCCGGCAGGCGATATGGTGTATGTTGATTTTCCAATGCGTGTGCTGAGAAAAAGCACCCTATGGTAAGAAGTGAAGTTATAATTGATGATTTTATGAATGATTTCATAAAGAGGTATTTCTTAAATAATATTACTTTTTGTAATGTGGTTTTGTCGTTTTAACGATGCAAAATTAGCTAAAATAGCCAATTCAGGCAATACGTAAGTTGTTATGGAAATGGTGATTGCGTTAAATTAAAGATTACGAAGCACAATGTAACATAAATTTGCAATATTTATGCGAATGTTAAATTTTAGACGCAAATTCAGTGTTTTAAATACAATAATTTGCATAAATTAACTGTATTGCTGCCCATATAAATGGTCGATGTGCAATATTTATGTGAAAAATGTAGCGTGTGGAATTAACTATTGTAAAAATTTTGAGTAGGTGAGTAGATATTAATATGGTGATATATAATTAAATATGATTATTGCGCGTTGAATACTGTATACAATAATTTTAATATATTAACATAATAATAATTTCTTTTAACAAAGGTCTCAGCCTATTTTACATACACTGGTGGGGATTTTATTATGGCTACTAATTTTGGCACAAACGTCCTAATTAATTTTGAAAAGCTGTAAAATGCTAATATAATATATGTAATATAGCCTCGTTAAATGTTTTTCACATAATGGAGTGGGGTAAACCTTTAAAAAGGAGTAATGATATTATTGATATTTTCGGAAATAATTGCGACCTTTGCATTGAATATTTAAAAGTTTCAATTATGCCTGTATTTAATATTTTGTGAAAATTTAATTCAGGCTCTTGATAGAATTTTAACTCCAATTCTAAGATAATGAAGAAAAGTGCGTTGCAACAAGCCCGTGCGGCTTACCGTCCTCAACTTCCCATCGTGCTTACCGGTGGCGTAAAAGTGGTTGAGGGTCAGCCTACTCAGTCAGCAGCTGATCAAGATGAAATTAAAAAATTATTTCCGAACACCTATGGTCTCCCCGAACTTCACTTTGAGAAGGAATCAAACGATCATAAGTTTGAGCCTATTAATGTAGGTGTCATCCTGTCAGGTGGTCAGGCGCCCGGTGGTCATAACGTTATTAGTGGTCTTTTTGACGGTATCAAGAATATCAATAAAAATAGTCGTCTCTACGGTTTCCTTATGGGTCCCGGCGGTCTTGTTGATCATCGCTACATGGAGCTAACTTCCGATATTATTGACGAATATCGCAATACCGGTGGTTTTGACATTATCGGTTCAGGACGTACCAAACTTGAAACTAAGGAACAGTTTGACAAAGGTCTTGAAATACTCCGTGAGCTCAACATCAAGGCTCTTGTTATAATAGGTGGTGATGACTCAAACACAAATGCAGCTATCCTTGCTGAATATTATAAGGAAATAGGTGCCGGCGTGCAGGTTATCGGTGTGCCTAAGACTATTGATGGTGACCTTAAGAACGAGGTTATCGAAACTTCATTCGGTTTCGATACTGCCACTAAGGTTTACTCAGAGGTTATCGGTAATATTCAGCGTGACTGTAACTCAGCTAAGAAATATTGGCACTTCATTAAGCTCATGGGCCGTTCGGCTTCTCACATCGCTCTTGAATGTGCCCTCCAGTGCCAGCCTAATATCTGTATAATTTCAGAAGAGGTTGAGGCTAAGAATATGACTCTCGACCAAGTGGTTGATGATATTGCAGACGCAGTTGTGGCACGTTCAAAACAAGGCAACAACTATGGTGTGGTTCTCATCCCCGAAGGTCTTATTGAGTTTATCCCTGCAGTGAAGGCTCTTATTGCCGAACTTAATGACCTCTTGGCTGCTAAGGCTGAGGAGTTTGCGGCTATTGAACCCGAAGCTCAGCGCCAGTGGGTTATCGCTCAGCTAAGCGAAGAAAATGCCAAGACATACGAATCACTTCCTGCCGGTGTGGCACGGCAGCTCACTCTTGACCGTGACCCGCACGGAAATGTTCAGGTTTCTCTTATCGAAACTGAGAAGCTTCTCTCAGAAATGGTTGGAAAGCGTCTTGAAGCTCTTGCTGCCGAAGGTAAATATAGCGGTAAATATGCTACTATGCACCACTTCTTCGGATACGAAGGTCGTTGCGCAGATCCCTCTAACTTCGATGCCAACTATTGCTACGGTCTTGGGTACACCGCTGCCAATCTCATCGCATCGGGTGTGACTGGTTACATGTCAAGTCTCCGCAACTTGACATTCGCTCCTGTGAACTGGGTTGCAGGTGGTATACCTATCACTATGATGATGAACATGGAACGTCGCCATGGCGAAATGAAGCCTGTGATTCAAAAGGCTCTCGTGAAACTTGACGGTGCTCCGTTCCTTAAGTTCGCAAAGCAGCGTGAAGAGTGGAAGTATAACACATGCTATACTTATCCCGGTCCTATCCAGTATTTCGGTCCCGCTGAGGTTTGCGACCAGCCCTCACTGACTCTCATTTACGAGCAGAAGAGAAGAAAATACTAAAAATACCCTTTTTTACAGCTTGCACGAGCCCCCGATACAGCAATGTCGCCATATCGGGGGCTCACTTTGTTTATCGGAGTTTTGTTTCCGTTTAGACAAAAAAAGTACCACATCAGAGGAAGATGATGAAACTCCGAATGACAGGATTTGAGTGCTCGCCGACCTTTGTAATCCTCCGGGTTGTTACGCCTCCCTCCGAAGAGGGTTGAGGCCCGCCATTGGGCGGCTAAGCTTGTCTCGGTATTTCATATATAATTGATGAGTTTCCCAATCGTGCTCTGATGTGGTAGAATACCGTTTCTTATTTTTATAACACAAAATTAAGCCATTTCGTTTAATTCTCCAAATCTCTTTACTAAATTTTGCACGTCTATTTTTCACAAAAAATAGATGACAAAATAAAGTGTTAAAATTTCGTTAAAACGGCATTGTGCGCTTGTGTATTCCAATATATAGCTTTAACTTTGCATCGCAAATGAGGGGAGAGCCCTCAACAAAGTAGCGAATGGCGATTTAGTGTAGTGGCCTAGCACGCCACCCTCTCACGGTGGAGACCCGGGTTCGATTCCCGGATTCGCTACAAAGAAGACAGACTCCATTACGGAGTCTGTCTTCTTATTTGTTGATGTCTGATGGTATCGAATTTAATATGTCTCATGCAAACCAAATATTCCCTGAGTCTGTTAATTAATAAAATGATTAGATTAAGTGAGGTAATTGATAGAATAATTATTACCTTTGTACCTTAATTTGTCACATTAAAACATATAAAGTTTCAATATAATAATATTCATGACTGAACCCCAAATTGAGATTCTTCCTTTGATTATAGAAGGGATACGTGAGCGAAAAGGCAAAAAAATCACCACAGTAGATATGAGTGAACTCGACACTGCGGCTGCTCGCCGTTTTGTGATATGTGAGGGCACATCTACCCAGCATGTGGCGGCTGTTGCCGATAGCGTCAGGGAGTATCTGCTTGAACATGCTAAGATCAAACCGTATAACTATGATGGCTATGGTAATTCCCAGTGGATTGTTATCGATTATGGAGATACGCTTGTGCATGTATTCCTCCCGCACACTCGTCAGCTGTATGATCTTGAAGAGCTGTGGAGCGATGCGGTTATTACCGATTATCCGGATGAAGATTGAGATTGATAATTAATTAACGATTAATCTACGGCATTTGCAATGCCATAATGAATTATAAAATGGATTCACCACTCAACCAAAATCCCAAGAAGAAGGGAGGCATAAAATTCAGTATGTACTGGGCTTATGCCATCATCATCGTTTTCCTTTTGGGAATGTTGTACATTGATGGCAATTCCCTTAGCAAGGATGTAAGCTTCACCAAGTTTGAAGAATATGTCGCTACTGGGGGCGTTGATAAGATAACCGTGTTTACAAACACCAACAGGGCTGAAGCTGTGTTGTCTGACTCGCTTGCGAAAAATGTATTTCATGAGAGCCAGTATCAGTCAGGGAAAGGTATTGTCGCTAAAATAGAGACAGATATACCTTCGGCTGACAAGCTGCAGGATCAGATTGACATTTGGCGTCAGGAAGGTAAGTTTAACGGCGAGGTTAATTACGAAAAGTCATCTGACTACACTACGTTGTTCTGGACTTTCGGTCCCATTATCCTGCTTGTTGGGTTCTGGTTTATAATGATGCGTCGCATGTCGGGCGGAGCTAACGGCGGAGGTCCCGGCGGTGTGTTTAATGTAGGTAAGTCTAAAGCGAAGGTTTTTGATAAAGGTGAAGGCACAAATGTGACATTCAAGGATGTCGCAGGTCTGTCGGAGGCTAAAACTGAAATCCGTGAGATTGTGGAGTTCTTGCGTAACCCTCAGCGTTATACTGATCTTGGAGGTAAGATACCTAAGGGAGCGCTCCTTGTAGGACCTCCGGGAACCGGTAAAACTCTTCTCGCCAAAGCTGTGGCAGGGGAGGCTAATGTGCCTTTCTTCTCTATGTCGGGTTCTGACTTCGTGGAGATGTTTGTCGGTGTGGGTGCATCACGTGTGCGTGACCTTTTCCGTCAGGCAAAGGAGAAGGCTCCATGTATAGTATTCATCGATGAGATTGACGCTGTGGGCCGTGCCCGTGGCAAGAATCCTAATATGGGTGCTAATGATGAGCGTGAAAACACGCTTAACCAGTTGCTTACTGAAATGGACGGTTTCGGAACCAATAGCGGAGTCATCATACTTGCTGCCACCAACCGTGCCGATATTCTTGATAAGGCACTTATGCGTGCGGGTCGTTTTGACCGACAGATCAATGTCGATCTTCCTGAATTGAAGGACAGAATGGAGATATTCAATGTTCACCTTCGCAATATCAAGACTGACGATACTGTTGATGTTGATCTTATGGCTCGTCAGACTGCTGGCTTCTCAGGTGCCGATATCGCTAATGTATGTAATGAGGCTGCTCTTATAGCTGCTCGTAACAATAAGAAGAGCGTTGACCGTGACAGTTTCATGGCTGCTATCGACCGAATCATCGGCGGTCTTGAGCACAGTTCCAAGATTATCTCTGATGACGAGAAACGAGCTATTGCAATCCATGAGGCGGGTCATGCCACAGTGTCATGGTTCCTCGAATACTCTAATGAGATGGTGAAGGTTTCTATCGTCCCGAGAGGTATGGCTCTTGGAGCTGCATGGTATATGCCTGAGGAACGCCAAATCACCCCTCTACAGGCATTGCTTGACCAGATTTGTATGACTCTCGGTGGGCGTGCGGCTGAAGAATTGACATTAGGTCAGGTATCGACCGGTGCACTTAACGACTTGGAAAAGGTCACTAAGATGGCATACGCCATAGTCGTATATTATGGTATGAGCGATAAGCTTCCCAATGTATGCTATTACGATTCGACAGGCAACAGCTATGGGTTCTCAAAACCGTACGGTGGCGAGCGAGCCAAGCAGATAGATGATGAGGTTTCTCGTATTATAGCCGAGCAATATGAGCGGGCTAAGAAGATACTTACCGAGCATAAGGAGGGCCATGCGAAGCTTGCTGAAACATTGCTCTCTAAGGAGGTTATGTATGCTGAGGATCTCGTCACAATATTTGGCAAGCGTCAGTGGCGTTCACGCACTGAGGAAATCATGGAACTCCAAGCGAAGCGTGATGCAAAACGTCTTGCGGAGTCAAATGCAGCTTCAGAGGCAGAAAAGAGTGGGGAACAGCCGTCAGAAACAGGCTCTTCCGCAACTAAGGATAGCCAAGACAGCCAGAATACTCCGAAAGACGCTGACGAATCATCGTCGGAGTCGGGTAGTGCTCCTACGCCCCCTCCGTTTAAGGGTTAAGAATAAATTTATTCCTGAATAAATTTAGCACGGGCAGATGATGATTCTATCGTCTGCCCGTGCTGTCATTGTATTAATTGCTGTTTCTATTACTTTTGTAATGCTGGATGCTATTTAAGATGAATGATAGCATTATTAATGATAATCTGTCTCTATTAGGTCGTCACTATCTTCTTTGGCATTGACTGAGTTTGACAGCTTTACTTTTCCACCGGTCATAGCGTTTATTTGTGCTGCCCGGTTTTTCCTTGAATAATCGCGCATCTTAAGCACGGCTTTGCGGTCGATGATGTAGTAGCTGTCATCCTCAAACGTAGGTTTCAAAGCTTCATTGCATTGTTGTAATCCTGTGATATGGAAAGAGTAGAGACCACCTTCGCACGATGCTTCCATTATCAGTCCCGGAAGTCCGCACAATTGCCATGGTCCGTCCTGCACAGGCACATTCGGGGCAAACCATGCTTCCCAACGTCTGCCGTGATAGTCGGTAGTGGCGAGCTGGCACTCATAGCCCATGACTGTCTTAGTAGAGTCTCCGAGATCCCAAGTCAGGTCTGCCATATCCACATCGTAGCGGTATTTATCGCCCATTTGCGAGTCCCATACTCTTATAGAATTTTTATTGAAGTCTTTGAGGCATTTATATCTGCTATTTCTCACGAAACCTTGCTCCTCGAGAGTCTTGAAAGGGTCCTTGGTGTGGTCTTCACCAAAGGCACGATAGGCGGCATCCCTCGCCTGATCGAGAATTATTTTTCCTTGTGGGTCATTTTCCATCGAATCGACATAGAAGGTGCGCGTGTCGTAATAATATGATACTCTGGGAGCCATTTGTAATACATAATTGCGTATAAACGGCGATCTTTTGCCGGTTTTAGTATTGAGCGACTGCGTGACGAAATCGTATTGAGCCTTTAATGTCGCCTTAGGCTTCTCATTTGCCATTGATGTCAGGCAGATGAAAGAAAAAAGTAAATATATAATTGATCTATTCATAATCTGTAATCGGTTTCAAGAAAATCGTAATCGGTTTGCGGTTGTGAGTCCTGACCGAGGTCAAGCATACCGCCGGTTGACGCTTTGATTATAGAGTTGCCATTGTCTCTGGTATTTCGCAGACTTTTCAGCATTTCTTTACGGCTCATCTTGTCATATTTATCCTTGTCATATATCGGATATATAATCTGATTTGATTGCTCGATGCCGTCAGCCACAAAACTGTGATGCCCTTTCTCCTCTGTGGCTTCGAGGATAAGCCCCGGTAGACCACGCAGCTTCCAAGGTCCGTCCTGAACGGGTATTTCCGGTGTGAACCACGCTGTCCATTTCCTGCCGTGGTAATCGGCTGTCGCCATCACGCACTCGTAGCCAAGAACTGTCTTCGTGGAGTCGCCTATCTCCCATGTAAGTTCCGAAAACGATTCGGAATAAACGCCTCGTTCCAATATTCCCGCCTTGTCATATATGGTGGATTGCTCTTTTGCGTAATCCTTGAACACATATAAAAATGACTGATACACTACACCGTCCATGATACTTTCATCGCCGGTTTCATGATATTTTTTATATGCGATGCTTCTTATTTGCTTTCTCGTTGCTCGACCTGATGGTGTCGATTCAAGAGAATCTTTGTATTCTGTTCCGGGGCAATAGAATTTTGATTGTTTGGAATTGGCAAGCAATAGCATGGAGACATCCTTTTCTACAAATTCATTATTGCCACGTAAAAACTTCTCATGGTAATTGTAACTCACCTTAATGTCAGCGCACGGGTAATCATTCTTCTTTGATAGCTTTGCAGAAATGTCGAAAGCAATCATGGATACTAATCCGATCAGAATGACAAACCGATTTAGCATATTGCGTTTCAGATTCATTTTTTTGTTTTAAATAATTCGTTATTTTGCAAAATTACTAAATTAGGTCATAAAATCCAACACACAAAAGTGTATTTTCTAAATTAATTTAGAATTATTTTCATAGGATATTGATTCTGAAATATTAAATATCTAATTTTTTAAATGAAATTGAAATATGCCATAAAAAGAGAGAGGAACGGTTACGGCTTCCATTCCTCTCTCGGCTTCAAAATCAACGTCAAAACTATTGTTATGTAGCGCCGTATTGTTTCCTATTTTTATTCATCTTTTCAGTTGAAACGACGTTAATTCTTCATTTTTCGTAACATGTATTTAGCGCGGTCGCAATCTTTTTGGAGTTCGGGTTGTAATGTACCGGCTTCTATCTCATCGACTAATCGCAGATCCGCATACCTGTCCTCATTCCGGATATAGTCACCGGTTTCATTTACAGGCTCCGGATTGGAGTAACGTGGAGAGGTGGTCTCCGGTATTGACCCGTTTGAACCGCTGTTGTCAGCACCGGGAATAACACTGTCAATAGTAAGAGCGTTTTCTCCACGAGCCGCAGCCTCAGGATTGTAGCGATATAGATCCCAATACCCGGCTTCTACGGCACGGCGTTCTTCCACTATCGAATGTCCGAGTCCGGGACGTATTCCGTGATTGATACATGGGCAATATGCTATTACTATTGCCGGACCGGGATAACGTTCGGCTTCCACAAGCGCATCTATGGCTTGCTGATAGTTGGCTCCAAGTGCGATAGATGCCACATATATATTGCCGTAGCTCATCATCATCTGACCTAAATTTTTCTTGGAGGTACGTTTGCCGTCAGGTGAATACTTGGCAACGGCACTCCTTGGTGTGGCTTTCGATGTCTGTCCTCCGGTGTTTGAGTAACATTCGGTATCCATTACCAGCATCTTTATCGCTTCCCCTGAGGCAAGCACATGGTCGAGACCGCCGAAGTCAATATCGTATGCCCAACCATCACCACCGATAGCCCATACCGTTTTTTTAGTCAGCATATCAGCCATAGATAACAGTTCCGAGTATTCAGCCTTCACATCTTTTAATGGTGACATCATTGATACGAGCTGTGCTGCGGTCTTTTTAGATTGTTCCACAGAATTACGTTGGGTATACAACGCTTCGAGCGGTTCTTTGAGGTAGGGGAGAGTGTCGGGATCATTGATAAGTTTCCTTACCAAATCCATGGCATGTTCATGCCGATGTCTTAACGAGACAAACATACCATAGCCGTATTCGGCATTGTCCTCAAAAAGTGAATTGCCCCAAGCGGGCCCTTTGCCGTCAGTGTCGGTGCAATATGCGTTAGAAGGATAATTTGCCCCCCATATTGAACTACAGCCGGTGGCATTGGCTATAATCATATCTGATCCGAAGAGCTGGGTCAAAAGTTTAACGTAGGGAGTTTCACCACAACCTGCACAAGCACCTGAAAATTCCAAGTATGGCGGCTGTAGCTGGGAACCATTTACAGTATAAGCAGATATGAGGTCACGTTTCAAGGATACGCTATCTTTTACCCATTCGAGCATCGGTAACTCAGTGGGTAATACCTCATCAATCGGTGTCATGGTTAATGCATGTCCCGGACAGATGATTGAGCATGACGAGCAGCCTAAACAGTCCTCAGTGTAGTTCTGTATATGGAACATATAACCCTTGAGTTCAGGAGCGCCATGAGCCTCTTTCATTTTGAACCCATCCGGAGTCTTTTCGGCTTCCTCTTTGGTTAGCACGAACGGGCGGATGGCTGCGTGAGGACATACCAAAGAACATTCTGTGCATTCAACACACTTATCCGGATCCCATACAGGGACACGTGTGGCGATACGGCGGTGTTCGTATGCGGTAGTCCCCATTGGCATTGTGCCGTCAGGTGTGAATGCCGACACAGGGACTGAATCCCCCTCGCCATGCATACATGGAGTATGGACTTTTTCTATGAAATTTTTAAGCTCTGGAGTGCGGTATCTTACAGCTCTTTTTATCTCTGCATCAGGTGTGGTTGACCATCCATCTATATTAGTGTAGTCAATCTCAGTGATAGCGGGGACAGTCAAAGAGATAGCCTTGAGATTCTTCTCAACAACTTCTCCACCTTCATGGGCGTATGTGGTACGTATTTTGTCTTCCAAAGCGTTATAAGCGTTCTCAAATGGCGCTAATTTGCTTAGGTATAGAAATACGATCTCCATCGGCATATTGATACGAGGCAATAACCCGACTTGTGCAGCTATTTTGTCAGCATCTATGTTGTAAAAGCGAAGTTTTTTATCAGCAATAGTCTGCCTCATTTTAAGTGGCAGTTTAGTCAGCATCTGCTGAGCATTCCAAGGCGAATTAAGTACGAATATACCTCCCTCTTTCGCCTTTTCAGCCATCCGGAATCGATGCACGTATGAAGTCTTGTGACATGCCACATAATCAGCCTCTTCGATGGAATATGCCGATGTGATAGGTTTGTTGGCGGTGCGTAATTGGGATATGGTATATCCACCTGATTTTTTAGCCGAGTAGCTGAAATATGCTTGTGCGTAAAGAGATGATGTGTCACCTAATATTGTGGCGACTTGCTTTGTGCCACCCACGGTACCGTCATTGCCGATACCGTAGAAGATACTTTGATATATCCCGTCAGAAGCATTAGTGTCAATAGTTTCAGTCACATCTAACGACAGGTGAGTGACATCATCATTGATACCTACAGTAAAAGTTTTTCGTGGATTCTCTGATGCCATCTCGTCAAATATGGCTTTAACCATTGACGGATTGAAATCTTTGCTTGATAGACCGTATCGTCCACCTATGACTTCCGGTCTGTTATCTCTTATATTTGCTATGGCTGAAATCACATCCAGACATAACGGTTCATGCTGCGATCCCGGCTCTTTTGTGCGGTCCATGGCAGCTATTGTTCTGACTGTTTTGGGCAGTGCTTTTATTAATTCTTCGGCAGGGAAAGGTCGGTACAGGCGTATTACTATGACTCCTGTCTTATACCCACGTTCACGGTTGAGATACTCGACTGTTTCTTTGACAACTTCCGCTCCCGAACCCATTATCACTATAACACGGTCGGCATCCGGTGCCCCGAAATAATCCACCAAATGGTATTGCCGTCCGGTGGCGTCGGCGACTTTATCCATCGCAGATTGCACGATGGATGGGAAAGCGTCATAATATTTATTGGCTGCCTCACGGTTTTGAAAATAAACGTCAGGATTCTGAGCTGAACCTCTTAAATCGGGATGTTCAGGGTTCATGGCTCTGTGTCTGAATTCTGCCACTTTATCCCAACTGACAAGTGGCCGCATAGTCTCATAGTCGATAACATCTATCGTATCCATTTCGGAAGATGTGCGCCATCCGTCAAAAAAATGCAATACCGGCAGAGAGCCTTCGATTGCTGCGAGATGAGCGACAAGCGCAAGGTCCATTGTCTCCTGAACCGATGCGGAGGCTATCATTGTGAATCCGGTAGCCCGGCAAGCCATCACATCCTGATGATCTCCAAAAATAGACAGAGCATGTGTGGCAAGTGAGCGGCACCCTACATGGAAAACGCCAGGGAGTAACTCTCCGGCTATCTTATACATGTTAGGGATCATGAGCATCAATCCTTGCGACGCTGTGAATGTCGTTGCAAAAGTTCCTGCTGCAAGGGCGCCATGTACGGCTCCGGCAGCACCGAGTTCACTCTCCATTTCATATACGTCCAACGGTTGCCCCCACAAATTGCGGCGACCTTTCATGCCCCATTTTTTTGCAGTTTCACCCATCGATGCGATAGGTGTGATAGGGTATATTGTTGCGATTTCGCTTAAAGCAAAAGCAACGTGTGCTGCTGCGGTGCATCCGTCAAGTATCTGTTTGCTCATGATGTTACTATATAATATGGGGACATAAGTGGCAATTTTCGTTGCCACTTATGTCCTTATAATTAAATAACGGTTAGAATGCTTTTAAACACATATCGGTGATCCATATCCATAACGGGCAGAAGCCTATGAATAAGATTACTGAAAGGGTTAATGATGAAGTACCTGTCGCTACATAAGTGTCGTATTCGTCGGCAATAATTATACCGGAGAATGCCGGTGGAAGTGCGGCTGCTACAACAAGCATCTTGAGGTTTAACGGATCCATGTGGAAGATGAGACCCATGATCAAAATCACTGCCGGCATCATGACCATCTTAAGGATTGAACCAAGTACAGCCTGCCAGTTAAGCTGGATTTTAATGGCTGAAAGGGTTATACCTGCTGAGAATACTGCCATTGATGCATTGGCGCCTTTGATAAGGTCAAATGAAGGGCTTGCCCAGTCGGGCCAAGGTATCCCGACCAAAACCCATACAACTGCGAGTATAGGTGCCCATGCCACCGGTTGCTCCAAGGCGTGTATCACCGGAGTCCATGCGCTTTTACCTTTTGACGAGCCGGGATTTTGTTTTTCAAGGGATGCGTTCATCAATGAAAGACCTACCGGAATGCCGACGGCATTAACCACGATACCTACGATGGCTACAACAAGGGCAACTGACGGAGTGGTACCGAATATAGGCTCAAGTACTGCAAATCCGAGGAAGCCGATTGTCGGTGAGCCGCTGATAAGTGCTGATACCGCTGCGTCAGCTCCCGTATTTTTTTTGAACATTAAGAACACATAGTAGACTATCATGAAACATAACATGATACCTACCAATGATATTAACGACAGCTTTATATCCTTGGCAAGCATCTCTCGACTTGCCTGTGCGATAGATACGAAAAGCGCTGCGGGTAAGGCGTAATCAAGCACGACTTTATTGAATTTCTTCGCATCGTCGCCACTAAAAATACCCTTCTTCCCCGAAATGTAACCTGCCAGCATCACCACTATGATAGGGACTATGGCATAAAGAATAATGTGGGTCATAAATAGTCGTTTTAAAAATTAATATGATATTGAATCTAAAAATCACGGGTGCGGCGTCGGTAGATGCTGCGCCCGTGATCTGGTATTTCGGGAAATTCTATACGGTAATATCCTGAAGTGGTGCCGGATTAAGATATCCGATATGTCCTGATTCCTTTCCAGAATCTGCTGCGAGCTGAACATCGATCAGACACGGCTTTTTGCTTGCGATACTTTCGGTAAGAGCCTTGGAAAGTTCCTCAGGGGTTTGCACATAGTAAGTCTGTGCGCCGAATGCTTCTCCGACCTTATCATAACGTGCATTAATATCAAGAGTGGTAGGTGCGGGATCGCTTGTCTTATCCATCGGTACGCCAATACCGTTATATATACCGCCATTATTGAATATTACCACGGTGACAGGTAGTTTGAAGCGACATGCGGTTGAAAAGTCCATTCCGGAGAATCCGAATGCAGAGTCACCTTCGATTGCCACTACTGATTTTCCGGTGGCGACGGCAGCTCCTACCATTGAGCCCATACCCATACCCATGATAGCCCATGTAGCACAGTCCACTCTGTGTCGTGGAAGCGACATGTTGATGGCATCACGAGTGTCATCAAGGGTATTTGCACCCTCATTGACAAGGATTACATCAGGATTTGATTCGATAATAGGTTTTATAACACCGAGGGCTGTCCAGTGATGCATCGGCATCATGTTCTTAGCCGAATCAAGACGGGTCGCAAACTTAGCGTCTTTCTCTTTGGTCTCAGCCTGTAGTGCGGGTACCCAAGTGGGGTCTGTGCTCATTGTAGCACCTTCCATTTTTGCAAGGATAGCCTCAAGGGCAAGTCCCATATCACCTACTACAGGTGCTGCGATAGGTACATTGGCATCGATTTCCTGCGGTTCAACATCCAGCTGAATGAATTTCATTGCAGGGTTCCATTTACCTTTACCGAAAGAGAGCAGCCAGTTGAGACGTGCTCCTATCATCATCACTACATCAGATTTCTCCATAATGGTGGAGCGGCATGAAAGTGCGCTTAAAGGTCCTGCATCAGGCATAAGACCTTTTGCCATTGACATCGGGAAATACGGGATGTTGTATTTCTCAATCAAAGTCTTGATCTTATCGTCAACTTGAGCGTAAGCAGCACCTTTACCAAGCACTATTGCCGGTCGTTTGGCTGATTTAAGAATCTCGACAGCACGATCGACTGATGCGGGATTGGGTGCTACGGGAGAATAAACATCTACCGGTTGATAAAGTAGCTTTTCGGCATCCTCACGGTTCATAATCTGACCGAGTGCCGGAGTAGTCATGTCGATATATACACCGCCGGGACGACCTGAAACGGCTGCACGATAGGCACGTGCAACTGCCGATGGGATATCCTCAGCCTTGCTGCATCTGAAAGCTGCCTTTACGAGAGGTTTGGCTGTGTTAAACTGATCCAACTGTTCGTATGTACCCATGTTCATATCCACCATGGTAGGGTCGCTTGCGCCTGAGATCTGAATCATCGGATAGCAGTTGACAGTGGCATTCGCTGTTGCAGTCAATCCGTTGAGGAACCCAAGTGAGGAAACTGTCATGAGGACACCGGGCTTCTTGGTGAGGAAACCGTCGGTAGCGGCAGCCATACCTGCCTGCTGTTCGTGGCGGAAACCGACAAAACGGATACCCTGTCCTTGGATAAGGTATGCGGCTTCGGTGATAGGAATTCCCACCAGACCATATACATTCTCAATCCCTACATTCTTTAAAGCTCTTGCAAGAATGTACATACCTGTGACTTGCTCAGGGAAGTGAGGAGCCTGAGGAGCTTTGGCTGATCCTTGCGGAGAAGGAGTAGTTGTTGTAGACATATTGATGATTATTTAAAAAAGAGGGGACAATGGGCAATTGCGCTCGTTTTGTCAAGACAATTGTCAATTGTCCCCTCCTTATATGTTAATTACTTAGGTTGATAGTGAGTTTTGATATGCCTTATTTGGCGGCAGGCTTAGGCATCGGGGTAGTGGTGTGATTTGCCGCAAATGAAGCAATCTGTTCGTCGGTATATCCGTAAGCCTTAAGCACATCTGCTGTGTCACCACCGAGTTCAGGACATGGACCGTATGTAGGCTGATAGTTAGATAGAGTAAACGGACATCCTACAGTGACAAATTCTCCGATCTTACCGCCTTGGTTGATCTTAACCAATGTGTTGCCGTCATACAAGCTCTGGTCATCCATGATTTCCTTGGTTGACAATACCGGACCTACAGGTACGCCTGCCTTAGAAAGGATTTCAGTCACTTCAAATTTATCCTTGGTGATGGTAAATGATTCGACACGTTTGTAGATTTCCTGTTTGTGCTTATCACGAGCATCGGCAGTGTTGAAGTCGGGGTTGGTAAGCCAATCTTCGAAACCTAATGCCTTGCAAGCGAGTTCGAAGTCTTTAGCGCCACGCTGGAGGATTACATATACGTATGCGTTAGGATCGGTTTCCCAGCCTTTACATTTATATGTCCATCCAAGCACGCCACTACCTTCTTGGTTACCGCTACGAGGTACGAAGTCACCGAATTTTTCATTCGGGTATTGCGGGAACTGAGTAAGATAACCGATACGGTCAAGTGTCAACTGGTCACGGGTCTTGATACGGCAGAGGTTCAAGCAAGCATTGTGCATTGACTGATATACATAACATCCTTCGCCTGTCTTTTCACGCTGGAGAAGAGCGGAAAGCACACCGATAAGTAGGTGCATACCTGAGTTTGAGTCACCAAGGGCAGCTCCTGACTGAGTAGGAACGTCTTCGGGTCCTGACCACCAGCCGGTAGTCGAGGCTGCACCTGCGGTAACCTGAGCTACCGGTTCGTAAGCCTTCAAATCTTTAAACTTGGAAGAAAGAGGGAATCCCTTAATTGTACCGTAGATACACTTAGGATTAAGTTTATGTACTGCTTCCCAACTGAAACCGAGTTTATCCATTGCTCCGGGGTGGAGGTTTTCGATAAATACATCGGCAGTTTCAATTAATTTTGTCAAGATAGCTTTTCCGTCAGGGGTCTTGGCATCAAGAGCTAACGATTTTTTATCTGAATTTAACTGTAGGAAGTAATAACTTGGACAATCCGGATCGAACTGAAGTTCTTTACGAGTTGCATCACCAACGCCGGGGCGCTCAATCTTTATAACTTCTGCGCCTAACCATGCGAGCATCTGAGTACAAGAAGGACCTGACTGTACTTCGGTGAAATCTATCACCTTAATTCCTTGAAGAGGAGCTGTATTCATAATAGTAAATAGTTTTAATATAATTTTCGTGTATTAATAATTGTTTTTCATAATCTCTTTGTCTTTAAAACAATATTATCTGTGAAAAGTTCCTAAACTTTCATTCTTTGTTACTTTTTTTGTATTTTTGCACGCCGTTTAAGTTTGAGGGTGTTACGATAAATCAGCTTATGATATGAATAATATATTTGTCCGTTTATTTATTACATTTTTCAAAATCGGAGCGTTTACTTTTGGCGGAGGATGGGCTATGATTTCAATTATCGAAAAGGAGATTGTAGATAAGAACCATTGGATAGAACGTGAAGATTTTTTGGATCTTCTTGCCGTAGCGCAATCTCTCCCCGGCATACTTGCTGTGAATATCTCAGTGGCAGTGGGCGATAAATTGCGTGGAATAAAAGGATCGTTGGCAGCTGCTTTAGGCACAATATTGCCATCGTTTATGATAATACTTTGTATCGCCATATTTCTAACCCCTGACCTTATTAAAAACAATCCTACTTTGTCAGCGATTTTTATGGGTATACGACCGGCAGTCGTCGCACTTATTGTGGCACCTGTCATATCATCTGCACGGACTGCCAAAATCGGCTGGAAGACTATAGCAATTCCTGTGGTAGTGGCATTGCTGATATGGTCAAGGCTTCCTATTATCTCCAATCCCATCATATATATAGTTCTTGGTGGATTTTTTGGATGGTTATGGCTTTCGAAGCACCATAAAGAATTGCAAAAGATTGAAGAGGATATAAGAAAGGAGGATGAGAAGTTATGATTTACCTTAAACTTATATGGTCATATCTTAAAATCGGACTCTTCGGGTTTGGCGGTGGTTATGCCATGCTTGCTCTTATCGAGCGAGAGATAGTGGGTCCGGGATGGATTTCAGAACAGATGTTCACCGATATTGTGGCTATTTCTCAGATGACTCCGGGACCTATCGGTATCAATTCAGCAACATATATCGGGTATGTTGCTCCGGGTGAATACTCACCTGATTTTTCATCGCCAATTTTCGGGATTCTCGGTTCGTTGTTATGTACGCTTGTCGTTGTCCTTCCTTCGTTTGTGTTGGTAGCATATACGAGTCATTTGATACATCGTCATAGGGACAGCACCATAGTAAAAGGTGTTTTTGCCGGTCTTCGTCCGGTTGTTGTGGGTCTTATAGCATCTGCGGCGTTGTTACTTATGAATTCAGCTAACTTTGGCGAGACAACATGGCAGGTTTGCTGGAGCATCGCATTGTGTGTAACTGCATTTGTGATGGTTTACTGGCTTAAATGGCATCCTATTTTGATTATATGCATCGCCGGGTTTGCCGGCTGGTTGATATATTAAATATCAGGATGACGGACACTAAAATTTAGAGATTATGACTTATTCAGAAGCTATAGATTATTTATATAACTCACTCCCGGTATTTCAGAAGGAGGGAATGTCGGCATATAAGCCCGGGCTTGGAACATCGATCGCTCTTGATGATTTATTTGGCAATCCCCACCGAAAATACAAAACGGTACACATAGCCGGTACAAATGGAAAAGGTTCGACTGCCCACACGCTGGCTGCTGTACTGCAATCTGCCGGATATAAGGTTGGGCTTTATACCTCACCGCACCTATTTGATTTCCGTGAGCGTATACGTATTAATGGTGAAAAAATCCCACATGAGGCTGTGGTATCCTTTGTGGAGCGATGGCTTGAGTATTATAAAGAGGATAAATATAAGAGCCTTTCACCATCGTTTTTTGAGCTTACCTCCACTATGGCATTTGAATATTTTGCCGCTGAGAAAGTAGATGTGGCAATAATAGAAACCGGTCTTGGTGGCAGATTAGATAGCACTAATATCATAACTCCGGTATTAAGTGTCATTACGAATATCTCATTAGACCATACATCTCTTTTAGGGGATACGATTCCTAAAATCGCATTTGAGAAAGCCGGAATTATCAAGCATGGCATACCGGTGGTCATCGGAGAGAGACAGGAAGAGACAGTTCAAGTGTTCGAGACCAAGGCAAAAAGCGAGGATGCAGAACTGATATATGCATCGCCTGTAAAATCAGAAATTAGTGAGGATGGTATTATATATAAAGATACCCCATACGGTGATTTTATCGGGGAGTTGAAAGGTGAGTATCAGATAAAGAATACCGCTACCGTCATTGCTTCATTAGCTCAACTTGAAAAATGCGGATTTGATATAACAGCGAAATCAGTAAGTGAGGGATTCAAAAATGTCACATGGCTGACTCATCTTATGGGTAGATGGACCACAATAGGGGAGAATCCGAAAACCCTTTGTGACACCGGGCATAATGTTGGCGGATGGAAGTATATAACGGATCAGCTTGACAATTACAAGTCAGGAACGGTTCATCTTATCATTGGCTTTGCCGCCGATAAAGATATTATGCCGGTGTTACGTTTGATAGCTGGGATTAGTACTCCAGTTCGGTTGTATTTCTCATCTCCTTCAGTTAAGAGAGGACTAAACGCCGATGCTCTTGCCGAAAAAGCAAAAGAGTTGGGATTGGACGGAGTGATAATTCCCGACGTCAACGAAGCGTTGACGATGGCTAAACGCAATGCAGATCCTATAAATGATATGATACTGATTGCCGGAAGCAATTTCCTTATTGCAGATTTGAAGATTTAATGGATATTGATTATCAAATACTTGGCTTCTTGGCTTTGGCAAGTGAGGAGTTGTAGTATTGAGGGTCACCAGTGACTTCTTTCCCGATGAAAGGCGGTAACTCAGGAGTGCAATTCGCTGAAGGCATTTCAACTTCTGCGATGATAAGCCCTTCGTGGTTGCCGTGGAATTCGTCAACTTCCCATACATATCCCTTATATGGCACTATGTACCTTGTCTTGTCAATGGCAAAACCATGAGAAAGGTGTTCAGCCATCTCCAATGCGTCCTGAGCAGGTATTTCATATTCCCATTCATCCCGTACACACCCGTGGTTTCGTCCTTTGACGGTTATATAAGCGTTATCGTCCTTCAATCTGATACGCACTGTGGCATCAGGAGAATCGGACAGGTAGCACTGGCGTATTCTTGAATGGGAAGTGGCAATATTTACAAATGTTCTGTCAGTTACGAGGAATTTTAGTTCTATTTCTTTTGCCATAATATGGGATTTTATGCCTAATTTTGCAAAGGTAAAAAAGATTGGTACCACACACAAATTTATATTCTTGAAATATTTCAATAATGTTGAATTTTATGCGCTTGCGCCAAACCATAATATATTTCATTATCATAGTTTCTGCTGTCTGTGCGAATGCTCAGAATATTACAATCAGCGGTGTAATACGTGACTCCATATCCCATAAGCCGGTGCCATACGCCACAATCCTTTTGCTTGGCACTGACCGTGGCGAGCTGACGGGTGAAAATGGTAAATTTTCCATTGCCACTGCTCTGTACTGCAATAAGGTTAGAGTGGCGGCTATGGGCTATGAGACTAAGGATGTGGAAATTAAACCATATCAGAGTGCAAAGTTGACCGTGGATTTGCATCCTATCGGTATGCTGTTGGGTGAAGTTACTGCAAAACCTCATAAAGAGCACTATTCAAAGAAGAATAATCCCGCAGTGGATTTTATGGAGAAAATAAGGGCTACGCAGGATTTGAACGATCCGCGTAGAAAACCTGACTACAACTATAATAAATATGAGCGAATAACCCTTGCGATAAACAATTATCAGTTTAATGACTCGGCAAAGGGTGGTATTGATAAGAAATTTGCATTTATAAAGGAGTATATTGATACATCCGAGGTTTCCGGAAAGCCGATTCTTAATGTGGCTCTTAGGGAGAAGGCATCAAGTGTTCATCACAAGTTGAATCCTGAAAAGGAGAAAGAGTACGTAACAGGTCTTCGTACTGCCGGCTTGGATGAAATGCTTGACAAACAAAGCACCCAGACTTTCTATGAGGATGTGATGAGAGAAATAGATGTTTACTCCAATGACATTACTGTCCTTCAGAATAGGTTCGTAAGCCCATTGTCACGCATAGCTCCCGATTTTTATAAGTTCTATCTCACTGATACCATAGATATTGACTCTGTAAAGTGCATCGAGTTGACATTCGTTCCGAGAAATCCGAGCTCATTCGGTTTTACGGGGAGATTCTATGTGCCATACGGTGATACCACAATGTTTATCAAGAAGATTATTATGAGAGTCCCTCATGACATTAATCTTAATTTCATTGATGGCATGGAGATAAGGCAGGAGTATGTGAAAGCTCCCGACGGTTCACGCTTAAAGATGAGCGATGATATGACCATCGAAGCAAGCTTGATACCGGGCACGCAAGGTATATATGCACGAAGGCATACTGTCTACGATAATCATAATTTTAACGCTGCTCCTGATCAGTCGATATTTGACAGAGGGGCAGCTCAAATCTATGCTCCCGGAGCTGAATACAGAGACCTTTCATTTTGGGATACCAACCGCATGGCTACAATATCGAAGGGTGAAAATTCGATGGAAAATATGATGGCTCGGTTGCGCTCAGTTCCGTTATATTATTGGACGGAGAAAGTTGTCAAAATATTGGTATCGGGATATGTAGATACGGGGAATCCCTCTAAATTTGATGTGGGACCAATGAATACTTCTATCTCGTTTAACTCCATGGAAGGTATGCGACTACGTGCCGGTGGCATGACTACGGCAAATCTTTCACGCAGGTGGTTTGCGAGAGGATATGGCGCATACGGTACGAAGGATCACAAATGGAAATATATGGGTGAGTTGGAGTACTCTTTCCGTGATAAAAATTATCATTCAAGGGAATTTCCTGTTCATTCTATAAGGGCTACCCAATTGTATGACGTTGACATGTTGGGTCAGCATTATTACTTTACTAATCCTGACAATTTTTTCCTTTCGTTAAAGCGAATGACCGACAACCAGATGACCTATCATAGGGTTAGTAAGCTTGAATATATACTTGAACTTGAAAATAATTTTTCGGTTCAGGCTAAGCTGCAGAGCGAACGTCAAGAAGCTACAAAATTCATGACTTTTGTTAATGGATATGGCAATAATTTCAGCCATTACACCATGAATTCTTTTACCTTGCAGCTTCGTTATGCCCCCGGTGAAAAGTTTTACCAGATGAAGACTACACGTTTGCCGATCAACCTCGATGCTCCAGTATTTGTGTTGTCGCATACTTTCGCACCGAAGGGTTTCATGGGGAATCCGTTTGCCATAAATACTACCGAAGCCTCTATTCAGAAGCGATTCTGGCTATCGGCATTCGGCTATGTCGATTTCATAGTTAAAGGTGGACATGTATGGTCACGTTCTCCTTATCCGAATCTGTTAATTCCAAATGCGAATCTTTCATATATCATTCAGCCGGAATCGTTTGCCTGTCTGAACCCTATGGAATTTATAAACGATACCTACGCACAGTGGGATTTGACATATTGGGCAAATGGTGCTATATTTAATTTGGTGCCTTATCTTAAGCGTCTGAAACTACGTGAAGCATTCATGTTCCGTGGTTTTTATGGTCATCTCAGTCATCGAAACCGTCCATGGCTTAACAAGGAACTCTATTCCTTCCCCGAAATTTCTAACACTCAACTTATGAGCGATCAGCCATATATGGAAGCCGGGGTAGGTGTCGATAACCTTTTCCGTGTGCTTCGCGTGGACTATGTGTGGCGTCTCACATATAGAAGAAATCCGAATGCCTGCAAGGGAGGCATCCGGATTGCTATGCATTTCACATTCTGATTTCTTAGAACGTATTTATCTTAAATTTTCTGGTAAAGATAACGTTTGATGGAACGCTTGGGCGTTTTTTCAAATTCTTCGTCGTATATCTTTATACGCTGCACTTGCGAGTAGGCGGGAAGATTTGAGTTGAGAGTCTTGATATTTTCTTCCATCAATTCTTTAATCTCTTTTTCACCCATGCCTTGTGCGGTTGCGTTTTCAAGGTCGGGATATATCAACGCTATCAAACGTCCTTCTCCGCCATCGACAATTAGCGATTCAGAAACGTATGGAAGATTGTTTAGTTTATCTTCAATCTCTTCGGGATAGATGTTCTGACCTGACGCACCGAGAATCATGTTTTTGTCACGTCCGCGTATATAGAGGTATCCGTCCTCATCGAGGTTGCAGATGTCGCCGGTGGTCATCCAGCCGTCTTTGTCAAATGTGGAATCGGTGGCGTCTTGGTTTTTATAGTATCCAAGCATCACATTGTCACCTTTCACATGGAGCACACCGGGAATTGTTGCCGGATCGGGTGAATCTATTCGAGCTTCGATACGATCTACAATCTTACCACACGATGCCATTCGGTTGTTGCTTGCGCTTGCGTATGAAATAAGCGGACCACATTCGGTCATTCCATAACCTACAGTATAGGGGAAACCGCATTTACGTAAAAATTCCTCTACCTCACGGTTAAGACCGGCACCACCGATTATAATCTGCTCAAGATTACCTCCAAATGTATCACGTAGACTTACGAGAACCTTATTAAGAAGATGTTCGTCCACAAACGGCACCTTCATGAGCAATTTCATGAGTGGCTTGTCGAGTAATGGGAACACTCTTGTCTTTATGATTTTTTCAATGATAAGCGGTACGGTAACTATATATCTTGGACGGACTTTTGCGAATGCGTCCATTATAATGCGGGGAGATGGGGTGCGTGTGACAATATAGATATGATTACCACTTACAAAGGGACGCAGCATGTCGATGGTCAGACCATACATGTGGGCTAACGGGAGCATACATACCACTCCGTCGCCCGGTTCGGTGGGTAGATAGTTAAGACAATACTGCACATTTGACCAAATACTTCTGAATGGCAGCATTACACCTTTCGAGAATCCTGTAGAGCCGGATGTATAACTGATCATGCAGAGTTCATCTCTGCTATCCACATAGTAATTTACATCTTCTTTAGTGAATCGGTCGGGGTACCTCTTGCCAAACAGCTCGTTAAGATGAGCACGTGTTTCATCAAGCTTTTTGTTATTGCTGTTTATCAGCGAGAAGTCTTTTACTGAGAGTGTGCCGATAAGTTTAGGCATACTTTCAGGATTTAATTCCTCCCATTTAGCGTCATCAATGATGGCAAGTTTCGCATCGCTGTGGTTTATAAGATGCTGTACGTTATCCGATTTGAAATCAGGTAATATAGGTACAATCACAGCCCCGTAGGTCATAGTGGCTAAGAATGCCACACACCACATGGAGCTGTTTTTACCACATAGAGCTATCTTGTCGCCGGGTTCAATGCCTACCTCTTTAAATAATAGATGTAGCTTGGCTATCTTTCTTGCCACATCTTTATATGACATTGTGCTACCGCCAAGGTCGGTAAACGCAGGAAGATCCCAGTTTTTACGTATAGAATCCTGAAAATATAGATTGATGCTGTCTCTTTGTTGCATGGGATATTTTGTAAATTAAGGAATTGATGAAGATTGCCTGTCGGCAATTTTGCGACAAAGGTAGCAATATTTAATGAGAGTATTCCAACGGATTTACCAAATAAATCTTAACATGGCTAATGGCTGGCAGGCATTGATAGGGGAGAAATCACCTCATACCTCTATTAGGGCATGAGGTGACGTGTGTGTTTTAATAGTCGGTTTCGATAAAATCCGCAACTGTGCGCATTACAAAAATGCTATTGCTGATGTCCGCACCGTCCTGATTCTTAACTTTGAGGACTGTCATTCCGTTTCCGGCAAATTGGGCGTTTATTTTGCCTAAGGGATTGTCAATAAAAGCACGTTTTGCTTTCAAAAAACTCTTTCGGCCGGTTTTCTCGTATCCGTCAGCAAGATAGATAATGCCTATAGGCTTAGATGTCTGCTGTATACCTGTTGCCACAAAGCCATATTTACCGTCAGCAGTTGATGCTTCCAATATTAAGCCCGGCAGACCTCCGAGCTTCCATGGACCATTGGAAATGGGAATTTCAGGTGAGAACCATGCTACCCATTTTCTTCCATGAAAATCAACCGAGGCTTTTACACATTCATATCCGATGACATTTTTGGTCGAATCGGAAATTTCCCACATCCACTCTTCGGGCGTTTCATCATAGTAGTATTGATCCATCCCGGCGGAATCGTAGTATCTAAGAGTGTTCGAATTGGTCGATTTTACCACATAATAACTGCCATCTTTTTTAGGTATATCGTCAAATTTCCCACCCATAACAGCAGCTCTGCTCATTTCCTGAAATTTAGCCTTCCCCTCAGGTGTTGAGTTCAATGAGTCGATATATTCTGTTTTCGGCGAGTAAAATTTTGATTCAGATGTGTTGGCAAGTAACACATAGTTTTTCTTTACGTCAACATCGCCGTTCTTGAAATTCGGAGAAAAAGCCGTATAGCTGACTTCAATATCCGCTTTTTGCTGTGCGACTGCGGCTATGGTCGCAAGGCATATCGCTATTAAGATGCTTATCTTTTTCATTGATGTTTCTATTTTGAAATTTCAGTAGTGAAAATTGAATCTATTTCTTCAAATTGACTGTCTGCGTATGTTCTGAAGAATTTTATCAAGTTGGGATAAAATGTGTCAATTGAAGGATATCTGTCACGGTTGCTGCTGTATTCCGTAAGGGATTTTACTAACTCCGGTGTCCAATAAAAACCGACTGACATCTCATTTATGACGCTTTCACGTACTTTGTCTTCTGGATAATTGTTATCAATTAGGTAGCGTATGACTGCCGCTCTTACAATTGATTCATTCACAAGATTATCCCATTTCCCGTATGCACTTCTTCGCATCACCTGCTCTGACAATTTAAGTATATCTTTTCCTGCATCTTCCATCTGATTGGAGAACCGTTTGTCGGTGGCGAGAGGATTGACAAACGAATGATTGAATTCGTGCACTAATGTTACAAGGAAAGAATTGGGGCTGGAGGAGTAATACGTGTCTCCGTTCTCGTCTAACCCATATCCCATGATAGCATAGACGTCGCGAGGTTTTCCGGGCAATTGGCGTGACGGACCATAATTACCTCCGCCGTTCACAAACCCGATTATCACTTCGAAGTTCTCTTTAGGTTCAACACCATAGAATTGAGAATACCATTTCTGATTGAATTTAGATGTCACATTGGAATTGAAAATTTCGCATATTTCCTCATAAAAAGGTTTATGGGAATCGAAGAATTTCGCAAAATTTGAATTGGTATAAAAATCGGATATGTTCCGCGTTACCATCTTTAAATCGACTCCGATCCAACGCTTCTCCGGGATAATAGTGTCGCATATAAGAGAGAAGAGATTTCCTTCTTTTTGCAGGTTAATGGCAAATGCCATAGGGGAATCAAAAGCGATTCCTTTATATTGCCGTAAACTATCCATCATCTCTACCGCAGGATGATTTTTCACATTTGAGAAAAAAGAATCAAGCTCGGTGATATATTTTCCCCCAATATTCATGTTATATTCCCTGAACCCGGCAAGATGACACAGCACGCTCATAAGCTCTATGCGTTCATCATATTTTGCTTCGATTTTTCCTTTGGTATCACTGTTTTTTCCAAATGCTGATATAGTAGTCAGTAACGCTATCAGGATAACTATTAGCTTGTGCATATTCGTTCTTATTTAGATTTGTAATCTGGTTCGGCGGCATATTTCTCGGCGTCATATTTAGGTCGGTCTGTGGTGTTGTAATTGAACTTAACATCACCTCCGAATTTGGCTTTGATTATAGACTCCCTGTTATTACAATAGTATTCCTCTTCCGCAAGAGCTTTCTTGCGGTCGGTCTTTTGATAATCATCGGCAGAATACATTGGCGTTATCACTCTGTCGGTTTTTTCTATGCCGGTGGCTGTGTAGCTGATTCCGTTGTCGGATTCAGCTTTGAGTATAATCCCCGGAAGCCCGTGAAATTTCCATGGACCGAACGGCAAAGGAATTTCAGTGGTGAACCAAGCGTCCCATTTGCGACCATGATAATCGGAATGAGCCAATGAGCATTCATATCCAAGTATATTCATGGTGGAATCACTTATTTCCCATTGCATTTCGTCAGAGGGTTCCTCGTAATAACATAAGTCACCGGAAAATTTGGAATAATATTTGAGCTTGCTTTCCGGAAGATTATTAAACACGTATGTATGGATCTTTTTCACCGGACCTTTTCTAAGATCAACGCTCATACCTCCACCCGGCAATTGCGTCATGCAGGCAGCCATTATTATCTGTTGTAATTGCTTTTTGCCCTCAGGTGTTGATGACAGAGAATCAGACCATAAACTAAGGTCGTTGAAAAATTTGGATTCTTTCGAATTTGCAAGGAGAGTCATTTTATGGGAAGATACAGTGTCTGTCTCCCAATTACGAGATTTCATATCGTAGCTTACAATAACATCTGCTTTTTCCTGAGTATATGCTGTCACCGACATGCACATTAATAAAAATGGGATTATATGTTTCATCTTACGTGATATTTATTTTCTGAGAGTTATTGAGAATAAGAGTTGACGACCACGGAGTTGGCGTTGGCTCTCAAATGAGGAGAGTTGTGAGTATGAGGTATAGTTATAGCTGCGCTTGTTGAGGATATTAGTGAGATATGTGGCAAACTCTATCTTATTGTTGAGCTGATAGGTCAGTTTAGTGTCAAGCATCATGACATTTTTGTAGTTGTGCTCGGTCAATTCATTGCGGTAATGCTCACCGCTTATAGTCCATTCCCATTTGTTGTGGGGAAGGAAGGTGAGACTCAGTTCATTTTCCATAGTGGAGAGCCACGATTCATTAATCCCGTTCATTGTAAGCCGGCTATCAGAATAGCCAAGGCTATAGTCGAAACTGAACCAGTGGCAAGGGCTTCCGCTTATCTTACCTCCGGCACTCCAGCCTGTACTTACCGAATTGACAGATCGTGACTGGGATAATAAATGTGACTCATTACGGCTGTATGAACCATGGATATTGCAGCTGCCGCGCATGAAGTCGAGGGTTTTCCCGATATTACCCATTGCCATTAGCATTTTGCTGTCATTTTTTGCGTCTGCATAGCTATATATCACATAATCTCCATAGAGCTGTTGAGCCATCGTGTATGGTAGATGTGACCATGACTGTAATACTCTGCCATCAGCGAATATCCCATGACGGGTGTGTTTGTAATTCACGCTTGCTGACACATTTTGTGATGAGGAGTTATAAAAATTATCTACCCCTGATCTCAGCGTGCGATAGTTGGTCATTATAAGTCCCGGATGTATGAGGTTCAGATTCATAGGGGAACGACCGAAGCCGCCACGCAGAGTACCCGAGAAGCGATTGGTAGGTTTCCAATTGAAACTGAGCGACGGGGAGAAGTATGTTTCGTTACGGTTGGCGATTGCCTTGTTGAATGTGTAACGTGCGAAGTTGACGGGCAGATTTAGTGTCAGATTTACTTTGCGTACCCAATATTCTAACTTTGGTTTGGCATATATGGTTAGATAATTTGTGTTGACTACATTTTCTGTCAGTCCGGGTAATTCCTGTGGAATATCCGGCAGCTCCGAATCCATGGAGCGTACATATCCCTTTATACCACCTTCAATACCTATGGCTATACCTTTGATATTGAATGCGTATGCGGCGCTCTCTTGGGTATAGAATGCATGGTCGGAAATGTGCTGGCCGGATTGTTTCTCGCTTATATTTATGTTGAGCGTTTGGGGCTGGGATTCCCACTCGTTGCGACTTTCAAAGGTGATAAGGTGATTACCCTTGAAGCGTTTTATTATCTTGAATTTATTGGAGATGTAGTAGTCAGGGAGCTTTGCCGACTGCTCGTTAGGGAGGGTTCCAGTAGTGGCAAGGCGTATGTCATCCCAATCAATATTTGTTTTTAAGGTATTGTTTATGAAAGCAGTCTTTTGATTCAGTTCATAGATGAATTTACCGGAAATAGAGTGAGTATGGTCAACCCCATTTCGGTTTTCAGTGATTATTTTGTCACCTTCATTTAAGAAATATGTGGTGATATTTGTCGCATTAGCGCATACACGGTTAAACGAATAGTCTATATTGGCTTTGAACTCCCCGTGTTTCAGTTTCCAAAGGCTGTTTGATGAAAGCAGGAATGAGCGGTTGAATAATGTGCTTTTTGTGCCGAGTGATGGGACTCCGGGAAGACCGATACTCACATACTGACTGAGAGCCGTCCCTCTGCTGTCTGCAAAAAAGTCTATTTTCGAAGAAGAAAGATCTTCGCCGATGTTGTTGGAGCGGAAGGTGGTGATGTTTTGGAATGAAGGCATTACAGCCATGGCGAAAATTTCACTGTCCCAGATAATTCCGTCAGGTTGCCATGAATATCCGCCACCGGCATCACCATGGAATGTCCATGTGGCTTTAGCTTTATTTTTAAGCTTGAGGTTTATTGCCGCTTTTTCCGAGAAACTTATACCGGAAAGCACCTGCATTGGTTGGTGATTTTCCATGACCTCCACTGCGCCAACATCATCATGGCTTATCCCGTTTGTGGCTATCCCATATTTACCGCCGAGAAGGTCTGAACCTTCGATATAAAACTTGTTTATATCCTCCCCCTGATACTGGATTTTACCATTCTTTGCCACATCAATACCGGGCATTCGTTTAAGCACATCCCCGATGGATCTATCCTGCTTCTGGGCGAAACTGCCGACATTGTAGGTGATAGTGTCACCTTGCTCTCGGATACGGTCTGCCTTGACCGCTACCTCTTTCAGCTTTATTCCGCCTGGCTCCATGTAGACTGTCAACGGAAATTTTACACTGTCAAGTGCGATGGATTGTTTTGCGAAACTCATCATTGAAATCTCAAGCCTACATCCGGTCACCGATGGCAATGTCATCGAGAATTTGCCATCAGCTTTTGTTGTTGCGAACTTTTTGATTTTGCCATCATTACCTTTCACTATGACAGATGCACCGATAAGTGTTTCATCGGTGTTACGGTCAAGCACAACTCCGTCAACATTGACTTGCGCCATAGCTGTGACCGCAGTCAACAAGGATAGTATGAATATAAGCTGTGATTTCATTATTGAATCCGGTTAAATAATATGCAAAATTACTTCGGATAGTGTCAATAAACCATACCCAAAAGTGTATGAGTGCGAGAACCGACAAGGAAATAACATCCTGAGGTTATGATTATTTATTCCTGTTCGGATTGATTAGTGTATATTTCCAATTGAGTGCGATTATCATTTTTATGTACAGTTATTGATTTTATGGTGTTTGGATTAATCTCATTTAATCGGTCATTGGGGATTTCTTTTCCGTCCATGTACACATCGTATTCCAATCGGGATTTAGAATTGATGGAACTGTTCTCACTCACAATACGCTTTATCGGAGTCAACGTTGCCTTGACGACATGGGTATTCAGCGCAATTATCCCTATAATTATCCCTGCCACGGGGAGTAAGTAGCGTAATAGATGTGAAACGCTTGTCTTTTCAGGACGATTCATCATTGAGATACGTTTCCGCAGTTTGGTGTGGCTGAGATTGTTAGTTATGGTGGGCAATTTTGAACCGACCGCTTTTTCAATTATGAAAAGCTGATATTTTTGAGCATCGTAGCCACGTGCCAATGTGAATGCATCTGCCTGATATTCATGTAAGGTTTTAAGCTCGGATTTCAATAACCATGCAGCAGGATTGTACCAACAAATAACTGCAACAATCTGAGCCATCATGATATCCCAAGTGTGGTGATATATCTGATGTCCGGACTCATGGCTTATTATGAGATCAGGATTGTTAGTGAAATCATGGCGATTCATTATTATGAGATTCCAGAAACTGAAGGGTGATAGTTTCATATTATCGGAAACATGGATAATTTTACCTTCAAATTCCACTTTCTTCGACTTCTTGACCACATAATATATATGTGCCATTTCGATAATTGTCGCAATTGATATTACCGCTACACCCACAATCCAAATATAAGAGAGTGTTGTGATAATGTCAGGAATAAGTGCACTGTTTTTTGAAAATATTATCACAGTTCCGTAGACCGGGCGGGAAGTGGCGTAAGGGAGAAGCATTAAGACGGGGAACATAAGTAGGCTTACAAAATATGAGCATAGCAGTATGATGCGGTTGGTCTTAAATCGCTTTTCGGAAGATAACGACACTCTATAGATGCACCATAGAATGAACAGCGGTATGGAGATTCCGAGTGAATATTGAAATAGTGTGGTAATCATCAATCGTGTTTTTTATTTTCAACCATATCCAATAATTGACGTAGCTGTTCGGCATTAATTTCTTCATCTTCAACCAACTGCGATATCATTGAGAAGCAATTGCCGAAATACTGTTTCACAAATTTCCCCACTGCGTTACGTCTGTATTCCTTGATGGGCTTTATTGCGAAATAGTTGAAACCGCCATATTTACCTTGTTCATGTCCCACGTAACCTTTCTTTTCCAAGGTTCGTATAAACGTGGATATTGTGTTGATGTGGGGACGAGGTTCTGAATAATGTTTCATCAGATCCTTTACCGCACATGGTCCATGTTTCCATAGGAGCAACATGGTTTCTTCCTCTTTGTCTGTAAGCTTTTCTTGTTTTTCAGTCATGATAACGTGATAATTTAACGAGAAATCTCGTTGAGATGGCAAAGGTATGACATTAAATTAATCTACGCAAGAATTTCAACGAGAAATCTCGGTAAAATTTATAAAACGCAGTATTTATATTGGTGATATTGCTGTATGATGGCTAAACAGACTTTAGATGCTCTAAAGCTTGTGGCAATAATGGCTGGTGTGGGTTAAGTCGTATAAGATTAGGGTCTTTTGACAGCCATAGCAGCTGTTTCTTAGCATATACACGTGTGTTTTTGGCTATTCTGGCAATAGTAGTATCTCTATCCATAATGCCGTCCATCATGGCAAAAAGCTCTTTGTATCCTACGGTGTTGAGGGAATTGTAATGTCGGATTGGGTATACACTTTTAGCTTCCTCTTCCAATCCTGCCGCTATCATTGTGTCAACTCGTCGGTTGATGCGATTGAACAGCTCTTCACGGGTATGGTCGATAGCGAATTTCACTATCTTAAACGGACGCTGTTTCTTTTTGCCTGTGCGCAATGAGGAGTAGGGCACACCTGCCTGCAATGTAATTTCAATGGCATGAACGAGTCGCCGGTGATTGTTGAGGTCGCATGATTCGAGATATAGCGGGTCAATTTCATGGAGTTTGTCATATAACGCTGTGAGTCCACCTGCGGTATACAGCTCCATAGCGTATTTCCTGATATCCTCGCTTATGGTCGGTAGTTCATCTATGCCATTGGTTATAGCATCGATATACATCATTGATCCACCGCACATCACCACGTAATCATATTTTTGCCAAAGTGTGTCAAGCAAAGTGAGCACATCTTCTTCATATTTTGCTGCGCTATAGTATTCATCAAGATTTAGAATCCCGATGAAATGATGCTTCACTCTCGCAAGCTCTTCGGCAGTCGGAGCGGCAGTACCTATCGGGATGCCACGATAAATTTGCCGGGAGTCGGCAGATATTATTTCTGTCTGCAGACTCTCGGCAAGTTGTATGGCAAGTTCGGTTTTACCGCTTCCGGTAGCACCTGTGACTATTGCTAATGTTTTTGGCATTGGTGAAAAGGTTAAGCTTCCTCGGCTACGAGTCGGGCTATTTCCACAATTACTTGCGATGCTTTTTCCATAGAGGGGATAGGCACGAATTCATATCGTCCGTGGAAATTAAGACCGCCTGCGAATATATTGGGGCAGGGGAGACCTTTGAATGAAAGCTGTGCGCCGTCAGTACCGCCACGGATAGGCTGAACCTTGGGAGTGACATCAACATTTTTCATTGCCTGAATGGCAACATCAATGATATGCATCACCGGCTCAATCTTCTCACGCATATTATAATACTGATCCTTTATCTCGATAGATGCGCAGCCTGGGAATTCATTGTTGATTTTACGTGTAAGGTGTTCCAGCTCTTTCTTGCGACGCTCGAAACGGTCACGGTCGTGGTCACGGATTATATATGTGAGAACGGTCTCCTCCACAGTACCTTCGATAGATATGAGATGGTAGAAACCCTCATATCCTTCAGTGTGTTCGGGAGTTTCCCATCGGAGAAGCATGATGATGAATTGGTTGGCTACACGGATTGAATTAAGCATCTTGTGCTTGGCATAGCCCGGATGTACATTTCTTCCTTTAAATGTCACTTTGGCGACAGCTGCGTTGAAGTTTTCAAATTCCAATTCTCCAATCTCACCGCCATCCATAGTATAGCCCCATTCAGCACCAAATTTCTCCACGTCGAATTTGTGCGCCCCCTGACCTATCTCCTCGTCTGGATTGAAGGCTATGCGTATGTCGCCATGCTTTATTTCAGGATGCTTCATCAGATAATCAACAGCGGTTATGATTTCTGCGATTCCGGCTTTGTCATCCGCGCCGAGCAGTGTGTTGCCGTCGGTAACAATCAGATCCTGACCTATATAGTGGCGAAGTTCAGGGAACTGTGAAGGTGAGAGTACTATCTCTTTCTCCTTATTTAGCACAATATCCTCGCCGTCATATTTTTCAACAATGCGTGGTGTCACATGCTTTCCGCTCATGTCAGGCGATGTGTCAAGGTGAGCGATGAACCCGATTGTCGGAACTTTTTTGTCAGTATTCCCGGGAAGTGTAGCCATCAGGTATCCATTTTCGTCAAGTGAGATATCCTTCAGTCCCATTGTCCGGAGTTCTTTCTCTAAGTGCTGAGCGAAAACCATCTGTCCGGGAGTGGATGGTGTCATATTTGTAAGTTCGTCACTCTGAGTGTCAAACTTGACATATTGTAAAAAGCGATCTACTACAGTCATTGTCTTATAATAGTTTATGCTGGTTGATATTACTTTCAAGGATTTGCAAAAGTACATAAAAATCCTGAGGAATCATGACTGTATCCTTGAAAAAATGTGAACTTAGGATGTCGAATTAATCCAATCACGGCAATGGCTACCGGTCAGATTAATTTGACGGTTGCCCTGCATTCTTTTGGCGATATTCTGTCGGTGAGATTCCGGTGAATTTTTTGAACGCCGTGGAGAAGTGAGGTTGAGAAGAGAAACCTACGCTGTAAGCTATCTGCGAAATGTCAACATCGGGCTGCTTCAGAAGCTCGCAAGCCTTACGCAAGCGTACATTACGTATTAACTCGCTCGGTGTCAATCCGAAAAGTTCTTTCATTTTTCTATTAAGGTGAGCGCGGCTCAAACCCACTTCCTGACACAACTTCTCGACATTCAGCTCTGAATCCTCAAGATGATCATTGATCTCTTTTACAATCTTGTCAATGAGAATCTTGTCGTTCCCTTTAAGCTCCGGCGTGTCAATTTTACCATCCTGCTGCTGAGTGCCTGAGAATTTTCCACGCAGACGCAGACGGTTATGGATGAGATTGTCAACCATCGACTGTAGTTCCTCGATGCTGAAAGGTTTGCCAAGATAGCCGTCGGCACCTTTCTCCCATCCAGCCATACGGTCAGCCACATCATTCTTTGAGCTTAAAAGTATTACCGGGATATGGTTGGTGTCAACATTTGTTTTTAATGTCTTAAGAAGTGTCAGACCGTCTATTCCGGGCATCACGACATCCGATATGATTAAATCAGGCTTTGAATCCAAAGTTTTCCTGAGCGCCTCTTCACCATTGGTCGCTTCCGATACCTTCCCGATATTCGACAGTGTGTCCGCAAGGAATGCCCTTATTTCAGCGTCGTCGTCCACCACAAGGATTTTCAGTGAAGCATTATTACGAATCTTCTTCGCAGACTGGCTTGAAACGAGCTTGTTTTCAGCGGTGGGAAGAGGTGTTTTTCTCTCGGATTTTACCCCCCCTGATTCACTCTCTGTTTCCGCAGGTAAATGCTTATACAGTAACGGTATACGCACGGTGAATTGACTGCCTTTGCAGTCTGTGCGGTTGGCTGCGGTAATAGTGCCGTTATGCAGCTCCACAAGGTTGCGGCAAAGGTCAAGTCCGATACCAAAGCCGATAGGTACCTCGCCGTTATTGAATTTGCCTTGGTAGAATCTTTCAAAGATATGATTTATATTCTTCTCGTCAAGACCGATACCTGTGTCAGTGACTGTTATTTCAGCATAGTCGTCCATGTCGGAGTCATTACCTTTGTTGACCCCGACAACTATATTACCACCTTCCGGTGTGTATTTTATCGCATTGGAGATAAGGTTGACCAACACTTTATCGAAATTGTTGCGGTCAATCCATACATTCAGTTTCTCACAGTCAGATGTGAGATTTTCAAATTCAAGTGTTATATTCTTCTCTTCAGCCTGAGGTTTGAATATATCCACAAGCTCATTTGTGAAAGCCATTAATTCAGTCTCACGGCGGTTGAGCTGCATCTTGCCTTTTTCGATTTTCCTTATGTCGAGCAGTTGATTTATGAGACCGAGAATACGGTTGGCATTTCGCTGAATAGCCTTTAAGTTTTTATATGTGTCAGGGTCGTGCTCTTTCTTCATGATACGTTCAAGCGGGCTGAGTATCAGTGTGAGAGGTGAGCGGATTTCATGTGACACATTGATGAAAAATTTAATCTTCTCCTCGTTTATATGCTCGATATTCTTATGCCTGATCACTTTCCATGCGAGCATCACAAGTGTGCATAATAATATGAGGTATAATATCTTGGCAATTGGTGTCAGGAACCACGGCGAAGACACTAAAATATCCATTGATTTTACCTCTGAATATAAGCCGTTTTCCGAAGCCCTGATTTCGAGTGTGTACTTCCCTGCCTGAAGGTGGGGGAGTGCTATTATGCCGCTTCCTGATGTCGTTGACACCCAATCGTCAACAGTGCCCGGTATGCGCCATTGAAATATCAGGTTGTCTGTTTCCCTGAAACCCTTGGTTGACATACGGATTACCAATGAGTTATCCCGGTATGAGAGATGTATCACATCGGGGTCAGAGTCGGTGTTTCCCGGGAGCATTTTTTCACCGGAGGATGTGAGCGTGGAGCTGTTGACTTTATGTCCGTTGATATATATGCCTGAGATAAAAATGCTACGTTCGAACATTGACTTGTTAAGTTTGTCCGGTTCAAGCATGGTCAGCCCTTTATCGCCACTAAAAATAAGATGTGTACTGTCAGCTGACATTATGGCTGATGAGTAGTCGATGTCCGACATGTCATTTTTGCCATAGAATGTGGTTATGTTCAGGTTAGGATCCACTCGGTTAAGCCCGTCGTGAGTCCCTACCCATGCATTCCCGGCTGTGTCAAATACCACAGTGGAGACATAAATGTCTGATAAACCCTCGTTTGGCGTGATTCGTCTGAATGGAGTGTCTGATATGGAGTCAGACTGATTAAATATGAACAATCCGTGGCTCGACGCATCCCACACATTTCCTGAGGCGTCCTCGGCGAATGAATTATGAACGCCTTTTGACAGTTGCGGATGCAGGTCGCTTAGCGACAGCATTTTCCCGGAAACAGGGTCATATACTGATATGGCGCCATACATACCCACCCAAATTTTACCTTTGGAGTCGCAAAACAACGATGATATCCATCGGAATGTGTGGTTGCCGTCATTGTCAAGTATCCATTCATTCTGTAGCGTCATAGGATTGACCTTAACTATACCTTCACCATGTATTCCGAGGAGCAAATTTCCTTGTGCGTCCTGAGTCAGTGCCGAGGCGAGATAATTGCCTTCTATTTTCAGAAGTTCCCTGATCTGTTTAGTCGCAGGGTTAAACTCATATAGACCGTGATTGTCAACACCGAGATATAATTTCCCAGATTTTGACGCAATCATGGAGCTGATGCCACCTCCCAACTGGTATTTGGAAAGAAGGTTGCCATATTCATCTATTGATATCAGTTGACCGTCGTCAAGTCCGATCCAAAATCCTGATGTGCCGGGGATCACTGCAACTTTTGTCTTACCGCCGGAATATCCGGGGAGCGCGCGTGCTATGCTGATGAAATTGAATGGTATTTCACGTTTCGGCGCCATGATTATACCTTGGTGCGGACTGCCGATCCATAGGTTGCCGAGTGAATCCTCATGTATGGTGGATATGCGTGCCTTGTCGATATTGACTATCGGATTGTTAAGGTCGCGATACGGTTTGAGGTCCAAAGAACCTTTTTCGAGACGGAACACGCCACAACCAACGCTACCCACCAAAATGCTTCCGTCGCTTGTGAGAACGGCGCAGTCCATAACCGGATGGTGTTCCTTAGGTATATTCACAGGTGTGAACACATTAGTTTCCGGATCCCATCGCCATGCTTTGGTGGTTGTCGTGATAAAAAAGTTTCCGTCACTGTCGCGCAGGAGTATCTTGATGTAAGAATCAGACACTTTATATACTCGTGCTTGTCCGTTAGGGGCAATTTTTATTATCTCTCCTCCGTGAGTGCCACCTATGAGTTCACCTTTTGTACTTTCAGCAAGGGTATTCAGTCCGTTTAAGGTGGATATGTCTACCATTTGTGGCGTGTATTTTACCGCCACAGGCGAACCTGATGAGAAATCAAGGATATATAATCCCACTCCCGACACCATAAATATAATGTCACCATTCGAGAGTTGGTGCATATCAAAGATATACCCGTACAAATCCATGTTCGGGAGGGTGATTCGTTTGAAGCTGTCGGTTTCAGGCTCATAGAGATTCAAGCCTTCGCAGGTGGCTACCCACAATCGGTCATTGTCATCTCTGAGTATTTTTAAAATTCGGTTGTCGCTTAGCGATGTCTCCGATTTTTCATCATGCAGATATTTATCGAAGTTTGTGCCGTCGAAACGTAAAATTCCGTATTGTGTGCCGATCCATAGATAACCGTTGTTGTCAAGACAGAAACTGCTGTAATTTGACGATACGATCTCCTTGGAGTTAAACAAGCGTGTGTTCCTGACAGCTGCTGAGTGTGTGACAGAGACTGCCGCGAACAGAATAAAAGTCAGTAGTCGAGTTATGGTTTTCATGGGAAATTTTCTTACATGCAAAATTATGAAAAATTGGCAAGATGATTGATTTATTTATTTACAAAAACGAATGATGTTACAAAAACGAACGAAATTATCATAAATATATAAACGCATCAGCCACTAAGTTATAGCTATGAGCCTTGTTTGACAATGTGGCTGCATATTTTAATGTAATTTTGCTGTTGACAATAAATCACATTTCAACTATTCATCAATGAAAATGGTAAAAGTAAAAGGTGTAATTAATAAGGTAGGAATCGCTTTTATGTTTTTCATGTTATTGGTGATGCCTGATAGCATGAAAAGCAAGACGAATGACGGTTTCCGCAACCCGGTTATCTGGGCTGATGTCCCCGATCCGGATGTCATAAGGGTAGGCGACGATTTTTACATGGTGAGCACCACCATGCATCTGATGCCCGGCTGCCCGGTGTTGAAATCCAAGGACCTTGTTAACTGGGAAACCATCGGATATGTCTTTGACACCCTCAATGACAATTCCCGTTATGACCTTATTAACGGCACCGTGTATGGCAAAGGTCAATGGGCTACCTCCATACGTTACCATGACGGACGCTTCTATGTCCTTTTCTCACCCAACGATCAGCCATATAAATCATATATATATACAGCTGTTGATCCTGCCGGTAAGTGGGAACTTGTAAGCCGCACCGACCATTTTCATGATTCATCACTTCTTTTTGATGATGACGGAAGAGTATATGTGTTTTATGGAGGGGGTCAGATTCGTCTAAGAGAGCTTAATCCTGATTTGTCGGGAGTGAAAGAGGGTGGCATTGACACAGTTGCCATTACACCCGATGAAACTGAGACCGGTCTGCATGAAGGCAGCCGTGTCATAAAACATAATGGTAAATATTACGCTTTTGTGATTTCATGGCCCTCAGGCAAGCCAAGACGCCAGCTTTGTTACCGTGCTGATCATATATGTGGTCCCTACGAGAAATGTGTGGTTCTCCAGTCTGAGTTCGGAGGGTTTCCTTACGTCGGACAGGGTTGCCTTGTTGACGATGCCGATGGTAATTGGTGGGGCGTGATTTTCCAAGACCGCGGCGGAGTAGGGCGTATCCTTACTCTTAACCCCTGCCGTTGGGTTGACGGTTGGCCCATGCTTGGCGATGACAACGGTCGTGTCCCGACATTCGTAAGTAAAAAAATCGCATCCGACACTGAGAGATGCGGAGTCGTTGCAAGCGATGACTTTGCTTCCGGTAAAAAATCCATGCTTTGGGAATGGAATCACAATCCCGTTGACTCTGCATGGTCGCTTTCTGAGCGTCCCGGGCATCTCCGTTTGAAGACCCCGCGCCTTGTAAGCAATCTTTTTGAAGCACCCAATACTATTTCCCAGCGAATGGAGGGACCTGAATGTGAAGGTGTCGTTAAAATTGACGTTTCACACATGAAAGATGGCGATGTCGCAGGTGTCGCTGCCTTCAACGGTGACTCCGGATTGCTTTCGGTCATCTGCGATTGCGGTGCCAAGTGGCTTTGCGCTTCCACTTCGTCAGTTGCCATCGGCGGTGACAATCATGGCGTGGAATCCGTCGAGGATAAAGAATTGGAACGTGTCGCATTGAAAAATGATGTGGTATATCTGAAAATTAACGCTGATTTCAATCCCGGACGTGATATCGCACGGTTCTCCTACAGTTCCGACGGGAAAAATTGGACTCCGATCGGCGAGGATTTCAAAATGGTGTTCGATTACCGTCGTTTCTTCATGGGCACAAGGTTTGCTATCTACAATTATGCCACAGCATCCTTGGGTGGATATGTCGATGTGGACTATTTCCACTATAAAAGACACGATTCCACAAGCGATTTGACTATAAAATGATATAAAAGATATAACATTTTACAACATAAGTACATATTATTTGTGTTAAAAAGATTGTTCATTTTGGGTTTTTAGAAACAGTTGGATATCATTAGTTATTATTGACATCGAGATTTATCTCAAACCTTCATTCTTAATCCGGATAAAATTGATATTTGTTTTTTATTTAATAGGAGCTGCATGATGAATGTAGCTCCTATTGCTATATTATTGATTTATAAAATGGTGCAAAATTGTATGATACAAAAATATATGCAAATGATGCAAATTTGAATGAGCGATGATGCAAAAATGCAACTCTTTGTTCCGTCCCTACATATTAAGCTCAGGGCAATTGCGTAGATTTGCATAGTTTAACAATTCATCATAATACCGAATTATAACCGAAAGTCATGAAAACCAACCTTACCTTAATAGCGGTTTCAGCCGGCTTGCTGTCGTTGCTCGACAGTTGCACGGTTGCTTCAGCTGCCAAGGAGATTGAGCCTCAGAAGTCAGTCGCGATTTTTGACTCGTTCACCTATGAGGGAGCCGATGATTATTACAAGGATAATCCGCTTGCCGATGAAAGTTCGTTTTATAATCCCATCCTCCCCGGATGGTATTCTGATCCGACAATCTGTACTAATGGCGAAGGCGATTATTTCATCGCTACTTCCACTTTCACCTATTTCCCCGGGGTGCCGTTGTTCCACAGCCGCGACCTCGTTAACTGGAAACAGGTAGGTCACATCCTCTCACGCCCCTCACAGCTCCAGAATATGGGTAAACAGCATGTGAGCGGCGGTATTTTTGCGCCGGATATCGCATACAATCCGGCTAACAAGACTTACTACATGATCACCACCAACGTGGGCGCCGGAAATTTCTTCGTGAAAACTCAGGATCCCTTTGGCGAATGGTCTGACCCGATCATGCTTCCTGAAGTACAAGGTATCGACCCTGCTTTCTTCTTCGACGAGGATGGCAAGGGTTATATCGTTAATAACGATGACGCTCCCGACGGAAAGGCTGAATACCCCGGTCATCGCACCGTGCGTGTGGTAGAGTTTGACACTGCCGCTGACAAGTGCGTAGGCGAACGCAAGATAGTTGTCAACAAAGGCTGCCGTCCCGAAGAGAAACCTATCTGGTGCGAAGGCCCACATATATATAAGGTGGACGGTCAGTACTATCTCATGACTGCCGAGGGTGGAACAAGCACTTGGCACAGTGAGGTTATCTATCGCGGTCCGTCACCTTTCGGTCCTTTCACCCCTTGGGAAGGTAATCCTATCCTCACTCAGAGAACTCTTGACAAATCACGTGAGAATCCTATCACATGCGCCGGTCATGCCGACCTCGTGCAGACCAAAGAGGGTGACTGGTGGGGTGTTTTCCTCGCTTGCCGACCTGTAAAGAACGACATGGAGAATCTCGGTCGTGAAACTTTCATGATGCCCGTGAAATGGACTGAGGACGGATGGCCCTACTTGACCCGTGAAGGTGAGACAGTCCCCTTGCAGCTCCGTCGTGAAGGCGTGAAGCGTGAAGCTGACGTTACTTTCGGCAACTTTGCCCGCAATGACGAGTTCACAGACTCAATCCTCGGCATGGACTGGATGACACTCCGTGGTCCCGCCGACGATTTGTACTCGCTCACCCAGAATCCCGGTTATCTTACCATCAAGTGTGCTGATGTGACCTCTGCCGAAAAAGCTGTGATACCTTTCGTGGGCCGTCGTGTTCACCACCATAATTATATAGCGACCACAAGCGTGGTCTTTGACCCCGAACATGAAAAGCAGTGCGCCGGTATGCTCCTTATGAAAGATGAGACCCACCAGTATCTTCTTGCCAAGACACGCGACGCCAACGGTCACAGCGTGGTTCTCCGTAAGATCACTGAAAACGGACATGAGGATCTCGCCTCTAAATCTATCCCCGAAGGCACTCACCATCTGAACCTTAAGGTCGAATCAAAAGGTCTTGACCTCGCTTTCTTCTACTCGGCTGATGGTGGCAAGACTTGGACTGAAGTCGCCTCAGGCGTTGACGCCGGATTCACTTCTACTGCTAAAGCCGGCGGTTTCACCGGTACCACTATTGGCTTGTATGCATCCAATAGCATCTGATAGATCATATTTCAACCCTATCTTTATGAGAGATAATCAATCAATTATATTACTTTAAATTAATAACAATGGAAAATGTAAAGAAATTATTTCGTTGCATTTCGCTCCTGTTGCTCTTTATGGGCATAGGCACTGTATGGGCTCATGCCGATACGGTCAGGGGTACTGTGGTTGACGATACTGGTGAACCACTTATCGGAGTTTCCGTCCTGTTGCATGGCACCTCCCAAGGTGTGGCAACCGATTTTGACGGTAAGTACTCAATCAATGTGCCTAATTTGAAGAATGCCGTCCTCGATTTCTCGTATGTCGGCATGATTTCAAAGTCGGTCAAAGTTAACGGTCGCACTGTTGTGGATGTAACACTCACCACAGACACCGAAATGCTTGACGAAGTAGTCGTTGTCGGCTACGGTCAGCAGAAGAAGGCTTCAGTGGTAGGTGCTATCACCCAGACCACAGGTGAGACCCTCGAACGTGCCGGTGGTGTCAGCAACGTGGGTGCAGCCCTTACAGGTAACCTCCCCGGTGTCGTAACATCTTCTTCAACCGGTATGCCGGGCGACGAGGATCCGCAGATCATCATCCGAAGCGCAAGTTCATGGAACAACTCTCAGCCTCTCGTCCTCGTTGACGGTATCGAGCGTCCTATGAGCTCCGTTGACATCAGCTCTGTGAAAACCATCTCTGTATTGAAAGACGCATCCGCCACTGCCGTTTACGGTGTGAAAGGTGCGAACGGTGTCATCCTTATCACTACCAAGCGTGGTGAAGAGGGTAGAGCTAAGATCTCTGTCGGAATGAACATGACCGCAAAGGTCGTTTCCAAACTTCCCGATACTTACGGTTCAGCTGATGCGCTTCTGGTTCACAACCGTGCCATCGAGCGTGAACTTGGTCTCAAACCCGACTCTTGGGCAGCCATTTATCCCGATGCAGTCATTGAGAAATACCGCAATCCGGGCGACGAATGGGAACGCTACGTAGATGTTGACTGGCAGAAAGAATTGTTCAAGGATTACGCTATGGCATACAACCCCAACATCAACGTTGCCGGTGGTACCAAGTACGTAAAATACTTCGCCGCTGTCGATTTCTTGCATGAAGGTGACCTTTTCCGCAGCTGGGACAACAACCGCGGTTACAAATCAGGTTACGGTTACAACCGTGTGAACGTCCGTTCAAACCTCGACTTCCAGATCACTCCCACCACCGTTTTCAAAGTCAACCTCTTCGGTATGAACGGTGAGAAGAAACGTCCTTGGGGTATGAATGACTCTGACTGGGGTACAACTCAGCTCTGGCAAGCTGCCTACAGCGCTCCTCACGACACATTCCTTCCTCGTTACTCCGACGGTACTTGGGGTTACTATCCTTTTGATACCCAAGGCTCACCAAACTCTGTGACCAACCTCGCTATGGCTGGTGCCGAGAAGGTGACAACCACCCGTATCAACACTGACTTCACCGTTGAACAGGATCTCGGTTTCCTTCTCAAAGGTCTCCGCGCTTCTGCACTCGTTTCTTGGGACAATGTGTTCGTTGAAACCTCACGCGGTATCAACGACCTTAACCATCCTTATATGCAGAAATACATTGACCCTCTTACCGGTGAAGTGAGATATTCACAGACAGGTGACAATAAGACTGGTTTCGATTTTAATGAAACTATAGCTTGGGGCATTAACGGTGGTAAAGTTGACAACGACCAGACCGTACGTAACCTCTTCTATCAGGGTCAGCTCTACTGGGCAGGCAAATTTGGCGAGAATGAAGTTTCTGCCATGGGCGTGTTCAACCGCACTGAAAACACTTACGGTTCACAGTTCACCAACTACCGTGAAGACTGGGCTTTCCGTGCCACCTATAATTATGCCGACAAATATTTCGCTGAATACAACGGCGCATACAACGGTTCAGAACGTTTCGGTGAGAAAAACCGCTTTGCGTTCTTCAACTCAGGCGCTGTGGGCTGGATGATTTCTGAAGAAAACTTCATGAAATTCTCTCGCGGATGGCTCGACATGTTGAAGGTTCGTTACTCTTACGGTGAAGTCGGTGATGACTACGTGCCCGCCCGTTGGCTCTACGTTACTCAGATGGGTTATGGCGGTCAGTCATTCCAAGGTATTGACCAAAAGGTTCAGTCGCCATATGTTTGGTACTTCGAAAAAGCTGTGGGTAATCCTGATGTGCATTGGGAAAAAGCCATAAAGCAGAACCTCGGTATCGACTACTCTTTCTTCAACCACTTTGCCGCAGGTAGCCTCGAATTCTTCCGTGACAAACGTAGCGACATCCTTATCACCGGTAACAACCGTGCCGTGCCGAGCTACTACGGAACTACAGCTCCTACTGCCAACCTCGGTCGTGTGCGCACTTCTGGTTTCGAACTTGAACTTCGCCTCAACTATACTTTTGCAAACAACTTGCATCTCTGGGGTAACTTCAACATGACCCACGCTACTAACAAGGTGCTCTCTTATGATGATCCCGAGCTTACTCCCGCTTATCAGAAGAGCACAGGTTTCGCCATCGGTCAGGACCACGCCACTTACCAAGCCGGTTTTGCCAACAACTGGAATGAGGTTATCGGTATGACTCAGCACAATACCAATAATGATCAGAAACTCCCCGGTCAGTATATCGCTGTTGACTACAACGGTGACGGTGTTATCGACCAAAACGACTCAGCACCTTACGGATATACCGGAACTCCGCAAAACACTTATAACGCCACTATCGGTTTCGAATGGAAAGGCTTCAGCGCTTTTGTTCAGTTCTACGGTGTTACAAATGTTTCACGTTACGTGGGTTTCACCTCTCTCAACAAGAACCTCAACAATGTGTTTGACGAAGGAACTTTCTGGTCAGGAACAAATCAGAACGCCGATGCTCCGTTCCCGCGCTGGAACTCGACTCCTAACTATTACGAAGGTACACGTTTCCACTACGACGGTTCATATATCCGTCTGAAAAACGCCGAAATCGCCTATACTTGGACCGGCGGTTGGGTGAAGAAACTCGGTATGAGCATGTTCAAGCTTTATCTTAACGGTAACAACCTCTGGCTCTGGTCTCGTATGCCTGACGACCGTGAGTCAAACTTCGCCGGTACAGGTCTTGCTTCTCAGGGTGCTTATCCTACTGTACGTCGTTTCAATCTTGGCTTTAAGTTTGACATCTAATTCTCTGGTTTATCATGAAAAAATACTTTGCATATATAAAAGCAGCATGTCTTTGCGCCGGTCTTTTCCTCGGTGCGACTTCCTGCACTGACTATCTTGACAAGTCGGAGGAATCAGACATCGCTGAGACCGAACCATATAAGAATTTCACCAATTTCCAAGGTTTCGTAGAGGTGCTATATAGCAATATACCCCTCTTTGAAAAGGGTTATTGGACCAACTCATTTAACTGGGGTGATGATGAAGTCATAAGCGCCAATATCAACTATCACATGGTCTACAAGATTGACCAAGGTGATTTCTGGGGTTGGCAGAAAGAGTTCGACGGCTGGGGCACAGGCTGGCTCGACCGTGGAGCTTTTGACCCATATTTCAATCCTTCAAATGGAGAAATTCGTTTTCACAAGGGACTTTGGCCCTGTGCTTGGTGGGGTATTCGCCAGTGCAACATGGGTCTTGCCAATCTCGATAAACTTACCGATGCCACTCCCGAGCAGCGTAAGGCTATCGAAGGTCAGCTCCTCTTCTTCCGTGGCTGGTTCCACTTCATGTTGATGCAATATTTCGGCGGTCTTCCTTACATCGATGAGGTTATGAACGCCAATGGTCAGCTCGCACGTCCTCGCCTTTCATATCATGAATGTGCCGACAAGGCTGCCGAGGATTTCCGCCGTGCTGCCGATCTTCTCCCTATCGACTGGGATAAGACTTCGCTCAGCGTTATCACAAATGGTAACAACCAGCGTCGTATCAATAAGGTGATGGCTCTTGCTTATCTTGGTAAAAACTACCTTTGGGCTGCTTCACCTTTGATGAACAAGGAATCTACCGGTTCAGTTTCCTACAACAGAGAATATGCTCAGAAGGCTGCCGATGCTTTTGGCGAACTTCTTGGTCTTGTTGAAAGTGGCGCAACTCAGTATCAGCTTGTTTCATACGACAAGATAGGTGAGGTGTTCTACTCTTACGGTCAGAATGGTCGTATGGCAGGTTCTACCGAGCTAATTTTCCGTGGTCCGGAATGGGATCCTTGGCAGAACACCCGTTATGGTCTTGCTCTTCAGTATGTTCCTAAATATTACAGTCATCCTGTCGATGGTGGTGGTAATATCCTTTCTCCGTGTGCCAACTATGTTGATTTCTACGGTATGGCAAATGGTCTTCCTATTACTGATCCGGATTCAGGCTGGGATAAGACTCATCCTTGGAAAGACCGTGACCCCCGTTTCTACAACGATATCGTTTTCGACGGTTGCTTGATTACTGACAACTATCAGTGCGCTGTTCCTAATATAGAGTTGTTTACAGGCGGTAGTGCTCGCGATGTTAATACAGCATCAAGAACAGGCTATTCTTTGAAAAAATTCCTCCATCCTACCTGCAATGGTTTTGATGATGGTTGGGGTTGGTCACCGCAGTTTACAATCAGCTTGAGTTACATGCGTCTTGCCGATGTATATTTGATGTATGCTGAAGCTGCCGCACAGGCATCAGGTTCACCTTCTGGTAAAGCCGGTGGTTGTCCACTCTCTGCCCTCGATGCTGTCAACAAGATTCGTGAACGTGCAGGTGTTGAAGGTGTAAATGCCAAATTTACCGGTTCGCTTGACTCATTCATGAGTGAGCTTCGCAGAGAAAGAGCCGTAGAGCTTTCATACGAGGGCCATCGTTTCAACGACCTTCGCCGCTGGCTCCTTCTCACTTCACCCGAGTATGCCAACAAGACTTGTGTAGAGTTCACTCGTTCAGGTGAGTTTGATCCCAAGCATCCCGAAAACAATGCTGTGTCCGGTTATCACGAAGAGGTTATCGTGGCTCGCAACTACACTGATAAGCACTACTGGTTGCCTCTTAAGAAGTCAGACTGCAACATCTCGGCTGATTTCAAACAGAACCCCGGTTGGTAATAACCTTATAATTAGAATCTCATGAAACAGATATATAAAATTTTCACAATAGGAGCCTTGGCATTGCTGCCGACCGGAGTTGCTCTCGCTGATGAACTCCTCGACTCAACAAAGGTCAATGTGGCGTTCCGCACGGTTGAAGATATGAATCTTCTGGGCGGTGTCTCGGCTGTAAATGTTGAAAAGCTGGCTGAAAAGGACTATACCACATACAGTCTTAGCGAGATGCAGGCTTTGGTGGGCGGTTATAACGGCCAACTTTGGAATCAGGGTGAGGCTCTCGTGCTTGTTGACGGTGTGCCCCGTGATGCCAACAATGTTCTTCCCTCTGAAATCGCTCAGATCACATTTATGAAGAGCGCGCAGGCTGTGGTGCTTTACGGTAGCCGCGGTGCCCATGGTGTGATCCTCATCACCACCAAGCGTGGTAATGAGCAGGGACTTCAGGTGAGTGTGCGTGGCAATGCGCAGCTTTTCGTCCCGAAGAGCTATCCCAAGTATCTCGGTTCAGCCGAATACGCTACTCTTTACAACGAAGCTCTTGCCAATGACGGAATCACCACTCCCGCGTTTACTCAGGAGGATATCTACAACTATTCCGCCAAGACAAATCCATTCCGCTATCCGGACATCAACTTCTTCTCTGAGGATTACCTCAAGAAGAACTACATGCGCTACGATGCGACTGCCGAATTCCGTGGAGGTGGCAAGTTCGCTAAGTATTATGCCAATGTAGGTCTGTATAACAACACTGACCTCATCAAGTTTGGTGAAGGTAAGGACAATCACACCACACGTTTGAACGTTCGCGGTAACATCGACCTTACTCTTAACGACTGGATCAGCGGTTGGGTTAACACAAGCGCAAGCTTCTACGATGACCGTAAGGACCGTTCAAATTATTGGGCTGAATCAGCTAAATTGCGTCCTACCAACCCCGGTGCTGACCCGTTGGTTCCCCTTATCCCTATCTCAGCGATAGATCCTTCCGATAAGGATTCTTGGACTTATATCAACAACAGTAACTATGTTGTGGGGGGTAAGTATCTTCTCGGCGGTACCCAGCAGTATGCCACTAACCCGTTTGCAGGTATGTATGCTGCCGGTCATAACAAGTACACCAGCCGTCAGTTCCAGTTCGACCTCGGTCTTAACATCGACCTCGCCCGTATCCTTCAGGGTCTTTCATTCCGTGCGCAGTATGCGGTTGACTACTCGACCTCTTATAACACTGCCATCATCAATGATTATGCCACCTATAAGGCTACATGGGACAACGCTCTCGGTCATGACATGATCTCTTCGCTCACCAAGTATAATCTTGACAAGCGTACTGCCACTCAGACTGTATCTGACAGTAAGGACCGTCAGACCATCACTTTCAACGCCAACTTCGCTTACAACCGTGTGTTTGACGACGTACACAATGTACACGCCATGCTTCTTGCCAACGGTTATCAGATCACCACTTCAGGTGAATACCACCGCATAAGCAATGCCAACCTCGGTTTGAACCTTGAGTATGACTACATGAACAAGTATTATGCTCAGTTCAGCGCAGCTGCCGTTCACTCTGCAAAGCTCGCCCCCGGTCACCGCAACGCTTTCTCACCCACAGCTTCTCTCGGATGGCGTATCTCACAGGAAGACTGGTTTGAAAACAGCGAATGGCTCAATGACCTTAAGTTAACCGCTTCATACGGTATCCTCAATCAGGATATAGATATTGAAAAATACTATATGTATGAGGATATCTTTACATCTACCGGTGCATACTGGGGATGGAGCGAGACCAACAATGCAATGCAGTCCACCGAATCCAAGCGAGGAGGTAATCCTGACCTCGGTTTCGTTAAGCGTAAAGAATTTAACATTGGTCTTAACTCAACCCTCTTTGACGGTTTGATCAGACTTAACGCTAACTTCTTCAATATCGACACCAACGATCAGCTCACCATCGCTTCAAGCACTTATCCCAACTATTTCCAGACTTACTGGCCCGAATCTGACCTTCGTCCTTACATCAACTACAACAATCAGCGCCGCACAGGTTTTGATTTTGGTGTGAACGTGTTCAAGGAAGTAGGTGAGGTAGCTCTTGGTTTGGGTGTGAACGGTATGTATAACAAGACCAAGAATCTCCGCATCAACGAAACTGTGGAATATGACTGGCTCCGTCAGACAGGCGCTCCCGTGGACGCTCTCCGCGGTTACGAATGTCTCGGCTTCTTCGCTGATGAAAACGATGTTGCCAACTCTGCCAAGATCAACAACAATACCCGCCCCGGTGACCTTAAGTACAGGGACCAGAACGGCGACGGCGTGATCGACAGCAAGGATATGGTTGTTCTCGGCAAGTGGGGTGCACCCTTCATCATGGGTCTGAATTTCACTGCCAAGTGGAGAAACTTCACACTTTTCGTTGCCGGTACAGGTAACTGGGGTGGCAAAGGCTTTAAGAATGATACTTACAACTGGGTATATGGCGACGTCAAATATTCAGAGGTAGTAAGAGGCCGCTGGACTCCCGAGACAGCTGCGGTAGCTACTTATCCCCGTCTTACCACTCAGGGTGGCGAACTCAACTTCGTTAATTCTGACTTCTGGATGTATTCCACTGACGCTTTCTATCTTGACAAGGTGCAGCTTACATACGACCTTCCCTCCTCACTCTTCCGCAATAAGTTCGTGAAAGGTCTCCAGGTTTATGTAAACGGTAATTCACTCGCCACTATCTCAAAGGAGCGCAAGCAAATTGAAAGAAATGTGGGTGCTTCACCTCAATGCCGTGTGTACACTCTCGGTGTAAAAGTAGATTTCTAATCCTGAAAACATTGAAATCATGAAGAAATATCTTTTTATAATACCTGTGGCGGCTATGTTGGTTAGTTGCGATGACCTATTCGAGCCTGCTATAGAAAACAACCTCGGCATTGACTACATGTATAACAATGCTAACTATGCCGAAGGTATTCTTGCAAACGGTTATACCCGTATTCCTATCGCTTCTTATCCCTTCAGCGAGGTGGGTACTGACGATGCCGTTTCAAATGAATCCACCAACAGCTTCCGTAAGATAGCTGCCGGTGAATGGAGATCGGACAACAACCCCCTTGACCGTTGGACCAACTGCAAGGCTGCTATCCAGTATCTCAACATGTTCCTTGAAAGATGTGACAAGGTGCATTGGGCTGACGACGAGATGGTTTCGCAGATGTTCTGTGACCGTGAAAAGGCTGAGGCATACGCTCTTCGTGCTATGTTCAACTATTATCTTCTCGAAGCTCACGGCGGTTATGCTTCTGACGGTACTCTGCTCGGTGTTCCCGTGGTAGAGGAGTCACAAACTCAGTCATCTAACTTCAATATTCCCCGTAACACTTTCGTTGAGTGTGTCGAGGCTATCCGTGCCGATGCTTCACGTGCTCTTGAGGTTCTTCCTTGGGAATATGGTGACTCTGAGTCAATGAACCGAGTGCTTTCACGCTATCCCGGCGCTGTGATGAGTCAGGTGAACCGTGTGTTCGGTAACAATTTCTGCGGTCGTATCTCCGGTCGTGTTGTTGAAGCTTTCCTTGCAAAGCTCAACCTTCTCGGTGCAAGCCCCGCTTTCGCTGAAGCTTCAGGCATCACTTGGGCTGAAGCTGCCGACGCAGGTGCCAAGGTGCTCGACCATATAGGTGGTGTGGCTGGTCTTGACCCCACAGGCAACACTTGGTATTGCAACAAGGATGACATCAATAACATCACCGCATCTTCAATCCCCGCTGAAATCCTCTGGATGAGCGAGCGTGCTAAGTCGAATTCTCTTGAAAAGGATAACTATCCCCCGTCACTCTACGGTAACGGCCGTATCAATCCTACTCAGAATTTCGTTGACGCATTCCCGATGGCTAACGGTTATCCTATCTCTGATAGCCGCAGCGATTACAGCAGCTCAAATCCCTACGCTGACCGTGACCCTCGTCTTGCTGCTTACGTTACTTACAACGGCATGACATCAGGTCTGTCAAACGGTGTGGTCAACACTGCTGTGGATGGTACCAACAATGACGCCCTCAACAAGCTCACCGGTAGCTCTACCCGTACAGGTTACTATCTCCGCAAGCTCCTCCGTCAGGACATAAGCTTGGATCCTAACGGTACAACCGAAGAGTATCACTACACTCCCCGTATCCGTTACACTGAAATGTTCCTTCTCTACGCTGAGGCTGCCAATGAAGCTTGGGGTCCTCTGGGCGCAGGTTCACACGGCTATTCTGCTTACGATGTCATCAAGGCTATCCGCAATCGTGCCGGTATCGGTGCTGAAAACGGCGATGCTTACCTTGAATCCATCAAGGCTGACAAGGATAAAATGCGTGAGCTTATCCGCAACGAACGTCGTATCGAACTTTCATTCGAAGGACACCGCTTCTGGGATCTCCGCCGCTGGAAAGCAGACCTCAACGAGACTGCTAAGGGTATGAGCATCTCAGGCAACAGCTATAATGTAATTGACGTCGAGACCCGCAACTATAAGGATTATATGTTCTACGGTCCGATACCTTATTCAGAAGTTCTTAAATTCAGCGAACTCCTTCAGAATAAGGGTTGGTAATATATCGTCAACACAATCAAATCAGAAATCATGAAAAAAGTAATACTATCATTAGTCGGTATGGCTCTCGTGCTCTCCTCCTGCAAGAATGACAGCCAAGAATTCCCCGACTATATCTATCAGACTATCTCATTTGCCGATCAGACACCTATACGTGTTTTGACACTTGGTGAGGATGGAGAATATGATGTTAGCCTTGACAATCAGCACATCTTCCAGATTTGTCCGGTGCTTGGCGGTATCAATACCAACAAGAAAGACCGTTGGGCACAGCTTGAAATCGATCCTTCGCTCATTAACGGTATGCAGTTCTCTGACGGTTCTGAGATGAAGTTGCTTCCCCAGTCATACTACACTCTTCTTAACGACACCCGTGTCACCATCAAGAAGGGTAAAGTGTTGGGTTATCTTGACGTGAAGCTTGAGGATGCATTCTTCGCTGATCCTGATGCTGTAAACACCCGCTACGTTCTCCCCGTGAGAATCACTTCGGCTTCCGACTCTATCCTTGAGGGTACTCCTAAGGAAGCAGGTGCTATGCCGAGCGTGGTTGACAAGGACGCATGGTCGGTAGCTCCCAAGAACTACACCATCTATGCTATCCAGTACATCAACAAGTGGGCTGGCGTGTGGTTGAGCAAGTCAAAGACTTCAGGTGTGAACAACGGCAAACCTTTCTCTGCTGAAAGCAATGCTCCCAACTGGGAAAAGGCTGACCTTAAGTATCTCACTTCAAAATCACTTACTGAATCACGCTATTCGTTCACTCATCCCGTGAAGTGTGCCGATGCCAATGGTGTAGAGGTGGAAAAGAACATCAACTGTGATCTCATTCTTAAGATTGATGACAACGGTAATGTCACTATCACCACTGACACCCCCGGATGTACAGCTTCCGGTAGCGGTAAGTATACCTATCATGGCGCTGTCAAGGCGTGGGGTAACACTGACCGTGATCTGATTGAGCTTACTTACAGCTATACCATACCTTATCTCGTAAATGAGATGACAGGTGCGATGGCTGAATATAAGGTAGATGTAACTGAAACACTCGTGGCACGTGACCGTCAGAATAAATACAAGTCATTCAGCTACGTAATCCGCTAATACCTAAAAATTCGAAATCGAAATGAAAAATAAGCATAAAATATGGCTTACTTTCCTTGCCGGTGCATCCCTCGCGGGATGTGCCGACCAGGAGATCGACAATTACTATGTCGAGAAGCCTGCAAGCATCGCGCAATATGAGTATCTGAATGAATACGGCAACCTGAAAGATTATCTCAGACAGCGCAGTGACATAAATCCGAATTTCAAACTCGGTACCGGAGTCGGAGCGGCTGACTATAACAAGTTTGGTCAGGTGTATCGTGTCACCAATGCTAACTTTGACCAGATCACTGCCGGCAACGCAATGAAGTATGCTTCTATCGTCAAGGAAAACGGCGATATGGATTTCAGCACAGTGACCGCTTTCGTTGATGCGGCTACTCAGGCAGGAATCGAGGTGTATGGTCACACTCTTTGCTGGCATGAACAGCAGACAGTGAAGTATCTTAACAGACTTATCGCTGACAAGGAGCTTGATGTGGATCCCAATGAAAAAAATGAAATTGAGGATGCAGTCAAAAACTTTAAGGGTGATGCTAAGTTCCCGTTCTTTGTGATGGGCTATGAGCCTCAGATCGTGGATGGAATATTGACCGTTCCTGAATATCCCGGCAGCTGGTATCAGTTCTTTGCAATGGATGGTCTTTCTACTGTTCCCGGACGTAGCTACAAGATTACCGTGAAGGTTAAGGGTAGTAAATCCGGTTCTATGAATGTCCAGTTTGGTAACTGGGGCGCATTGATGGAAAAACAGATGGAATTCTCCGATGAATGGAGCGAATGTTCAGTGACTATCGACGGTGTTACAACTGAAAGCAGTTTCGTTGTTCTCCAGCCCGGTACTTACGATGGCAAATTGGAAATAGAATGGCTCAAGCTTTCACACCTTGAAAGCCCGGCTGTTGAAGTTGAGACAGAGGTTACTAAGAAGACCTATACCGACGGTCCTTTCCCGTTCTTTGCTATGGGATGCGAACCTCCGGTAATCAACGGATGTATCCACTTTGTTCCGACCGGTGCTTGGTCACAGTTCTTCATTCTCCCCGGTGGTGAGAATCCTCTTACCGAAGGTGACTATGTGCTTTATCTTGACGTGACTTCTTCTAAGGAAGCTTCCGGTGTGCAGCTGACCATGCAGAATGGTTGGGGTGGCGACGATCAGAGTCTTTCTGTATCTGTGCCCATCTCTGCCGGTGATAACGTAGTAAAACTTAAATTCTCAGGTGTTGTCGGCGGTAATTATGACGTCATCCTCAAACCGCAGACAGCTGACGCAACTCTTGACGTTCGCTCAGTGACTATATGCAGAGTTGAGAAACTCAATAAGATACCTTTGAGCCCTGAAGAGAAAGAAGAGATTCTTACCAATGAAATGGAACGTTGGATTAAGGGTATGATGGAAGCAACCGCAGGTCAGGTTAAGGCTTGGGATGTAGTCAACGAGGCTATCTCAGGTGGTCCTTGGGGACAGCGTTACGACCTCCAGCACGCAGCTACAGGTTCAGGCGACCAGTCCAACAAGTTCTACTGGCAGGATTATCTCGGCGACAACTTCGTACGTGTTCCCGTCAAGTTTGCCCGTCAGTACTTTGCTGAATTCGGTGGCAATCCTGAAGAACTCAAGCTGTTTGTCAATGACTATAACCTTGAATCGGATTGGGATGACAATCAGAAACTCAAGAGCCTTATCTCATGGATAGAGCAGTGGGAATCTGACGGTGTGACTAAGATTGATGGTATCGGTTCTCAGATGCACGTGTCATACTACATGAATCCTCAGACTCAGGCAAGCAAGGAAGAGCACGTAGTGAAGATGCTCCAGCTTTTGGCTTCTTCAGGCAAACTCGTCCGCATCACTGAGCTTGACATGGGTATCTGTGACGAAGAGGGTAACGCAATCAAGACTGAAAATGTTACTTTCGAGCAACAGAAAGCTATGGCTGAATACTATCGCTTCATCATCGAGAAGTATTTCGAAATCATACCTCGTGACCAGCAGTATGGTATCTGCCAGTGGGCACAGACCGACAGCCCTGACGGTTCAGGATGGCGCGCCGGTGAACCCATCGGTCTCTGGAATCTCAACTATAGCCGCAAGCCGACTTACGGAGGCTTCGCTGACGGTCTTGCCGGCAAGCGTCAATAATGGCACAATAGTTTAAACAGTTAATATATTTATTTAGGTAGAAGGGACCAATTGTTTTAATTGGTCAGTTCACCGTCGGGAGGCTCGTGCACTTCCCTCCCGACGGTGAATTTTTTATAAACCAATCACTATATAAGTAGAGAAGGATGAAAAACTGTATCCATAAAGCGATAGCAATAGTTCTTAGCATAAAAATAGCGGTTTTAGGCTCATTTGCAGCGGAATACGCTACAAATAAAAACGGTATAACAACACGTGTGGGCGATAACGACGTGGAGTTGAGATTTTACACACCATCGACACTGCGTGTCATAAAAACTCCTGCGGGGACAGTGGTTGATGACAATAGCCTAAGCGTGACTCTTACCCCTCAGGATGTCAAATTTAAAGCCACAGGTAACGGCAAGAATATAAGACTTAAATCGGATTCACTAACTGCAATACTTAACCTTGAGACAGGCGCGCTCACATTTATGTCGCCTAACGGTAAAGTGTTGTTAAAAGAAAACGGCAATCCCGGATTTACCCCCGTGGACGATGCCGGAAATAAAACTTATAAGGTACGTCAGGGTTTCATATTGGATAAGGACGAGCCTGTCTACGGTCTCGGCAATCTTGAAAACGGTCGCCTTTCACAGAGAGGTGTTCACCGCAACCTCATGCCGGGTAATATCGAGGATGGTATACCGGTGTTTATGTCAGTGAAGGGTTACGGAGTATATTGGGATAACTATTCACCTACTGTTTTCGCTGATAACGGAAATGTAACATCGTTCGAGTCAGAGGTCGGGGATAAGGTTGACTACTATTTCATGTATGGCAAAAATGCCGACGGCGTAATAGCTCAGATGCGTAAGATTTCGGGTGAAGTACCCATGTTCCCACTGTGGACTTACGGCTTCTGGCAGAGCCGCGAACGTTACAAATCTCAGGATGAGATTGTCGGTGTGGTTAATAAATACAGGGAGCTTGGTATGCCCCTTGACGGTATAATTCAGGACTGGCAATACTGGGGTAACAATTACCTCTGGAATGCCATGGAGTTCATGAATCCTGAATTCAACAATGCTCAGAAAATGGTGGATGACATACATAATCAGAATGCTCGTATGATCATCTCTATCTGGTCATCATTCGGTCCCGGTACTCGTCCTTACCGTGAGCTTAATGAGAAGAACATGCTCTTCAACTTCACCACTTGGCCCCAGTCAGGTATAGCCGAGCAATGGCCCCCACGTATGGATTATCCTTCAGGTGTAAAGGTTTATGACGCATATAATCCCGAAGCCCGTGATATATATTGGAATAACCTGAAACGTCTCTTTGACCATAACATCGACGGCTGGTGGATGGACTCTACCGAGCCTGACCACCTTGATTTCAAGCCTGAGGATATGGATACCAAAACTCATCTTGGCTCTTTTCGTAAGGTTCGCGGCGCTTATCCGCTTCTTACCGTAGGCGGTGTGTATGACCATCAGCGCAAGGAATCAGACGCTAAGCGTGTGTTTATTCTTACCCGTTCAGGATTTTTCGGACAGCAGCGTTACGGCTGTAACGTATGGACAGGCGACGTGTCTTCAACATGGGAAATGTTCCGCAATCAGATACCTGCACTTCTTAACTTTACCATGACCGGTAATCCTCACTGTAACTCAGACATAGGAGGTTTCTTTGCAGGTGCATATAATAAACGTAATGGCGATAATTTCGCTGTTAAGAATCCTCAATTTCAGGAATTGTTTGTGCGTTGGATGCAATTTGGTGCTTTCACACCTATGATGCGTTCGCATGGCGCAGACATCTATCGTGAGATTTATTATTTCGGTAATCGGGGTGAGACAGTATTTGACGCTGTTGAGGATGCCATTAAGCTGCGCTATTCTCTATTGCCCTATATCTATTCCACTTCATGGGATGTCAGCAAGAACAATTCAAGCTTTATGCGCCCGCTGATGATGGACTTCCCGAAGGATAAGGCAGGATGGGAATGTAACGACCAATATATGTTTGGCAAAAACATATTGGTGGCTCCTGTGATGAAAGCTCACTATACACCTGAAAAGGTTATGCATATAGATGAGAACACAGGTTGGAACCGTCAGGAAAATACTGACGCCGGAACAATCGGAGCTGTTGACTTCATGACTCCGGTGGATACTGAAATATATCTGCCCGCAGGAACTTCATGGTGGGATTTTGAAACTGAGGAGTTGCATCGCGGTGGTAAGAATGTGACAAAAAGCACCACTCTAAAGACTCTCCCTTTGTTCATAAAGGCAGGTTCTATATTGCCGATCGGACCTGACGTTCAGTATGCTCAGGAAAAAGCATGGGATAATCTTGAGATAAGAGTTTATCCCGGAGCCAACGGCGAATTTACATTATATGAGGATGAATTTGACAATTATAATTACGAGAAAGGTCTTTATTCAACCATCAAGTTTAAGTGGAATGATAAGACACGTACTTTGTCAATTCTTGACCGTGAAGGTGAATTCCCGGGCATGATAGGTGAACGTAAATTCAATGTCGTGCTTCACAACGGTAAATCAGATAAAAATTCCGTGACTGTGGCATATAAGGGATCAAAAGTTGATGTCAAACTATAAATTTATATAATCATGAAAAAAATAATTCCATCACTTTTATTGGCGTTTTCTTTTTCAGCAAGTGCAGCTGTGGAGCAATTGCCGATAATTCAGACTAAATATACTGCCGACCCGGCACCTATGGTGCATAACGATACCATCTTCCTCTACACCTCGCATGATGAGGATGATGCCAACGGGTATGGCTTTAAAATGCAGGATTGGTTGTTATATACCTCTACCGATATGGTTAACTGGACTGAACATGGACCGGTGGCATCGTTGAAGGATTTTAAATGGTGTCAGAGAGACAATGGCGCATGGGCTATTCAGGTAATTGAAAGAAACGGTAAATTTTATATGTATTGCCCTCTGCACGGTAACGGAATAGGTGTGCTTGTGTCAGATTCACCCTACGGTCCATTTAAAGATCCTATCGGTAAGCCTTTGGTATGGCAGAAAGAGCATTGGAACGATATTGACCCCACTGTTATGATTGACGATGACGGTCAGGCATACATGTATTGGGGCAATCCTGAACTTTACTATGTGAAGTTAAACGAGGATATGATTTCATATTCGGGAGGTATCAATAAATTTGACAAAGCTCCGCTCCATTATCAGGAAGGTCCGTGGTTGTTTAAACGTGATAATCGTTATTATTTAGCTTTCGCTTCGACATGTTGTCCTGAAGGTATAGGATATGCTATGAGCGATAAACCTACCGGACCATGGGAAACCAAAGGCTATATAATGAGACCGACTGAGCGCACAAGAGGTAATCACCCCGGAATTATTGAATACAAAGGGAAAGATTATGTGTTTGGTCACAGCTATGATGTCCTCAGACTGTTGACTCCTGATCATCATGAACGCCGTTCAGTCAATGCTGCTGAAATGAAATATAATGCCGATGGTACTATTCAGGAAGTTCCTTACTGGAAAGATGTTGTATTGACCTCGGTTAAGCCTTTTGATCCGTATCAAAGAGTTGAAGCTGAGACCATGGCATGGGGATTCGGTTTGAAGACCATACCTAACGGTGTTAGAAACATGAGCGTCACAAACGTTGATAACGGTGAGTACATCTGTCTGCGTGACGTGGATTTTGGCAAGAAGGGCGCTAAGAAATTCTCAGCTTCTGTGGCTTCAAAGAAGGGGAATGCCACTATAAAAGTTAGAATTGACTCAAAAGATGGTAAAGTGATAGGTGAATTGCCCATTTCATCTACTGGTTCTGATGATGTGTATAAGCTTTATACTTGCAAACTTGAAAAAGTGAAAGGTATCCATGACCTTTACCTTACATTTGAAGGAAACGGAGAGGGACTTTTCAATTTTGATTACTGGTCAATGAAAAAATAAGCCATGAATAAAACAATCATTACTATTTTATTGGCATCAGTTCTATCAGTAGGCAATGCCTATTGTGCCAATGAATCCGAGGCTATAACAGCATCAACTAATGTGCCTGAGGCGCAGTATCCCAAAGTTGATGGCAACAAACGGGCGCATTTCAGAATCCATGCTCCCGAAGCGAATAATGTCAAAGTTGATATTTGTGGTAAAAAATATGACATGACTCGTGACAACGATGGTTGGTGGTCAGCTGTGACAAATCCGTTGGTTGTCGGTTTTCATTATTACTTCATAATTGTTGATGGTGTCAGTGTCATTGACCCGTCCAGTGAGGCATTTTATGGTTGTGGACGTATGTCCGGAGGTATAGAGATACCTGAGTCGGCGGAAGCGGCTGCATATTACACATTCAATAAGGATGTGCCACATGGGCAGGTGCGTGAATGTAAGTATTATTCAGATATTGAGAATGCCGAACGTCGCTGTTTCGTATACACTCCTGCCGAGTATGAGGTAAATCACGACAAAAAATATCCGGTGTTGTATTTGCAACATGGCATGGGTGAAGATGAGCGTGGATGGCATCAGCAAGGGATGATGGCAAATATTCTTGACAATCAGATTGCTTCCGGTAAGTGTGTGCCTATGATAGTGGTGATGGATTATGGAAATTGCGGCTACATATTTGGTTCACGTCCCGGAGAAACACGTGAGCAATTCGGTGCGTCATTCACTCCGATAATGCTCAATGAGCTTATACCGTATATTGATAAGAATTTCCGTACTCTCTCCGATCGTGATAATCGTGCCATGGCAGGACTTTCATGGGGTGGACATGAAACTTTTGAGACCACTTTGAGGAATCTTGACAAATTTTCTCATATTGGCTCTTTCAGCGGTGCTCTCTTTTTCCTTGCCAACGGTATAGATAAAGCTTATGACGGTATTTTCACTAACGCTGATAAGTTTAACTCTGATGTTCACACTTTTTTCCTCGGAATGGGTAGTGAAGAAAATTTCGGAAGTGACAAAATCAGCGATGCTCTGAATAATGCGGGTATAAAGCATACATATTATACATCGGAAGGAACTCACCATGAATGGCTCACTTGGCGTCGTTGCCTTAATGAGTTTTTGCCTTTAATTTTCAAACAAAAATCATAATACCTGATATGAAAAAATTTGTCTATCGAATTTCTCTTTGCCTTTCTGCCGTATGCTCTCCTTTGATGGTATGTAATGCGGCAAATCCTATCGTGCAGACGAATTATACCACCGACCCGGCACCGATGGTGTATAATGATACTCTTTATGTCTACACCGGTCATGATGAGGACAAGGCTGATTTTTTCTGGATGCAGGAATGGCGTGTATATTCGACCACTGATATGGTCAATTGGACTGACCATGGTTCACCGCTTGCCATAGAGGATTTTGAATGGGGCGATGACCGTGCATGGGCGCCTCAATGCGTGGAACGTAATGGCAAGTTTTATTTTTATGTGCCATTACATTCCAAGTTGTCAGGCACAATGGCTATTGGTGTAGCTGTCGGTGATACTCCCACAGGTCCGTTTAAGGATGCGATAGGGCGTCCTCTCGTTGATGGGAGCTGGGATTATATAGACCCGACTGTGTTTATTGATGATGACGGACAGGCGTATCTTTATTGGGGAAATCCGGAAATCTATTATGTCAAGCTTAACGATGACATGATTTCATTCTCCGGCGATGTTCAGAAGGTGCAGCAGACAGTCGAGGGATTTGGCGCACCGGGACCAAAGGAGAGAGTTAAGGATGCCAAGTATAAAGATATATATACTGAAGGTCCGTGGTTCTACAAGCGTGGAGGTAAATACTATCTTCTCTATGCTGCCGGCGGCGTTCCCGAGCATATAGCTTATTCAATGAGCGATAAACCTACCGGTCCGTGGAAATACATGGGTGAAATCATGCCTTTGTGTGACACAGGTTCGTTCACAAACCATTGTGGTGTGACTGACTATAAAGGTAAGTCATATTTCTTCTACCATACCGGTAAACTTCCCGGTGGCGGGGGCTTTGGTCGTAGCGTGGCTGTGGAGGAGTTCAAATACAGTCCTGACGGAACTTTCCCCACCATAATGCCGACTGAAAAAGGTGCTCCTGCCATAGATACTCTTGACCCGTACAAAAGAGTCGAGGCAGAGACTATGGCATGGTCGAAAGGTGTGAGGATAGAACCTAATGCCAAGACCGGAGTTTATGTATCGGATATTCACGACGGGGATTTTATCCGTTTGGAAAATGTGAATTTTGGCAGCGGCGGTCCCCGTTCATTTGGTGCATCAGTTGCAAGCGCATTACGAGGCGGACAGATTGAAGTACGCATTGATTCACCCGAAGGTGATATTGTAGCCAATCTTGAAGTTCCCACTACTGGTGGTTGGGAAGAATGGAAATATCTTGAAGTGCCGGCATTGATCGAAGTGCCCGGAGTTCATGATCTGTATTTTGTTTTCAAAGGTAGAAAAGGACCTAAATTGTTTAATATCGATTACTGGACTTTTAAAAAGTAGGGTAGCGTATGAAGAATAGATTAAGATATTTTCTTATGCTACTGATTTTTGGTAGCATTGCAATGAGTGTATCTGCATGGACCGGTATGGATATGAAAGTGCTGCATGTGGACGGCAGATACCTTAAAGATGACGCTGGTAACATTGTGAATCTTCATGGTTTTGCTCAGACATACAGTCCGTGGTTTAACGAGAGAGGCACTAAATGGACTAATTATGACGTTGAAGGCTGTTTGAAGTATAATCAGACAAAAATAGATGAGCTTCTTGGCGCAGGATGGAAGATGAATTTCATCCGTCTGCACATGGACCCATATTGGTCAAACACCCCCGGAGTAAGTACGACAGGGGAAAATGATATTTCAGCCTTTGATTTCAATAGATTCAAGACTTATCTTGACAAGGTGTTTATCCCTATGGCTGAATATGCGATTAGCAAGGGTCTCTATGTTGTGATGCGTCCGCCGGGTGTATGCCCCGAAACCATAGAAATAGGTGATAACTATCATAAATATCTGAAGAGAGTATGGGGCTATGTGTCAACCCATGCAAAATTAAAGGATAATCCCCATATAATGTTTGAATTGGCGAATGAACCCGTTAATATAAAGGGTGCAGATGGTAAGGTTGGTTCGGACACCGATGGCTGTTTTAAGAATCTTACCCTGTTTTTTCAGGAGATAGTCGATCTTATGCGAGGTAACGGTTGCCAAAACATCCTTTGGATTCCGGGAACCGGCTATCAGTCCCATTATGAAGGCTTTGCGAAATATCCTATAAAAGGCGATAATATAGGTTATGCTGTGCATGTATATCCGGGATGGTATGGTAGCGATGCCATAGAACCGAGCCATGAACTCGGTGGAAGCTATGGCGGAGGTTTCGATTCATTTTTAGCCGGATGGAAAACTCAGATAATGCCGGCGGCTGAAATAGCCCCGATAATGGTTACAGAGATGGACTGGGCGCCATCTAAGTATGAGTCCTCATGGGGTAAGAGTATAACCGGAAAGATGCTTGGCGAAGGTTTTGGCGCTAATTTTAAATTTATTGCAGATTATACCGGAAATGTGAGTTGGCTGACCTTCACCGGTTGCGAGCTACTCGCCGCTTTCAAGAATACCCCCGGCTCACAAGGTTCGTATACATTCCTGACCGACCCGGAGGCATGTCCGTGGCCCTTGTATCACTGGTTTAAGGATTATGCCGGTGAATCGTTAGGTTCCAATTACAAAGTGAAATTGTACTTTTCAAAACCTAACATAGAGGAGGGGAGAGACTGTATGATAATGCCCGGTAGTTCTGTTTCTGCAGCTATCATAGCTGATTATAGCGATGGATTCCAGATGAATCTTCCTGACAAACCTGAAGTTGCAATATCTGATCCTTCGATTATTTCGTGGGATGGATGTTCATTTACGGCTCTTGCGCCCGGTTCAGCTGATGTAACAATTACATCGACAGGTTCGAATGGCACGCAGTCAAAAACTATCAAGTTTGTTTCCACTTATTTCCCATTTGTGAACGGTTATTTTAACCCAAATATTTGGGAGAAAGGCTCATTTGATCAAGCCACTCACACCATCCAAACAGGTACATACGGTTTTGCAGGATGGAAATATGGCAATGGTGTCGATCTGTCAGCTTACCATTATCTGATAGCTGAAATGGAAGGTGAGAACAGGGCGCAGGTTTCGTTCAGAATTTTTGATATAAATAATTACTGGACAGACCCAGCAATGGCTGATTTCGGTAATAAGACCCGGGCTGTGTTCGATCTGACAAACCTTAAGTCAAATGACGGTCGTAAACTTGATCCGTCGCATATATATATAATCGGTTTCTGGTCACTCGGTAACGCTCCATTTAAGATTTCGAAGGTTTATTTGAGTGATAATCCTGACGGAGAATCCGGTTTGGATAATATTATTATTTCCGACGAGGCTGAGTTTATAGACGTCTATGATTTGTACGGCAGAAAGCTAAGATCAAGAGTCGCCCGTGAAAATGCGCTGGACGGACTTCCTGCTGGCATATATATAGCCGGAGGAAAGAAAGTCTATGTCGGAAAGTAAAAACTCAACATTTATGAATAAGTATTTCACAAGAATAATAGCTCCGGTGTTATTGGTATTCCCAATGACTATTGTAGGGGCTAATTATGAGGTCTCAAGTCCTGATGGAAAGACCGTGGTCACCATCAGTGACGATGGTAATAGTCCATCATACTCTGTAAAGTATGACGGTAAGGATTTCATATTAAAATCACCGTTAGGTCTGACTACTAATATTGGTGATTACACCGCCGGGCTTAATATCATTAAAGCCGGTAATGTAGAGCATGTAAGTGACAGATATCGTTTGCCAAATATCAAGAAAAGCGATGTGAGCTATGAGGCAAATCATCGTGAAGTGACATTTGGTAAAGATGGCAAAGCTCTATATGATGCCATTTTTGAGGTCAGCGATAATAATGTGGCATTACGTTATCGTTTGCTTCCGCAAGGTGACAGTATATGTTGCGTTGTTGAATCGGAGGCTACAGGTTTTGTTATGCCTGAAGGGACTACAACTTTCCTATGTCCGCAAAGCAAGCCTATGGGTGGATTTGCCCGCACCTCCCCAAGCTATGAGACTTCGTATACCGTAGATGACTCTATGGGGAAGAACGGATGGGGTGAAGGATATACTTTCCCGTGTTTATTCCGTAATGGAGATAACGGTTGGATTCTTATCTCTGAAACAGGTGTTGCAGGTGACTATTGCGGTTCACATCTGAGAGGAAATACAGATGAAAGCTATACCATAGCATATCCTCAGACAGGTGAAATGAACGGTTTCGGATCGCCCACCGCCGCTATCGCCCTTCCCGGATTTACTCCGTGGCGTACCATAACGCTTGGCGGTTCGTTGGCTCCGATAGTTGAAACTACCGTTCAGTTTGATGTTGTAAAACCTCTCTACGAGCCATCCAAGAAATATGAATATGGCAAAGGTATGTGGAGCTGGATTATCAAAATGGATCCGAGTTGTAATTTCGATGAACAGAAACGTTACATAGATTTTGCCGCTGCTATGGGCTACGAAAGCGTTCTTGTTGATGCCGTCTGGGACACTCAGATAGGTTACGACAAGATGGAGGAGCTTGCTGCATACGGAAAATCCAAAGGTGTTGACCTCTACCTATGGTATAACTCAAATGGCTATTGGAATGATGCGCCGCAGGGACCACGTGGCATTATGAATGACATCGTGAAACGCCGTAAAGATATGGCATGGATGAAGAAAAATGGTATTCGCGGTATAAAAGTTGACTTCTTTGGAGGTGACAAGCAGGAGACCATGCGCCTTTATCATGACATACTTGCTGACGCTAATGACTATGGTATTCTTGTAATCTTCCATGGCTGCACACTTCCGCGCGGATGGGAGAGAATGTATCCTAACTATGCTGCAAGTGAGGCGGTGCTTGCGAGTGAAAATCTGCATTTTTCTCAGTGGGCTTGTGACAATGAAGCTTTTAACGCATGTTTGCATCCTTTCATACGTAACACTGTCGGCAGTATGGATTTTGGTGGCAGCGCTTTGAATAAGTATTACAATTCAAATAATGAGCCTAAAGGATCACGACGTGTGACTTCTGATGTTTACGCTCTCGCCACTGCGGTTCTGTTCCAAAGCCCTGTGCAACATTTTGCGCTCGCTCCGAATAATATGGAAGATGCTCCCGAATGGGCTATTGATTTCATGAAGAAGGTGCCTACCACTTGGGATGAAACCAAATATATTGACGGATATCCGGGTAAATATGTGGTTATGGCACGCCGACATGGCGCTCAATGGTATATTGCCGGTGTGAATGCGAGTGATGAAACCGTTAAACTCACTGTCGATATTCCGGAATCAATTCGGAAATCACCTCTTGCTCTTTATAGCGATGATAGCAAGTTGCAGGGTAAACTTCAGAACTGCAAGCCGGATAAAAAAGGTCAGATTAAAGTCTCAATCCCTAAGGAAGGCGGCTTTGTGGTGACCAACTGTCCTGATCCTGATTTCCACGTGTACATTTGTATCGGTCAGTCCAATATGGAAGGTGCCGCTCGATACGAGGCACAGGATACTGTCGGTGTAGACTCACGATTCATGATGATGTCAGCCGTGGATATGCCGGGCAAAGCTCGAATAAAGGGTAATTGGTACAGTGCTGTGCCTCCGTTGACAAGAGAGAATACCGGTTTGACACCTGTGGACTATTTCGGCAGAAGAATGGTGGAAAAACTTCCGAATAATATTAAAATCGGTGTGATTAATGTATCAGTCGGCGGTTGCCGTATTGAACTATTTAACCCTGATTCATGTGCGTCACATATCGCTGCTCAGCCTGATTGGTTGAAAAATATGGTTAAGGCTTACGATAATAATCCATACAAACGCATCGTTGAGATGGCTCGTGAGGCTCAGCGCACAGGTGTGATTAAAGGTATTCTGTTGCATCAAGGAGAATCTAACCCCGGAGACATGGAATGGCCCTTAAAGGTAAAGACAGTTTATGAAAAACTTTTGTCGGACCTGAATCTTGATCCGGCATCCACACCTCTAATTGCAGGGGAGATGCTGTCGGCTGAAGAGGGTGGAATATGTGCGTCAATGAACCAATTGGTGAATAAACTCCCGAGCGTTATTCCCAATAGCCGCATTGTTTCGTCAAAGGGATGCAAGGGTGCAAAAGACGGACTCCATTTCACAGCTGAGGGATACCGAGAGATAGGTCGCAGATATGCGGATGCTGTATTGTCGAAATAAGGACAAGTAAATACTATCAATAAAAAAGCCTGCCATAATCGCTTGTGGCAGACTTTTTTATTTGTAAAAATTCAATCGTTACTTTAATTTAGGCTTAAGCTCGTCGGGTGACTCGTTTGTGTACATTTGTATAGGTGGTGTCTGTTTTGTGAAGAAGTTTCCGACTGTCTCATGAGCGAGATTCAGTTGCGGATTAAAGTCATCACTGTTCATATAATCGAGTATTGCATTTCTCATTCTGCGAGCTACAATTCTATTGTCAAGATTACGGTCAATATCCATTGTTGTCATAAGAAGCTTTCCGCCCAGAACGTTTGCCTCAATCATCATACCTAACTTTCTGCTGACATGCCATGTGTCGATAGGCTGTATTGGAGATTGGTACTCAGCCGGGAGTTCAAGGAGGTTCATAACCTGTGCTCGGTTAAGCAACTCCCACCAGTTAAGATTGCTCCAGTCATCAGTGGGGAAGTTGTTTTTAAACAAAGGATGGCTTGTGTCAATGTAGGCTCCGGTAGTGTGAGGCGGCCGCATCTTAAACCAGCTTGTATTCCAGAATACAGGTAGATAATGCTGAACTACATCACTGCCGAGTGTTACCTTGCCCGCTGCAGTTATCAAAACTTTTCCACCTTGCTTAAGGACTTCAATGGCTTTCGTGTCAAGGGAATCAGTCATGTATATGTTATCTCCCGGCATTGAAACTTTTTCATCAGGGTATACCCAGAATTCCCAATGATTTTTTGTGTTGCTGGGCAATTCAGCTGTTAATGTAAGCTTGGTAGGATTGTCAATGCCGGAAAGCGGCAGATTTACAACTCCGGCTTGATGATTTTTACCGATAGTAATATCTCCTATCGGCTTTTCCTCTTGGCAATAGTATTTTCCGGAAGCGTCGGTTATATAATATTTAAGTACTGCATTCTCTATGGTGCCGGCTGAGGCATTCATGATTTCAATCGGCACGGAAAGAGTATCGCTATTGCTAAATACAAATTTAGGGAATCGTGCAAGAGGTACTATTTCACTGCAAAATTCTCTCCATTCTGGAGCAGTAATGTAACCCTTATTATCCCAAAATACATTCAGGACACCTTCAAGTGCTGTGCCTTGACCGCTGTAATCATTGAGCGCAAGGAGCTGGAATCCGCTATAATCCGGAGTGCGAAGGTTTCGCTCAATCTCATATTTATAACATAAGGATTGGAGTTTGCCGCTTGACATTAAAAATTTCTCAGCCATCTCCTCCATGCCGTTATTTCGGAGAAGATCACGGAATATTTCAAAATTTTTAGCCTTGTATGCACCGGTATACTTAGGGATTTCTTTGAAGTCAGGGAATACACACCATTGTCCTTGTTCGTGACTTAATATAGGCGAGGTATTAATCGGTTTTTCCTCAGTGGGCTTAAAGTTGCGGGGCAATTTCATTTCTGCAGCAAAATCATCATCGCTTGAAGGTCGTGATTTACTCCAAGTCAATCCTCTTGCTCCACCTTTCACATGATATTCGCTTTCAGAATCCCAAGCCCAGCCTCCACCTACTGAAGCTCCGCAATATACTTTGCTGTCGTCGTAATTCTTCATTTCATTTACCCAGCGATTGCAATATGGCACCCAGTTACCGGCAGGTTCATTCCCGGCAGCCATCATGACGAACGAAGGATGATTCCCATAGCTGTCAACTATACGCTTAGATTCTTCAAGCAGATAGCGGTCAATATCCATACCTGCATTTAGTTTTACACCATGGTTGGGCCATGAGGGACCTTCGGGTTGTAAATATACACCGGCTTTGTCGGCAGCCGAAAATGCGGCTTCGGGCGGGCAATAGCTGTGGAAGCGCATCATGTTTATGCCATATTCCTTACATGTGGCAAAAATTTTAGCCCATGATTCTTCATCGGTAGGGGGATAGCCAGTAAGAGGGAAGCAGCAGTTACCTACTGTGCCTCTTATGTAAGTAGGTCGTCCGTTGATATAAAAATCATATCCGTCAATCGAGATATTGCGCATTCCAAACACTGTCTCAAAACTATTCTCTCCGGAATTTACCTTAAGTGAATATATCTCAGGATTAAATTCATCCCAAGTACGCATTTTATCACCCATATTCAGGATGAATGTTAGAGTATCACCGGTTATTATCGGTTTGGTTGCAGTGATGACAGATTGCTTATCGGATGAAGTGGCTGTTGCCACACTTTTCTTCGCTTTACCGTTTTGATTGGTCACAATAGCTTTTACGACGGCTTGTCTGTTTGCGACATCCGGATATACACGAACATTATGGATTACATTTTTAGGGGAAGATGCTTTGAGAGAGATTTCTCCGACTACACCATTCCAGTTCCCTTGTGTCTGATCTGTTACACTATGAGAATCCTGACCTACACATACATTCTCAATGCCATTATAAATGGTCATGGCAATTTCGTTGGTTTTGCCGGGAATAATTAGGTCTGTCAAATCATATTCATGCGGTGTTGACAGTGACATCTGATGTCCCGCCTCTTTCCGGTTGACAGATATTGTGGTTTCAATATGAGGACGTTCAAGGTGAAGTGTGATACGTTTCCCCTTCCAATCCTTAGGAATGTCAACGCTTTTTTTGTAATAAGCGTTTCCAACGTATGATTTATCGGGGGTGAGGAAAAATGGGAATTTAATATTTCCTTTCTCACGGTACTTTGCCATATCCTCACGGTAATAGTATGACATGTCATACAACGAACCTGTCCATTTTGTGTTGGCATCCACATCATGACCTTTCCCGTTTGTAAGCATTGATCCCGGCAAAACGATTGAGTCATTATATGTAGGAGTGTCGCCAAAATTGAACATCCATTTACCTGAAAGGTCAATTGTCTCTCGTGCCGATATGCCGGTAGTAAGCATTAATATGAATAATATGCTAAAATAATTCTTCATAGATGACTTAAATTATAGTTACATTTATTATTTCTTCGCCCGGTGTTGTATTAGCTTCTTGTGGGAAATATACGGGCATGTCAGATTGTAATGGCAAAATTCTCAATTCAAGTTCGTCGCAGTCCTCCGGAAGGCGCCATAAACCATACATGAATGGGCGTCCGTAATAGAAATTGTCATCAATCAGTTTGCCGTTGCAATACAAGCGTGCCACATCGCCGCGATATTCAATTTTCAAAAGCCTGTTTTCTCTATCCTTGCCTTGAGGAAGGTCCTTAATCATGTAGACAGCAGCTTTTTCAAAATCTGCATCCAACGGAGCTTCCGCCACCTTGTTAACACCGATTGTTATTTCTCTCGGTTTTCCTGCCTCGGCAATTTTCTTAACAGTGGTGGATATGGTTTCCGGCTGGGGTGCGTTTTCTTCCAAGAACAGATGAGATGCTTCATCAGAATTTAGCAGGTATATATTCTCATATACAGGTTTGGTCATGCCAAGAGCCTTTAAATTCTTAAGCACTTTATTTCCAACTGCTATTTCTGTCGGTATGCCGGGAATCTGTTCGAGATAGATTTTTCCGTCACGTTTGGCTATAATCTGCGCAGTGGCATAACGTATGCCGTCAATATTAACCGGGAATATGCACACTGTGCCGGCAGGGATTGTGATAGGTTTTGATGGAAATTTCACGCCGCAAACATCAAATTTCACTCCACGCTTAGCCGAAAGATTCTGTAGACGTTCGTAATTATTGATAAAAACGAATCCTGAATTGCCTGACGAACGGTATGACCAACGCAGATGAGAATCATCACCTTTGGGGATATCTTGTTCGCAAGGGAACGAGGCTTCCATTGGTGCGAGTATCTCCGCATAATCATTCATGAACAAATGAAGTTTGCGCAATGTGTAGTAATGAGGATATGTCTGCCCAAACTCGCCAAGGGGAGCCTGAAAATCGTATGTTTTTACAGGCATGTCATTATAATTGGTCGCTGCAGTGCGTTGATTCTCATTTAGATAATTTTCGCCTTCAGGATTGGTGCCTCCGTGGTACATGTAGTAGCCCAACAGGTTGCTACCGCTTCCGAGTTTTACCACTGCGAGAGAATATGCATCCTCCGGATAGATCCATGGGCGGCGATGATAGGCTGTAGCCATACCGCCACCTAATTCACATGTGAAATATGGGTATTGTTCATCGCCTGAAGTCAGTTTTTCTTCCTGTGAACCGAGTTGTTCCGACGCAATAGCGGTGGAACTACGGAATTCTTTGAAATTAAACGCCTTATAATAGTTACCGGCAGTCGGTTCCAATGAGCGTTCCCAAAAACCGTCAGCATAGTCGCCATATAACGGTATCATTTCACCGAAAGGTACGGGTGTGCGCAATTCGGGCCAACCTGTACGGGTATAAAATGGTAAATCATATCCTATGCCTGTGGCAATATTCTTTAGTGCCATAAGATATGAGCCGTGTCCTCTATACTCGTTGTCAAATTGGCAAGCCATAATCGGACCGCCGTCTTTCCATTGCAATCCTTGAATTTGAGTGAAAATCTGGCGATATAATTTTTCAACGGCATCAAGAAATTTCGCATCTTCCGAACGTGAACGTATCTTTTTTGCGAAAATCCAATCGGGAATACCTCCGTTGCGTACCTCACCGTGACAGAACGGACCTATGCGTAAGACCACAGGTAGATTCTGCTCCTTGCATAGCTCTATGAATTTTCGCAGATTGCGATTGCCGCTCCAGTTAAATACACCCTCTTTCTCTTCAATATGATTCCAAAATACGTAGGTGGCGATTACTGTGACACCTCCATCCTTCATTTTCTTTATTTCCGCTGCCCATTCTTCCTCGGGAATACGTGAATAGTGTACTTCTCCCATAACCGGAACCACACGCTTGCCATCAATGATCAAGCTCTTTGAGTCCCATTTTACCTCGGGCACAGAATTAATGTTTGTCCCATTTATAATTGACGGGATTAAACAGGCTATTGATATTGCAATTTGTTTTAACATTTAAATAGATTTTAAGGTGATACAAATTTAGCATTTGTTTATGAAATATCATAATTCCATAGATTTAAATGCTTTTATTCCAATATGATTAATGTCTGCTTCGGCAACTGAAATATGTTTCTCGGCTCGTTTCATGTCTCCAAGCCCAGCATACCCAAGAGCAAGCAGATAATTGCAGTGAATTAAGTTACGTTGCTGCAAATCATCCTCCCATATAAGTAAGTCGGGCAAAGAGACTGCGAAATAGTCTAACGTAACGTTGTCATGTATATGATTCCGTCCGTAATTTATGAGCTTGTTAAACAGAGCTCTTGCCTTATCCTCATTTCCTATAGCCCTGTAAGCGAGTGCAGCATAGAATATCTTATCAGGTTTGGCATCGTTGTAATATAGTGCGGCAGCCGGTTCCTCAGGACCTTCTGTTGCTTTCTCGAAATATTGATATGCCTTGTGCTCATCACCTAATGCTTTGTAAGCCACACCAAGGAGATATAGGAAATCATTTTCTTGAGCGCCATGAAGTTTTCCCTCACCTAAATGCTCGGGGTAAATGAGACATTCATTCAATAGAGCTATAGCTTCATCATAGCGGCTCTCTTTAATTGATATTTTAGCAAGTTCGACTCTTGCGAATTGATATTGTGCGGAAACTTTGCCTTCACCGCCTTCCCATGGGTGGAATTTGTGAGAGTCGATTACTTTTATGGCTTCTTGATATTTCCCTGTCATGTTGAGCAAAGTCGCTAACTCAAGAATAAGATCATCTCGCTTTGCGATTAGCTCCGGATACCGATTCAGGAATTCAAGTCGCTCGGTATGCGAGTGACGAAGCCGTTTGCGAAGCTGGTCTAATTCCATCAAAACACGGCTGTCGGTGCTGTCTAACTCGAACGCTTTTGTCATAAATTCAAGAGCATGAGTTGCATCATTGTTCTTATTGAACACTGCTAATGCAAGATTGCGCCATACTGTAGGGAATGTTTCGTCAATTTCGGCAGAATGTTTCCATAACTCTATCGCCAAATCATATTGCCGCTTGTCATAGTACAGACATCCGAGATAATATGGAGCTTTTGCATCGTCGTCGTTCAATTCAATTGCTTTTTCAAGTGCTAAAATAGCGTCAAGACGATTAGGGGAACAGTAGTCTGATGGCATTTTGGCTGCTGCTTTGAATAGCTTATTTGCAGCGTCTTTGTCCCCTTTTAGCCAGTAGGCATATCCTGAATAGTAATATGTCATCGGGCTCGTAGCTCCGTGGTCAATCGCAACTTTCCAAAGAGAGATCGCCTCATCGTAACATCCAGCAGCAAGATAATCAAGAGCGGTTTCATCGTAATTGTGACACTCATTACGCATCAAACTTATCAATGATGAAAGGTCTTCGGTATCGCCTGTGATGAGGTATTTCTCATATATGCATCCATAGTTGAACGGATCTATATACAGAGATTCCTCAATAAGTCTTAATGCTTCGTCATCTCTGTTCAGCTTACGGAGCAGGATAGTCTTTATAGTGCGGGCTTTAGAATTATGCCAATTCCTGAAAAGTGACTTATCAATTTCATCAAGAGCTTCATCGTATATTCCGGCAGAGATTGAGATTTGTGCGCATGTCATAAAGCCGGCATCCTGCCAAGCTCCATTCCATGCCGATTTATATAAATTGGCGTATGCTTCCTCATTTTTTCCGAGGAATTTCAACGCTATTCCAAGATTATATGCCGGTTCACCATCGTATGGGTTTGGATTACGCTTTTTTTGGGCTTTCAGAGCTGTTTGCAAATATGGCACAGCAAGGTCGAAACGTCCTTTACGGATATACCATAATCCCATTGCATTATTACAACGGATGTCATTCGGGTCTCGTCGTAACGCTTCCATATAATAGTCAAGAGGGCTCCAAGTGGCATGGCGATATTGTTCAAGATGCAGACCTGTCAGATACAGTTGTTCATTAGTCTTTATATCTACCGGAGATAATGGCGCTTCTGCAGGTTCCGGAACGGCAGGAATTTCGTCAGCTTCCGAGTGCCAAGTCAGTACGATTCTGCCATTCTCGATTATATTAAGAGTTATTTCATTTAAAGTAATGTCAGGGATTTTGACATTCTCATTATAAATATTTTCAGGATCTACAGAGACTTTTTCAGAAAATATTATTTCACCACTCTTGTCAGAGAGTAACTGCACTTCTACTGATTTATCGGATGTGGCAAATAGCTTAATATTTACGATGTTATCTTCGCAATTCTCAATATTTACTAAAAAGTCCTTGTTGGCATTTTTGACTATGCCAAGCTCCCGGTAAGGAAGGAAATATTGTGTGAACGTCTTTTCTTCGTATGGCTGTATCCATGAAAAATCGGGCTGATTTTCCGTATATACACCTGCCATGAGTTCAATATATGGACCGTCATCGTCTGTGAGGTTTCTGTCCCAAGCACGACCGAAATCTCCGTTGCCCCACGTCCATTGTTTCTTTCCCGGTGACACATGATGAGATGCGACATGAAGCATTCCTCCGTGAGTGTCATCTTCATATCCACCTTCGAAGTCATAACGGGAGTTTACACCCATATATGATGTCGGTACTTTGATGTTTTTGTAATTGGATATATCCACACCGGCTGAATAATCCATCTTATAATAGGTGCCGGTCGCAATAGGGAATGAGCTTACTGCTCGTTTGCCATGGTCGAATACCGCATGGATGTCAGGCGGGAACACGCTTCTGTAATGGTCATTTACCGCTACGGCAGGATTTGCCCACCATAGAAATGTCTGAGGAAGTTCAGTCGGGTTATATAGCACACCCTTGATTTCAAGATATGCCGTCCCGGGACGAAGGGTGAAACCAGCCATCCCTTTTTGATGGAACATTCGTTCCCGTTCATTTACCCACACAGTCACTGAGCCGTCCGAGTTATTTTCAATCTTCCAATCAACGGGAAGAAATGTGCTTGGGCGGTGATGCTGCGGCCAGTTAAATTCGATGCCTCCGGATATCCATGGTCCTGTAAGACCTACAAGAGCGGGTTTTATGACATGGTTGTAATATACGAAGTGACGCTGCTTTATTTTGTCGTATGCCATCTGAATTCTTCCACCCAATTCAGGTAGCACCATTATTTTCAGATACTCATTTTCAATGAATACAGCATTATATGTAATGTCGGTTTTGGTATCTGAGATAGATTCAATCACCGGGTAGGGATAAACCACACCACTTGAACCCTGATATACTCTTTTTTCAAGGAAGATAGGATTTTTCTCCGGTTTGCCGATTTGATATGTTGGTATTACAACTTTTTCGTTCCAAGCTTTAACCATTGCAATTTTATTTTGTAAATTCTTGTTCTATTTGTTCTAATGATTTGCCTTTAGTCTCCGGAAGGCGTGCTATGAAGTATATCAGTCCGACAGCGCATATAGCGGCATATAGCCAGAATGTGCCGTAGCTTCCAAGTTTTGCGTTCAGGATTGGGAATGAGTATGTGAGAGTGAAGCAACCCATCCAAAGTGCGAATGTGCATATAGCCACCGCCATCCCGCGAATTTTATTGGGGAATAATTCAGCGAGGAGTACCCATGTTACAGGTCCAAGGGTCATAGCATAACAAGCTATGGCAAGCATGACCAGAATTATCATCATAAAACCTGTTATATGAAAATAGTAACATGTGCCGAGTATTGAATAGATAATGAATAGTCCGCCAGCACCTATGAGCATCAGGCGTCTGCGTCCAATCCTATCAACAGTGTATAGGGCAACGAAAGTGAATATTACATTGGTAATACCTGTAAGGACGATGTTAAACAGCATTTCGCCGAGATTATACCCTGCATCTGAAAATATTTCCTGAGCGTAGTTGAATATCACATTTGTACCGCACCATTGTTGAAATACCGCTATTATCACGCCTAAAAGCAAGATTGCAAAATATGGTTTATGCAGAATTGTTGCAAAGGAAGTTTTTGATCTGTCATTAGAAATGCTTGAATTGACAGCTAAAATTTCTGTCTCGGCATACGACCCTCCTCCGATGTTATTGAAAATATTTCGAGCCTTATCCATTTTCCCTTTCATGACAAGCCATCGAGGGCTTTCTGGGATAAAAATCACAAGTATAAGAAATGTCAATGCTGGATATGCCTCTGCCCAAAACATGTGTCTCCACCCATGTTGGCAGTTCCATGAATCAAGGAGAGCGACTGAGGTGTCTATCGGTTCGGCTATAATCCAATTGACGATTTGTGCTCCCAATATTCCGAGTACTATTGTGAGCTGGTTTATTGATACCATCCTACCTCTGGTTTCCGAGGGAGAAACTTCGGCTATATACATTGGCGAAAGCCCTGACGCAATGCCGATGGCGACGCCTCCTATTAATCGAGCAATTAGAAATGGTGTGAAGTTGTCAACAGCACCGGTCATATATGCCGAGATTAGGAATATCAACGCAGAAAACACAAGTAATGGCTTTCTGCCGAAACGGTCGGCAAAAAATCCTGAAACCATAGCACCTATAAGGCATCCAGCTATTGCGATACTCATAGCCAAGCCTTGTAGAGTGGGCTGGTCGGATATTCCGAAATATGCTTCGTAAAAAGGTTTTGCACCTCCGATTACTACCCAGTCATATCCGAAGAGCAACCCTCCTAACGCAGAAACACAGCAAATAAAATAAATGAAATTGCGATTGTAAGTTCTCATAAATATGGTATGTGATTTAAAACAGTGCAAAGTTACTCTCATAAATCAAGTAATAAAATGTATTTTTCAGATAAAAAGATGGACAATATTACTTTTTTTGACTATATTTGGAACGACTTTAGAGGGTGTTTAATAATGAATGTTAATATTCGGGAGCCGATTTAGCAGCAT
>ERZ777011.175-NODE-175-length-104288-cov-6.833853_pt1 | contig 104288 bp, 76 predicted proteins | sample MGYA00374964_ERZ777011 | MGnify/ENA primary metagenome ERZ777011 (study PRJEB29310, sample SAMD00008975) | mouse gut metagenome | study: EMG produced TPA metagenomics assembly of the Metagenome analysis of fecal microbiota from mouse which was promoted... | reverse complement strand
CCGACCCTCTGCTTGTAAGGCAGATGCTCTGAACCAGCTGAGCTAAACGCCCTTTCTTTGATATTCATTAAGTTTTCTATTGCTCTATCTCTCTAAAGCGCTGCAAAGATACGGCTTTTTTTTTTACCTCCAAATATTTTTGAGAAAAAATAGAAAAAAACTTCAACTCTGCCTATATGTATTAAGATTTGTAGTAACTTTGCGACTCTATATTAATAATGTATATGATATTTTCTACACTGACAGCAATTTCGCCTGTAGACGGGCGATATAGAAATAAAGCCGAGAATTTGGCGGCTTACTTTTCAGAGTATGCGCTCATTAAATACAGAGTGCAGGTTGAGATCGAGTACTTTATTACTCTGTCCGAATTCTTACCGCAGCTTCGTCCGTTGGCGACTGTGGAGAATAAAGAGGCTTTGCGGAAAATTTACCGTGAGTTTTCGGTTGAAGACGCCAGTCGTATTAAAGAAATCGAGAGTGTGACTAATCATGATGTAAAGGCAGTCGAATATTTTATAAAGGAAAAGTTTGATTTGCTTTCTTTACAGGAGTACAAAGAGTTTATTCATTTTGGATTGACTTCCCAGGATATTAACAATACATCTGTTCCATTGTCTATCAAGGAGGCACTGGATGATGTGTATTTTCCCGGTTTGCAGGAAGTGATCGATTTGCTGAAGAAATATGCCGAAGATTGGAAGGATGTTCCGATGTTGGCTAAAACACATGGACAGCCGGCTTCTCCTACTCGTTTGGGAAAAGAAGTGATGGTGTTTGTTTACCGTTTGGAACAGCAAGTGAAGTTGTTGAAAGCAACTCCTGTTTCTGCTAAATTTGGTGGAGCAACAGGTAATTTTAACGCGCATCATGTGGCTTATCCGGATTATGATTGGAAAGTTTTCGGGAATAAGTTTGTGAATGAGGTGTTGGGGCTGAGCCGTGAGGAATGGACAACACAGATTTCCAACTATGATTATATGGCTGCTATTTTTGACGGGATGAAACGTATTGATACGATTTTGATTGATTTGTGCCGTGATTTTTGGCAGTATGTTTCCATGGAGTATTTTAAACAGAAGATCAAAGCCGGCGAGGTTGGTTCTTCTGCTATGCCACACAAGGTAAATCCGATTGATTTCGAAAATGCGGAAGGTAATTTGGGAATGGCAAATGCTATTCTGGTACATTTGGCTGGCAAGCTGCCGGTTTCACGTTTGCAGCGTGACCTGACAGACTCTACAGTCCTTCGTAACGTTGGTGTACCGATGGCTCATATCGAAATTGCATTCAAGAGTTTAACAAAAGGGCTGGGCAAGTTGTTATTAAACGAAAAAGCGTTGTATCGGGATTTGGATAACTGTTGGGCTGTTGTAGCCGAAGGTATTCAGACTGTTCTTCGTCGTGAAGGATATCCTAAACCTTATGAGGCGTTGAAAGCCTTGACCCGTACAAATGAAGGAATTACTGCCGAGTCGATTAGTGATTTTATCGATACGTTGGAGGTTAGTGATGTTGTCAAAGCTGAATTAAAGGCGATAACGCCGCATAATTATACAGGTATTTAGTGAGAAAAAAGAGGTAGCCGTGAGGTTACCAAGTAGTTAATTATCATTTAATTTACATCAAATGAGCACAGAAGAAAGAGATGAATCTCAACCGCGTCCAAGAAAGGTGATACCAAGTATCAGACGGGAAAACACAGATCAGGATTCTGAAAGAAGACCTTACAGTCAAGGTTATAACAGACCTGAAGGAAACAACTATGAACGGAGACCATATAACCGTCCTAACCGGGATGACCGTGGAGGTTATAATTCTTATGGGGACAGACCGAATCGCCCGCGTGCGTATGATAACCGTGATGGTGGTTACAATAGACCGTACAACCGCGATAATGGTGTAAGCCGTAACTATGGCAACTCTAATCGTGAAGGTGGTTATAACAGCAGGCCTTCTTATGGTATCAATCGCTCTTATGGCAACAATGACCGTCCTTCTTATGGAAGTAACGATCGCCCTTCTTACGGTGGTGACCGTTCTTATGGTAACGATCGTCCGTACAATCGTCTGTCTCGTCCTAACTATGAAGACAGGGGAAAGGCTTATTCTGCCACTCCGTCCGACAATGGCATTTCGGGTGATGGTGTAAAGAAAAGAAGACCGCGTGTAGGTGATACCCGTGTAAGTTCGTCTTACGATGCCCGTGATAATCGTGGTGGCAGACCTTCATACGGTAATAACAACAACCGTTATGGAAACGGTGGACGTGGTGGCTATAATAATAACAACAACAGACGTCCGAATAATAACCACCGTACCGGTGATTACAATCCGAATGCCAAGTATAATTTCCAGAAGCAATTGAAGTATAAGGAAGTGCTGGCTGACCCGAACGAACCGATCCGTTTGAATAAGTTCTTGTCTAATGCAGGGGTTTGTTCGCGTCGTGAGGCTGATGAGTTTATCCAGGCCGGTGTTGTTCAGGTAAATGACCAGGTTGTGACTGAATTGGGAACGAAGATTACCCGTCAGGACAAGGTGTTGTTCAAAGATCAGCCGGTTCAGATCGAAAGTAAAGTGTATATCGTCCTGAATAAGCCGAAGAACTGTGTGACAACTTCTGATGATCCTCAGGAACGTTTGACTGTCATGGATTTGGTGAAGAACGCTTGTCAAGAACGTATTTATCCGGTGGGCCGTTTGGACCGTAATACGACAGGTGTGCTGCTGCTGACTAATGACGGTGACCTGGCTTCCAAGTTGACACACCCTTCTTTCAAAAAGAAAAAGATCTACCATGTGTGGTTGGATAAGAACGTGTCTATTGAAGATATGGAAAAGATCGCTAACGGACTGGAGCTGGAAGACGGAGAAATCCATGCTGATGCCATCAGTTATGCAAGCGAAGAAGACAAGAGCCAGGTCGGTATCGAAATTCACTCGGGACGCAACCGTATCGTTCGTCGTATTTTCGAATCGCTGGGGTATCATGTGGTTAAATTGGATCGCGTATATTTTGCCGGTCTTACTAAAAAGAACCTGGGACGTGGAAAGTGGCGTTATCTGAACGAACGTGAGGTGAATGCGCTCCGCATGGGGGCTTTTGAATAATATGGAGTTTAGCCGGTCGGAAAAGCCGGCTAACTTGTATTGATTACCTAAGAATAAAAATATAAACATGGAAGCAATTAAAAGAACAAAAGTTGTAGATGTGTTGAAAAGCGATGCTTTTGGCACGACCGTTAACGTGAAAGGTTGGGTGCGTACCCGCCGTGGTAGTAAACAGGTTAGTTTCATCGCCTTAAATGACGGTTCTACAATAAATAATGTTCAGATCGTTGTAGACGTGGACAAGCTGGGGGAAGAATTTCTGAAACCGATAACAACAGGTGCAAGCATCAGCGTAAACGGTACGTTGGTACAGTCACAGGGCAAGGGGCAGAATGTGGAGATCCAGGCTACTGAAATAGAAATTTACGGTTCTGCCGATCCGAATACTTATCCTTTGCAGAAGAAAGGCCATTCGATGGAATTCCTGCGTGAGATCGCTCATCTCCGTCCACGTACGAATACATTTGGTGCAGTGTTCCGTATTCGTCATAACATGGCTTATGCCATTCATAAATTTTTCCATGACAGAGGGTTCTTCTATTTTCACACACCGCTGATCACTGCTTCTGATTGTGAAGGTGCAGGTCAGATGTTTCAGGTGACAACCATGAATCTATACGATCTGAAGAAGGATGAGAACGGAGCTATTGTTTACGATAACGATTTTTTCGGTAAACAGGCGAGCCTGACTGTTTCCGGACAGTTGGAAGGTGAATTGGCCGCTACGGCTTTGGGACAGATTTATACGTTCGGGCCGACTTTCCGTGCGGAAAATTCCAACACTCCCCGCCATTTGGCTGAGTTTTGGATGATCGAGCCGGAAGTGGCGTTCAATGATATCCTGGACAATATGCAGTTGGCGGAAGAATTCATCAAATATTGTGTGCAATGGGCTTTGGACAACTGTATGGACGATATCAAATTCTTGAACGATATGTTCGATAAAGGTTTGATCGAACGTTTGGAGGGAGTGTTGAAATACGATTTTGTCCGTTTGTCTTATACGGAAGGAATCAAGATCTTGGAAGAGGCTGTTGCTAAAGGTCATTCGTTTGAATTCCCGATATATTGGGGAGTCGATTTGGCTTCGGAACATGAACGTTTCTTGGTTGAGGAACATTTCAAGTGTCCGGTAATCCTGACTGACTACCCGAAAGAGATCAAAGCTTTTTATATGAAGCAGAATGAAGATGGCAAGACTGTTCGTGCGATGGATGTATTATTCCCCAAAATCGGTGAAATCATTGGTGGTTCCGAACGTGAAGCCGACTATGACAAATTGCTGAACCGTATCAATGAAATGGGTATTCCGATGAAAGATATGTGGTGGTATTTGGACACTCGTCGCTTCGGTACAGTCCCTCATTCCGGTTTTGGTCTGGGCTTTGAACGTTTGTTGTTGTTTGTGACAGGTATGACAAATATTCGTGACGTGATTCCTTTCCCGCGTACACCAAAGAATGCCGATTTCTGATTTCGCATAAAATTGAAAATAAAAACTCCGCATAGTCTTGAGTGTTCTATGCGGAGTTTTATTTAATCTTCATCTTCCAAATCGATTGGGATTTGTCGTTTGAATGCTTCTTTGAAAGAAATCAGCGATTCGGTCCGGGCAAGGCCTAATGGTTGCAGTTTATTATGGATAATACTTAGCAGATGTTGGTTGTTTTTCGCATATATCTTTATAAATAAGTCGTATTGCCCTGTTGTATAATGGCATTCGACGACTTCCGGAATTTCTTTCAGCGCTTCCGTCACAGATGGGAATTGTCCGGGAGATTTGAGGAACAGGCCCATGTATGCGCAGGTTTCATAACCTACTTTTGTGTTGTCGACGATAAATTCAGATCCTTTGATTACGCCGAGATTGGTGAGTTTTTGTATACGTTGGTGTATTGCTGCCCCCGATACATTACATTCCCGTGCGACCTCGAGGAAAGGCATACGGGCATTGCCAATGATTAGTTTTAATATTTTCTCGTCAAGTTCATCCAATTGATGGTGTGCCATAATTTATCTATATTTGTATATCTGTATAATCAATTCTTACAATTTGGTGACAAATATAAATAATCTCTAATGATTGGCCTTCGTTTTTTTGTAGAATATTTTAGTTTGTAAGTTCCTTTGGCAATAATAATCTTTAATTCTATAGTTTTATGAGTTTGCAATCAGTAGTAGCATGTAGGTCTGTAAAAGATTTTCTTGATCCGGTATGGCACTTGATAGAGAAAACATATACGGAATCTTTTCCGGAAGTTGAACGTCGTGACTTTCCGCTTGTTCGTAATTTGGTAAAAGATGAATCTCGGTTTATAGTGTATGCTTTGTCAAGAGAAGACCGGTATGTCGGTTTCATTACCGCTTGGCTTTTTGACGGCTATACTTATGTGGAGCATTTTGCAATTGATCCGGAGTTTCGTAATGGTGGAATAGGAGCAGAAGCCATGAAGCAATTCCAGCTCTTTTGCGCAACTCCGGTTGTATTGGAGGTGGAAATGCCTGTCGACGGGATAAGTAGGCGCAGGATTGGTTTCTATGAGCGTTTGGGCTTTAAACTGGACAATCATGTTTATCATCAGCCTCCTTATCGGGCGGGTGGAGAATGGTTGGAAATGCGGCTTATGATGTATGGCGACGTTGATCTGGAGCATTCGTTCGAGCAAGTGAAGAATTGCTTGCATGAGAATGTTTATGGGGTTAAAAGTATTTGATCGGAAACAGGCAAGGCAATAAAAAAGGCGGGGTTGACAACCTCGCCTTTTTTGTTTTGTATATCCGATGATTAGTTGGCAGCCTGACGGGCCGAGTAGCTAATCTTTAACGCGTATGCTTCACGAAGTGCCTGTTTAACGTCTGTGATAATACCCATCTTGGTTTCTTGATCGGCCTTGATAGATACTGTCATGAACGGCTGGTCTTCTTCTTTCATACTGGATTTTTCCTGAGCAATATAGTCCTGAATTTCCGATACTTCAGCAAACTTGTCATTCAACTGCAAACGGGCTTCGGAACCCATTTTGGTTTGATATTCCTGAGTCGGCTTTCCAACATAGATGAATGTAACCAACGATTTCTTTTCCAACTTCTGAAGTTCAGTAGCCTGTGGAGCACGGAATTGTACCATCAATGTTACTTCACGCATGGATGTTACCATCATGATGAAGAACAAGAAAGCGAACACCAAGTCAGGTAATGATGACGTATTCAATTCGGGCATTTCACGTCCGCCCGCTTTACTAAACTTTCCCATTACTTCTTATCTCCATAATTTTTAGGTTCTGCTTCAGAAATCTTTTGCGGATAAATCTGTTGCACAGCCTTTTGTTGATCTTCATCCAGATCTGCGAATGCTTTTCCGAATTTCTTTTTGGAAACATCATCACGCAGTTCATTATATGCTTTTGCTAATTCGTTCTGAACACTGATGTAAGCCTGATATTCAGTACCACGGTCATTCTGCAAGGAAATCACGTGTTTTTTAGCGGTCATTACTTTTCCGAAGAAAGGAACGTCCTCTTCTGTTTTTTCGGGCTTATTCGCGTCGTTGTACGGATTTTCAATGAACTCTTTAACTTTGTCTTTCAATTGCTTGATGTCGACGAACTGGTCGCCGCAGAGAATCTGGTTACCACTGTTGATCAATACAATCAGCAGGTTTCTCTTGTTAACATCAACATCATCCTTCTTTTGGTCTTTAGGTACAGGAGGCGGCAAACGTCTTGCCAAACCTTTATCTGTATCCATGGATGTAGTAATAAGGAAGAAGATAAGCAACATGAAAGCAATATCGGCTGAAGACGATCCATTGATACCCGGTGTCTTTCTTTTCTTACCCATTTCTTTCTTGTTTAATCAATTTCGTTATTACTATTATTTACTGATCATTCTTTTTACGGAGCCCCAGACAACACCAGCGATGATTAACACCAACAAGATTGCTGTAGACCAAATCCACATATCTGTAATTTTCAACCAACCGGCTGTGTTATATTTCTGAGAGTCGGCATTCATACCTCCTAACGGAGTCGCATCTCCGATGGAATAGGTAATGAATAACATGGCAACAAAAGCTACTGCGACAATCAGCGAAGTTACAGCAGATTTAGGATTTGATGTCAGTAAAGAGACAAACTGCCAAATTGCAAACAATACCATGCAAGCGATCGTAATAAAGAATAATCCTGTTGTCCAATTGATCAACAAGCCGGTATTTACATATTCTTTCATTTCTTCGCCAGGATTCGATACACCTCCGCCGAAGAACAGACCCAGTACGACAAGGCTGATAAGCGAAACTATCAGCAGTGTCCAACTGGACATTTTTCTAATTTTAGTAACTGCCATAGTTGTTTATTATTTTCTGAATTTGAGGTTGTATTTGATAACTAAGTCCAGCAATGTGATAGAAGCATCTTCCATCTGATTCAGGATTGCTTCCAGTTTGCTCAGCAAATAGTTATAGAATACCTGAAGGATCAGTGCTACGATCAAACCACCTACAGTTGTGATCAAGGCCACTTTCATACCACCTGCTACAACCGTCGGGCTGATATCACCAATCTGTTCGATTTTGTCGAACGCCATGATCATACCTACTACAGTTCCCAAGAATCCCAGTGACGGAGCCATTGCGATAAACAAAGTGATCCAAGACATGTTCTTTTCCAAAAGGCCACCCTGAACACCACCGTAAGAAACGATAGATTTTTCAACAACGTCAATACCCTGGTCAATTCTCATCAGACCCTGATAAGCGATAGAAGCGATAGGACCTCTTGTATCACGTGCGATAGCTTTTGCACCTTCTACATCACCTTTATCCAAAGCGTCCTCGATACCTTTCAACAATTTGTTGGAGTTAGTTTCAGCCAAGTTCAGATAGATGATTCTTTCCAAGCAGAAAGCCAAACCGAAGATCAATGCGATGGCAACCAAACTCATGAAGTCTGCACCACCTTCGATAAACTTAGTCTTCAAAGCCTGGTACATACCACCTTCAACAGCGGTTTCGGCTGCTTCTTGCGCGAATGCTACAGAAGAGATTCCAAGAGCGCATAAACTCATGAATGTTTTTGCAAAATACTTTTTCATTGTGTGTTTAATTTTTAAGATTAATAATTCTCTTATTTGTTTTTATTTTTTGTTATTGATAATCGTCATGGTATCTTAAAGCGGAGAGAGCGGGATTCGAACCCGCGAAACCCTTTAGGGGTTTACACGCTTTCCAGGCGTGCCTCTTCAACCACTCGAGCATCTCTCCAAAAACAAGCTACCGCTTTTCTAAAACGGGTGCAAAATACGAAAAAAATCGCATATCCAAACGTTTCAGTGCACAAATCTATAGTTTTTGCTTGATATATGCACAATATATGGTGGATAAATTTTGAATACGCGTGAAAATATCTCATGATATCGGTTTATTCTCGATTTTAAATAGTTTTAGAGCATTTACCCGTGTTGTTTCAACCACCTTTTCGAGTGTCAGACCGTATGTCGAGGCTACCTTTTCTGCCGTTTTCCAGATATAGGCTGGCTCGTTTCTTTTTCCCCTGTAAGGGACGGGAGCGAGGTAGGGGGCATCTGTTTCCAATACTATTTTATTGATGTCTGTCTGGCGGATGGTTTCCGATAGCCGGGAGTTCTTGAATGTAATAACTCCATTTATTCCGATTTTGAAATTTTCCAGTTTGTTTATTTCATTCAAGTCGGCTTCATTACCGGTAAAACTGTGAAAGACTCCGAAGAGTTTACCGGCTCCTACCTTATATAAGGAGTCGAAAACTTCCGGATATGCCTCACGAGTATGAATGGCCACCGGCAGATTGAGGTCAATACTCCATTTGAGTTGCTCCTCGAATACTTCTTTTTGTTCCTTCAGGTGTGTTTTGTCCCAATACAGGTCTATGCCTATTTCTCCGATTCCGTAATAAGCACGTTTACCGAGCCATGCTTCTATCGCCTTCAAGTCTCCGGCATAGTGCTCGTTTACGCTGGTCGGGTGCAATCCCATCATTGGGTAGGTGAAATCCGGATGGCGGTCGCATAGATCATGCATCCGCTCGATGGTGGTCGTGTCGACGTTCGGAAGGAGCAGGGCGTCTATGCCTGACTCTTTTGCGATGGAAACCAGTTGGTCCTGCTCCGGATCAAAATCCTCTAAATATAGATGGTTGTGTGTGTCGATCAGCTTCATCTTAAGATTGGCGGTTCATTAAACGGGCGCTGACTTCTTTCAGTGTGGTTAGTCTTTCGGGAGCTACGCTTAGAGAGGTCAGGTTGTTCATTGCTTCATTATAGTATGCGTGTATTTTTTCTTCGGACAACTCTTTTAACCGCAGTTGGTCATAAATAGCTGTTACTGCGGCGATTTTCTCTGCCGGGTCAAATGTCTTTTTGGTGATCCAGTTGTTTAGTTCTGTCTTTTGGGCATTTGAGGATAGGCGGAGAGCGTTGATCAACATGAATGTCTTTTTGTTGCAGAGTATGTCTCCCCCGATATTTTTACCGAAAGTGGCGGTGTTTCCGTAAACATCCAATAGGTCATCCTGCAACTGGAAAGCAAGTCCGATGTTGATGCCGAACTGATACAGTGCATCGGCATCGGCTTTGGGTGCATTGCCCATGATGGCTCCCATCTTCAAGGCGCACGCAAGCAGTACGGCTGTCTTCAACCGGATCATTTCGATGTATTCATTTTCTGTCACGTCCGTTCTTGACTCGAACTCCATGTCGTACTGCTGTCCGCCGCAGATTTCAAGCGCCGTAACCGTAAACAGGTCCAATATCTCTTTTAATGATTCGGATTTCGTTTCGCCGATCAGTTGATAGGCCGCGATCAGCATGGCATCTCCGGATAGGATGGCTGTATTGGCATTCCAGACTTTGTGAACGGTCGGCTTGTTCCTCCTTTTATCGGCTTCGTCCATCAGGTCATCGTGCAGAAGCGTGAAGTTATGGAATACTTCGAGTCCCAAAGCCGGCTTGAGGGCTGTATCTACATTATCCTTATATAGATTGCATGCCATTAACACCAATGCCGGGCGGATTCTTTTTCCACCCAGCGAAAGGATGTATTCAATCGGGTCGTATAAACTTTTGGGAGGACAGGTGAATTGAAGCTGAGCAATTTCCTGCTCTATTTTTTCCAAGATATCATTAAAAGAGAACATAGGTCATTTATTTAAATAAAAAAGGCTGCGAAAGATGCAGCCTTTTTATATTATTTACATGTTATTATTGTAGTCTGAATGTAACAGGCACTGTGTATTTAACACGTACGGGTTTACCTCTCTGTTTGCCCGGTGACCATTTCGGCATGCTGTTGATCACGCGGAGAGCTTCCTTGTCCAGCGACGGATCGACACCGCGAACAACTTCTGCGTCTACGATAGAACCGTCTTTGTTAACCACAAACGCGCAGGATACACGACCCTGGATACCGTTTTCCTGGGCAATGATCGGATATTTGATTGATTTTGCCAGGTATTGCAACAAAGCTCCTTGTCCTCCCGGAAATTCAGGCATTGTTTCTACAACTGTGAAAATCTGCTGTGAGGATTCTTCTTCTTCTTCTTCGACTACTGCAGGAGGAGTATAGGCTTCGACTTGTGCCGATGAAGCGTCGTCTTCGGAAGATACGATTTCGACATCGTCCAACTTGACGTCATCTTCTACAACGTTTAATACTTCTGCTACAGGAGGTGCAGGAGGTGGTGGAGGAGGGGGAGGAGTATCCTCCGGTCTCGTGATTTCAACTTCTTCTTCCGCGATGATATCGGCAACGCCTTCACTTGTGGCGATTGTGATTTCGCGGTCGCTCCATTCGAAGCCGACGAACAGAACTGCAAATCCGACGATCATACCCATCAGGATACCCATCGTTTTACCTTTTTCCAGGTCTGCTTTTGGTGATTTTTTTACTTCCATATCTCTTGTTTTTAAAGATGTGTCTTTCTTCTGCGACAAATATACGGAGTTATTTTATTAAATCCGAATAATTCGTATTAAATATATTCTGTTTTTACTTTTTTTTTGACTGAAAATAAAAATAATAGCTCTTATATACCTTTTTCGGCTTTTTCCCGTTTCTCTAATGGGGATGTATATACCCGTATTTATTTATCTTTGTAGGCATTTTACCAGAGAAATATGAGAAATATTCTATTTATATTCTTCTTTTCCTTTTTGTTGCAGGCTGTTGCCGGGCAAACCGGTGATACCGGATATACTTTCCTTCGCTATCCCTCCTCGGCAAGAGCCAATGCGGTGGGAGGCAATACGATGTCATTGATCGAACGGGACCCTTCCCTGATTTTCCACAACCCGGCTTTGCTGGGAGCCGAGATGGATAGGATGGTCAATCTGAATTACCTGAATTACATATCGGATATCCATGCCGGCAGTGCTCTTTTTACCAAGGCATGCAAAGAAAAAGGAGCCTGGGGTGTGGGAGCTTCGTTTTTCAGCCAGGGAAAGATACGGGGAATGTCGGAAGAAGGCCTTCCGATAGGAGATTTTACGGCAAAGGATATCAGCGTGAACGGTTTTTTCTCGTATGACCTTTCCGAACGATGGCGAGGCGGCGCTTCGTTAAAGTTTCTGTATTCGGGCATCGGAGATTATACTTCGATCGGCATGGCTGTCGATGCCGGATTGAGCTATTACAATTCTGAGAAGGGATTTTCTTTCGGCTTTGCTTTCAAGAATATCGGGGCACAATTGAAAGCTTATGAGGACGAACGCCAGAAAATGCCCTGGGATGTGCAGATGGGGATTACCAAACAGATGGCGCATGCGCCGATCCGGTTGTCACTCACGGCGCAGTATCTGACGAAATGGAAGATGGAGTATGTAGACGATAGCGACAAGGAATACGAAGGGGATAATTTTTTCAAATCCTTTGTAAAGCATCTGGTGATCGGTGTCGATTATGTTCCTTCCGACAACTTTTGGCTGGGTATAGGGTATAATCCTAAGACGGCGTTGGATATGAAGTTGCAGGGTGGTAATGCCCTTGCCGGTTTCTCAGGTGGAGCCGGTGTGCGGATCAAGATGTTCGATGTAGGCGTTTCCGTAGCCAAATATCATCCGTCGGCTCTTTCCATGATGCTGAGTATTTCTACTACGATCAGCGATTTCTGAATCAGTCCGGTTTCCTGATTTCTTTTGGGAGAGACATCCGAGAAAGAGGTGTCTGAGGAAGATGTGTCTATTAATCAACACATTGCATTTACCGGTATTTCCTTATTAATGTAAAAGTGTTTACTTCTACATGTAACGGCTTTTACCTCGGTGTGTAACTGCATTTACTTTGGCGTGTAAACAGACTTGCAACGGGTTGTGTGGAAAACAAAATATAAGGATGAATAGGATAATTTATAAAGGGGAGGAGGATAAACTATTGTATCTTTGCAATTCCTTTACATTAATATTATGGCAATGAAAAAGATTATTATAGCGATAGACGGTGTCTCTTCTACCGGGAAGAGCACGATGGCGAAAGATCTGGCAAAGGAGTTGGGATATACGTATATAGATACGGGAGCGATGTATCGGGCGGTTACGTTGTACAGCTTGCAACATGGATTCTTTACGGACGGGGGGATCGATGAAAAGAAGTTGCAGGATGCGATGGGCGACATCGATATCTCTTTTTGCTTTAACCCGGAAACCGGACGTCCCGATACCTGTCTGAACGGGGTGAAAGTGGAAAAAGAGATCCGGGGAATGGAAGTCGCCAACCGGGTAAGCCCGATTGCCGCTTTGGGTTTTGTACGCCGTGCGATGGTTGCCAAGCAGCAGGAGATGGGAAAAGCGAAAGGGATCGTGATGGACGGCCGGGATATCGGTACGGTTGTATTCCCGGATGCCGAACTGAAGATTTATGTGACTGCCAGCCCGGAAGTGCGTGCCCAACGCCGTTTGGACGAACTGAAGGCCAAGGGGGAGGCGGCTTCTTTTGAAGAAGTCCTCGAAAATGTGAAGACACGTGACCATATTGATATGACACGTGCCGAAAGCCCGCTCCGCAAGGCCGATGATGCGTTGGAACTGGATAACTCGCACATGACGATTGCCGAACAGAAGGCCTGGCTGTTGGAACAGTATGAAAAAGTAGCGGAGACGGATTCATTATGATAGAAGTCGAGATAGATAAAGGTTCCGGCTTTTGCTTCGGGGTGGTGACGGCTATCGAAAGCGCCGAACGTGAACTGAAGAATACGGACCGCTTGTATTGTCTTGGAGATATCGTGCACAACAGCCTGGAAGTCGAACGGCTGGAGGAGTCGGGGCTGAGGACGATCGAGCACGACGAGTTTACCCGCCTGAAAGGCGAAAAGGTCTTGCTCCGGGCGCATGGAGAACCGCCGTCGACTTACGAGATTGCCCGGCGGAACGATATAACGATCGTGGATGCGACCTGTCCGGTGGTGCTTCAGTTGCAACGTAAGATACATACATGTTATGTGGCTACGCGCGACACCCATACGCAGGTTGTGATCTATGGAAAGAAAGGGCATGCCGAGGTGAACGGCCTGGTCGGGCAGACGGAAGGCACTGCTATTGTTGTCGAGAAGGTGGAGGATCTCGACCGGCTGGATTTTAACCGGAATATCTGTCTCTTCTCGCAGACGACCAAGTCGCTGGACGGCTTCCGTGAAGTGGTGGCCGAAATCCGGCGTCGTATCGCGGAGGGAGTTCGGTTCGAGTATTTCGATACGATCTGCCGGCAGGTGGCGAACCGGTTGCCAAACATCAAGACGTTTGCTTCCAAGCATGACTGGGTGTATTTTGTTGCCGGAAAGAAAAGTTCCAATGGCAAGATGCTGTTGGAAGAATGCCGGAAGGCAAACCCGAACACGGTCTTTATTTCCGAAGCGAAGGAAATTACCGAGCCGTTGCCCGAAGGAGTGGACAGTGTGGGGGTGTGCGGGGCTACGTCTACCCCGAAATGGTTGATGGAAGAAGTCGCTGTGCGTATCCGTGAGTTGAATGCCGACAGTTGACTTTTCGGGTTAAGATTTGATGAAGTTTTGGAAAATAGACAGCTTTTTGGCAAATAATTATTATTTTTGCCGTGAACATATAAAATATAAGACGCTATGTCAACAGTTAAGCGTATTGGCATTTTAACGTCCGGAGGTGATGCTCCCGGAATGAACGCTGCCATTCGTGCAGTGACACGTTCCGCTATTTACAACGGAATGTCCGTTAAAGGTATCTATCGTGGATACAAAGGTTTGATAACCGACGAGATTGAAGATTTCAAGAATCAAAATGTAAGTAATATTATTCAGCGTGGCGGTACGATTCTAAAGACAGCCCGTTGTCCGGAATTCAAGACGCCGGAAGGCCGTAAGCAGGCATACGACAAACTGATGGAGCATGGAATCGATGCCTTGGTGACCATCGGAGGGGACGGGACGCTGACGGGAGCCCGCATCTTCGCGCAGGAGTTTAACTATCCGATTGTCGGCCTGCCCGGCACGATCGACAACGACTTGTATGGTACGGATATCACGATCGGCTATGACACGGCTTTGAATACGATCATGGAATGTGTTGATAAAATCCGTGATACGGCGACTTCTCATGACCGTCTGTTCTTTATCGAAGTGATGGGACGTGATGCCGGATTTCTGGCGTTGAATGGTGCGATTGCCGCCGGAGCCGAAGCCGCCATCATTCCGGAGATTTCGATGGAGAAAGACCAGTTGGCCGAGATGATCGAAACAGGTTTCCGTAAGTCCAAGAACAGTAGTATCGTCTTGGTTGCGGAAAGTGAAGTGACCGGTGGTGCGATGGGAGTGGCCGAGCGTGTGAAGAAGGAATATCCGCAGTTCGATGTGCGTGTTTCGATTTTGGGACACTTGCAGCGTGGTGGTTCGCCGACTGCACAGGACCGTATCTTGGCTACCCGGATGGGCGTGGCTGCTGTCGATGCGTTGCTGGATGACCAGCGTAACGTGATGATGGGTATCCAGAATGATGAGATCGTTTACGTTCCTTTCTCTAAAGCGATCAAGAACGACAAACCGATCAATCGTGATCTGTTGAATACGTTGCGTATTTCTTCCATTTGATTTATAATGAACAGGCATATGAAAAGCCCCGCGAAAAAATATTCGCGGGGCTTTTCATATGCCTGTTCAACTATATTTATTCATTACATCTGAATGCATAAACATTTCCTCCGAAGTCGGTAGCGAAGATCATGCGTCCGTCTGTTGCCAGAGTGGAGAATAACGGAGCTCCTGTTTTATGTTTCCATACGGTTTGCCCGCTATCCTTGTCTACTCCATAGAGAATTCCATCGGATGCTCCGAAGTAAACCGTGTTTCCGACAAGCAAGGGACTTGTTTCGACTGTGGCAACCGGATGCCGGGAATAGGGAGCCGTGTAAATCAGTGCCGGAGAAGTTTGGACTTTCCACCTGACCTCGAATGTTTCGCGATCGAGTGCGACCAGGCCGTCGGTCTGTGTCCCGAAAACAATCAGCTTGTCCGTTATCAGCGGGGTTGAATTGACCTGTACGTTGAATGGCAATTCTTTGCGGACAACCACTTTTCCCGAACGGCTGTCGATGATAAATAAAGACTGGCGCGAAGCGACATAAAGCAGGTTGCCGGCACATGCCGGTGTTGCGCCTCTGTCTGTGATTCCGTCTTTATCGAGTGCCCAAAGCAGTTCCCCCGTTTGTGCGTCGTTGCCGTAGAAGCCCCGCCAGTTTGCACCTGAAACAACAACTCCGTTTGCGAGCAGGGGAGTCGATGTCGTGGCTTCTCCTTGCGGCCAGCCTTTGTTCAGCCAGATAGCTTCGCCCGTTTTCCCGTTATAGGCTCCGAAAGCCTTTCCGCTTCCGGCATAGACGATGCCATTGGTTGCCGTCAATCCGTCTACCAGGACGGGAAGGCCGGCAACATTCATCTTTGTGTCCCATTTCAGTTTGCCTGTCTGTGTATCGATAGCGTATAAGTAACCTTCCGCATCTTGCGCGAAGACGGTTCCTTCGTCAACGGCAATCGTGTTTTTGATGGAGTTGCGTACCGGATACTTCCATTGTAATTCACCCGTCTTTGCATCTATGGCAAAGACTGCGCCTTCTCCCTTCAGATCTTCATCGAGAGAGGCGACATACACTTTGCCGTCGGCAACGACCGGGGAAGAGAAGTACAGGTTGGCATTTACGTTACGGGTCCATGCCAGTCGGGGAGTTTTGCCGATCTCTTCCGGCTGGTACACGAATGAGGAACGGCTGATTGTTGTTTCACCATTGTTGAACAATGCTTTTGCAGTGATGAATACCCGTTTACCTTTACAGTCTGCCGGGAGCTTGGCCGTTCCGGACCAGTTCCAGTCTGTGTTTTGAATAAGCTGCGTTTCCGGAAGGACTGTCTTGCCGTCCATGATGCAACTGTAAGTGACACGCACGGCAGGAGCAACCGCATTGTATGTGTTGACCGATACAGGGATCTTTCCGTCTGCCGTCATTGCACATGCGTCATTCGCGATCGAGGCGATTTCAATGGACTTATTTATATATGTATAGCGAAGTGCGCTCCGGATATCTCCTTTCCGGTCCACGTCGACCACGCGGAAGGCGGAAGTCGAGTGGTCGATTCCTCCTTTGTCAAGCGTAGCTGTCGATATGGTCAATACTTCTCCTTGTTTGCGAACGAAATGGTTATGCCAATGCCCGTATAACCAGGCTTTCAGGTTATGTTCGTTCAGGTTGATCTGTTCGTTCCCGCCGATACCGAAAACAAATTCGTTCCCGGAAGTCAGCAAATCGTGGTTGAAGACCATGATTGGTCTTCCGGCCGGAACCTGTGCCAAATCGTTCTTCAGCCAACGGTAAACATCTTCTTTTGTATAGCCGGGCTGATGATCGCCTCCAGCCATCGGGGTAACGACGTAGTGGACATTTCCGAAGTCGAAGGAGTAGTAAACCGGGCCGTAAACATTTTCAAAAACTTCTTCCCCGTATTTCCCTTTTACAAGGTCGTGATTGCCGATGCAGTAGAACATCGGGCAATCCATGTTCGAAGTGTTCATCAGGTGGATATGGTTCTTCAATCCGTTTTCGTAGCAGATATCACCGGTATGGATGATAAATGCGATATCCTCATTGGCTGCATAATCCCGGACGTTGTTCGCCCAGTCTTCCTGGTTCTCCGTGTTGAATATCTCGGTGTCGGAAATATGGATGAACTTGTGGCTGCCATCCGGTTTGATGCGTTCTTTCCAGGTTTGCAGGCCGAAATCGTATGTTTGTCCTGTGCCGTTGATCCGCCGGTAATATTGATTGTCTGTCCTGTAACCGGAAGGAGTGGTGATGAAGATAAACCGTTCCCGTTCGTGTCCGGGAAGTGTATAAATTCCTTCGGCATTCGTTTTGACAACGTTCAACCCGTCGGAAACCCGGATGTCTTTTAAGACTTTCTCTCCTTTATCGTAGATTCCGTTCCGGTTGGAGTCCACATACACGCGGCCTTGATAGGCTGCATGAGCCTCCGTGATTATCGCACAACTGAGCAATAGCAGTACAAGTTTTTTCTTTTCCATGATAATTCAGATAAAAAAAGGAGTGCCTCAAAATGAGCCTTTGAGACACTCGTGAACCGGATAAGACCGGTATTGTGTTTATATTTATTTCTTTGCAGACAGGTTTTCCAAGAACAGATCCATCATCCGTTTGGCGGCAACGAACGAACTGATCTCGTTGTTCAATACCTGCTGTTCCGTATGAACCAGCAGGTTTTCTACCGCCGGATTGTGGTAGAACGTTTCGCGGAGCGTGTCGTTGATACTTTCGTACATCCAATACTTGGCTTGTTCGTTGCGTTTGTAATTGAAATAACCGTTCTCTTTGGTGAATTTCATATATTCTCCGATCATGTCCCAGATCTCCTTGATGCCTATGTTGTAGTAGCCTGAATAGGTCAACACTTTCGGGAACCAGCCTGATTCGGGAGCAGGGAAGAGATGCAGGGCGTTGCGGAACTGCGCGGCTGCTAATTTCGCTTTTTCCAGGTTGTCGCCATCCGCCTTGTTGATGATGATCCCGTCCGCCATCTCCATAATGCCGCGCTTGATGCCTTGCAGTTCGTCTCCGGTTCCGGCGAGCTGGATCAACAGGAAGAAATCGACCATCGAGTGGACAGCCGTTTCGCTTTGTCCGACACCGACCGTTTCGACAAATACCGTATCGAATCCGGCAGCTTCGCAAAGCACGATCGTTTCACGCGTTTTGCGTGCGACGCCACCTAAGGAACCAGCCGATGGCGAGGGGCGTATGAAAGCATTCTTCTCACGGGACAAGGCCTCCATGCGGGTTTTATCGCCGAGGATACTGCCTTTCGAACGTTCGCTGCTGGGGTCGATTGCCAGTACAGCCAGTTTGCGTCCTTCACCTATCAGGTGCATACCGAACGCATCGATCGAAGTACTTTTGCCGGCTCCCGGCACTCCGGTGATACCGATGCGGACGGACTTCCCTGCATGCGGCAGGCATTTCTCGATGATCTCTTGTGCGATTTGCTGATGTTCATACTTCGAACTTTCCACCAGTGTCACTGCCTGGCTGAGGATCGTAATGTTCCCCTTCAGGATGCCTTCCACAAATTCGGCAGGCGTATACTTTTTACGTTGAATCCTTTTTTTCAGATAAGGATTTACGGTCGGTACATCGGCTACTCCCTTGTTCACCTTTAATCCTTTGTACAGATCGTCGTTCTCGGGATGTTCCATCTTTTTAATTGTCAATTGTCCATTGGTTATTTATTGGCTGTCACCTTCACAAGCCGTACCGGACCGTTCGGGTCGTTGCATACGAAATGGATGAGGGTTTCCAGTTTTGTTTTTATCTCTTTCGGACGGATCGTTACTTTGAAAGTAGCTGTCGTGCCCGGTTTGATTTCTCTTTTGCCGCCGGAAATGGCTACACGTTCGTCATCGCAAGTCACGCTGTAGATGACAAGCGGCGATTTTCCGGAGTTGGTGATCTCGATCGTCCCGCTCACCCTTCCGCCGACCAACGGGATAAAGCTGCTTTTATCGGGCAGTTTGCCGAAGTCGAGCAAGGTTCCGGATAGCTGGGCGACCGGAGCTTTCGCCTTCTCCGAGGCAGTCAGTTTGCTGAAGTCGTCTATGATATTCGCTGCAACGTGCAGTTTGCCTTCTGTTTCTTTCTTTTGGCCGACACTTTCGATTGTTACCGGGATTTCGGCTGTCATGCGGCCTTTCCGTTTAGCCTCTTTCGCATTCATCAGGATGGATATTTCGCCTGTTTCACCCGGAGCCAGTTTTGTCGGATTGGCTACGATGTTCAGGTAATGGGGCATCTTTCCTATATGGATGTCCAGAGATGTCTTTCCTTCATTGATAATGCTGATCTTTTCTCCCGATATCTCTTCCGGCCGGACTGTGCTGTAGAGGACATGCTTGGTTTGCAACTTCAGGTCGCCGATGCTATACGGATAAATCAGTATGGGTTGAGCCTCTTTAGGGGTCACGTTTCCTTTGATACCTAAGGAGAAACTGCCTTTTTTCCCGTTACTGTAGATAGCTATAGTCTTGTAAAAAGGGCCGGGACGTCCTTTCGGGTTATAGGTTACTTTTACTTCTCCGGTCTTTCCCGGAGCAATCGGTTCTTTGGTCCATTCGGGCTGTGTGCAACCGCAGGAAGCCGTGATCCGCGTGATGACAAGCGGGCCGTTACCTGTGTTTTTGATCGTGAATACATGACTTGCCAATCCATCGGATTCTCCTATTGTTCCGAAGTTATAGATCAGTTCGTCTGCACTGATTTGGGCGTTATTTTGTGCCGATATACTGTTTATTGCAAACAGTATACCGGCAAGAATAAAGACCAGTTTGTTTCTGTTCAACATTCTTTTTGATTCAATTTTCCTGTTATTATTCTACTTCTCCCCGGATTGTCAGGATAAAACTACCGGTTTTCCCGTTGCTATATACGGAAATAGTCTTGACAAAGGGGCCGGGACGGTCTTTTGGGTTGTAAGTGATTTTAATATCACCTGTTTTACCCGGGGCAATCGGCTCTTTGGTCCAGTCCGGTGTCGTGCAACCGCAGGAAGCGATGACGCGTGTCAGGACTAACGGGGCCTCGCCTGTGTTCTTTATTATAAAAGTGTGCGACACATTCCCGTTCGCTTCCTTGATCGTTCCGAAATCATGAGAGGTTTCAGTTGCTGAGATTACAGCTTTGTTCTGAGCTGATGCCATTCCTGTTGCCAACAGGATCGCCATAAAAATAAAAATAATCTGTTTCATCTTCTCTTTTTATTTAGCTATTGTTTATACTGCAAAGATAATGTTTACTACTGAATTAGTTACTTTAAAAAATAAAATTCTGCTCCTGCCGCGAGCCGGGGATGCCGGATTTGCGTGTAGTTGCTGTTGCCGGGAACTTCGCTTAATCCACCTTGACGATGTTCCCTTCCGTATGTGACACGAATTCTGGTGCATAGAGGCATTGGATCGTACTGATCCCACCTGCATATCCGCCTGTGCGTGATACGTATACGGCATATTCCAGTACAAAAGTACCCTGTGGCAGGCGGTCGAAGAAGAAATTCTCCGAAACATCTGTCGGCGACTGGTAATACCAAACACCATCCCTGTAGATAGAACCGGAAAGTTGGGCTGCTGGTTCAAAGCAACCGGCACGGAGGTCTTTCAGGAAGACATAATCCATTTCGCGATCGGTGCGGACCACAAGGCGGACAATCACTTTATCGCCGACACGGAGCGGCTCATCCGGGGTGACCGGTCGAAGTTGTTGTTCCGTTCCGTTATTCGTTTCGACAAACAGTTTCTTTTCTACATTCAGGACACCTTTCTGCTTTTTCACATCGTTGATATGCTGGAAATATTGTTCGTAGACGGCTCCCCACGCAGGCGCTGCTCCTTCCTTCCGGATGGAGATGGAATTTCCTTCGGGTGCAATTGTTTTTTCATCCGATACGGTTACTTTCAGGTAGCCGGTAGCCGATTTTCCGTTTGTTGTGCTGTATGTTTGCTTGCCCCACTTGGCGGTACAAGTGTTGTTGGTGTCCAGCCAGTCGCTACCTGTCAGGAGTAAAGCATAAATAGCGTTGACCGTAGCCGGGACGGATTCCCAGTTCTGTGTCTGCTTCTGGCTGAGCAACCATTGTTTCATCCTGTCCGTTTTCTGTTTGTCGGGCGAAACTTCATTGAAGAGAGCCATCAGCAGGCAATGGGTGTCGATCGGGGAGACAAAGAAGTTCTCCCCTCTCCGGTTGTTCGCCCAGTACATGCCTTTGTCTGCGGAAGTGGAAGCTGTTTTACGTAACCAGGCAAGGATGTTGCCGGCTGTTTCTTTCTTTCCGTTGCGCCACATGAGCCACGCTATTTCTCCTTTCCCGTAGATGGATTGTTTGCTCCATTGCTTTTCTGCCAGGTTCGTGTAGTAGCGGATCGCTTCACGTGCCGAACCTAACTCAGGGATATCGCGGTACTGGCTGCGGACAAACAGGTATTCGATTTCTAATGGAGAAATTTCATTTTTCTGCCAGTTCTTGATCTTTTGTAATGCCTCATAATCGGACTGGATTTGTTTGTCCACGAATGTCAGGGCCTTTATCTGCATTTCTTTTTCCTGCTGGTTATATTCGACAGCATTCAACTCTGTCAGTTGGCTCATCCCTTTCAATATATAAAGCGTGATCTCTTGGCTCGGATACATGCCTTTGAACCAGCCCCAGCCTCCATCCGGCGTTTGCAGGTCGAGAAGATGGCGGAGGGCGGTTTCCCGCTGTCCGGTTGCCCGGTTCAGATCGAAAAGAAGGGACAAACGCTGTTTTTGTTCCGTTTCATTGTCCGCTTCCAATACCCAGGGTGTTTCCTGTAGAAGGATGTTTTTCAGTTCTGCGTTCTTTTCCAGGTTCGAATAGAGCGTAGAGGCATTTCCGCCCTGTGCTGTCCATTGGCTGATGACCTGCTGGATGCGCGGGTGGGCGGTGGCGATGTAGCTTGCTAACGTATTGCTGTAATAGGAGGCGAACCAGGAAATGACGTTGTCGTTTTCCGGTTGGGATAGGGTCGGCAATGCCTGTACGGCGTACCAGATCGGGTTGGCGGTCAGTTCCAGTGTCGTGCGGAACGGCCGGACACCTTTGCAGTCTTTCAGGCGGATCACTTCTTCGCTCTTGTCGAACAGGTAGAACGGAGTACTTTCCGTTACCAATATCTCATTCGAAAGAACTGGGATCAGATGTTGTTCGCCGTCACTTCCTTTATCCGAATCGGCTACGATACGGCAACCGATGACACCGGCCGTAGAGGCCGGAACCTTGAATGACCAACTGACAGTCGTGGTGCTGTCGGCCCCCAAGGTGAAAGGCTTCTGCGATTGGGTGAGGCAGGTCACCAGCTGGTCGTTGTCCGGATCGAACAGTTCCAGGCTGGCGCGTCCGTCCATAGTGGCGGACGATTGGTTGCTGATTTGAGTCGTGATGGTCACTTCATCGCCCTGGCGCAGGAAACGCGGCAGGTTAGGGGTTACCATCAACGGCTTATTGGTGATGATCTCGCGGGACAGGTAGCCGTATTTCAGGTCTTCCGTCTGTGCTAACAGTTGCAGTTTCCAGGTCGTGTTGCTTTCGGGCATCGTGAAGCTGAAAGTAACATCCCCTGCTTCGTCGGTCACTAATGCCGGATAGAAAAAAGCGGTTTCGGCGAAGTTTTCACGAAATTCGATCGGGTTGTTTATTTTTTGCAGAGCAGGAACACTTTCGACCATGGCGAAAATATGATCGTCCTGTATTTTCGACTCTTCCAGCGGCGCACTGTCTTCGGTGATGTTGAGAACTTCGGCTACTGCCGGGACGGCCGCCGATTTCATGACGGCTCCGGCTGCATAGCGTCGTTTGCTTTGTTCATAATGCCAACCGATTCTCAATACGTCCTGCCAATCAAGGTGGTCGTATTGGTATTGCGGAACATTCAACTCATTCCTGTTCCCAGTTTCGTACCGGCTGCTGTTTGTGAATGCAGTTCCTTCGGAGAAACGCGGGGCATATAGATAAACATATCTTTTAGGAGAGAAAGACCAACTAAAAGGCAACAACTTGTCCAACGAAGCATCGTACATGCTGGCCAATACCTCTGCGGAGACGGCTGTTGAATCCGCATTCGTAATCCTGAATTTCCAGTTTTCCTTGCTTCCCGGCAATAAATGATCTCGGAATGTCTCGGCTTGGATCGTCAATCTCCGGTCCGGCTGGCGGCGGTAGACCAGGACTTGTGTCATATACATCTTGCCGTCTTTGACAAAAGTGAAGGATACGGTGAAACCTTCCCCGTCCGTTTCTTTGAACGGGATGCGGAATGTCCGGTTTTCATCGCTCAGCCGGATCTGTTTACGTTCCATACATTTATTGGCAGCTGAAAACACTTCATATAATATATGGGTGTCTTTATCGGATGTGCCGAATATAAACGCAGCTTCTTCTCCCGGAGCGCAGGTGGTCTTCTCCTCGATCAGCCAGGTGTGCATAAATACCGGCGGCCGTTTGTCCTGGCGGCTGTACAAGATAAAATCTTGGTTGGCGGATACCTCTTTCCCGTTGGAGTCCGTGGACTTCACTTCCAGCCGGTAGCGTCCCGCCGGCAACTCGCGGAATACGGCCGGTGATATATCTTCTCCTGTTATGAAACTGCCGACCGTCACCAGTTTATTGATTTTATACAGGTCGGCTCCGAACAAGTCTTGCTTCGGTTTTTCATCCGACAGGGAATAAATGGTATAACTTCCTTCTGCGGATACTTTTTGCCTGTTGACCGTATAGGCTGTTACCACTGCTTTGGCGGAATCGCTTTCCATTTCCTGTCCGGGCATTTGGATATCCAATAGGATACCTGTATCGCCGACGGAGAATGTATAGCTTGCTTCTTGTGTCTCTCCTTTGCTATCGGTCAGGGTTGCCGTTACTTCATAGCTCTGGAAGGCAGGGCGCATATCTGGTGTTTCCGGCCGTTCGGGTACGAAGGAGATCGTGAAATTGCCTTTGTTGTCAATCTTTGCCGTTCCGTTAGCTACCTGTTTGTATGTGAAGTCGAATGGGGCCGGCATATAAAAACGAGCCCAGAACGGGCGGTGGGTGATCGTCCACTTGACCTCGCCTTCTTGTAAGTTTATACCGGAGAAAGTCTGTGCTTCACCTGTCAGCTTCATCGGACTGCCGAAGGACACTTCTTCTTTGAGCGGTAGGAAGCTGACTTTGAAAGTCGGGCGTTTGTATTCTTCTACCCGGATGTTTGTGCGGGTCCGTTCCGAAACAAGCGTGAAGTTTCCACTTAAGGTCTGTGCCGGGATGATAAACTCGCCATTGAAAGAACCGAACCGGTCTGTCTTGAATTCTTTGCTGGCTACTTCCTTGTAGTTCGCATCCCGCAAGGTGACGGTATAGGTCCGTCCGGCCACTACGTGCGGGTTATCCGTATCTTTTACATAAGCGATCCCTTTGAAGAATATGTTTTGTCCCGGCCGGTAGATGCCCCGGTCTGTGAAGAGTGACAAGTCGACTCTATCCTTTTCCTGATCGGAGCGGGAAGTGCCGTAAGAATATATATTAGCAAAAATGGAAGATGTGTCTTCGCGGAACACCGGACGTATGTGTTCGATCTTCTTTTGGGCGGGAAGGACAGCGATCCCTAACCGGTCTGTTTTGACTTCTCCCTGGCGTTGGATTGTTCCGTTCATCATGTTGGTTTTGTAATAGATAACGGTCGCTCCTTCGATCGGTTTGCCGCTTTCGAGGTCGGTGACAAGTACTTCCGAATTGTTAGTCTGGCTACGGGTAAGGGCTGCCAGGCGGCTGACACTGAAACAGTTGGAGACGGTCAGTTGTTTGCCGGGAACCGTAATCACATATTCGTATAATCCTAATCTATCCATCGGAATGGTCAGTGTGGAATCGGCCTCAGTGTATGAATTGGCGAGATCCATCTTGAATGTGACTTCTTTTACCAGCTCTCCCCGCATGCCTTTATTATTTTTGTCGTAATTCCGCCAGGCATCTTCCGGCTGGCGAAGGCTGTTGTAAATACGCACAACTAACCGGGGCGTGTTGACATACTTGATTTGCAACATGAGATCCTTGCCCGGATACACATTGTTGTTGGATTGGATATTCAAGACCGGCGTTTCCATTTCGTTTAGTTGGTTCTTGAAAATGTTTATCCGGTCATATTGGGGATATTGTGCAATGCTTTCTTTGCAAAGCCTATAAATGAGCGCCCGGATGGAATCCTGATGAGCCTTGTTGCCTTGATAACGTTCCCGTTGGAGAAGATTCATACTGGCGATCCGTATTTCGGCGGCAAACGGTTCTTTTTCGTATACCTTATATAGGCTGTCCAGTGTGTTTCGGTAGTCGGTCGTATTTGCAGTCTGGTTGTCATATCTATATTGCCAGTAGTCCAGTTCGTCCAGTAATAATGCTTTCTTATCCGGTTGTGTCCGGCGGAAAGCAATCAGGTCTTCGTACCATTTTACAGCCGGTTGTATATCGATAGCCCGGAAAGCAAGGAAATCATACAAGGTAGGGCGAAGCTGAGGCGTGTCTTTCCCTTTCTTCAGGATCAGGTTATACTGGCTGACCGGTGTCTGTTGCAGCAACTGCGCCGGTTGGAGCGATAGCGTCAGTTCCTGTTTGATCTTTTCTTTGAAGAGGTTGGAGGTCCATTCCCGGATATCATCGGGGACATAGCCTGCCAGTTCGGTCCGCTGGTTGATGTTCCAACGGTTTTGCATATAATAGTTGTTATACATCTCCGCAATCATGGAGTGGAGTACGGCAACGGATGCGGAGTCGGGGCATGTGCCGGCATATGTCTCGATTTCTTTGATCAGTTCGGGGAATGTATCGGCATCTTTCTCCAGTTGGTTTTTCATCCGGGTGATAAGCGACTGGATCAATGCAGGGGTATTTTTTGTTTGAATGGCTTCTATGATAGCCTTTTCGTTGGTGGATACCTGATTTGCTTTCACATAGAATATTGTAGATACTATTCCACATGCGATCAGGGTTAAAACAATAATTGCTCTTATCTTCATATCTTTCAGATTTATGATTTCAGATTTATGATTTATGGAGTATGATCGGTAAACCATAAATCATAAATCCGAACCTGTTTCTTATATAGATACAAAGAAAGAGCAAAAAGTTGCAAAATTACCGTTAATTAGGAGTAATTTTATTTTTTACGAACGTAAGTCAGGAATGTGTAGGGATATGGATTTTTCTCATCGGCAGGAAATTCCTGTCGTTCAACCTCTTCCCACAGATCCCAGTTGACAACGGGGAAAAATGCATCTGCCTCAGGAAACTCTCCATGAATGCGGGTCAGATACATCTTGTCGGCAATCCCTAATCCTTGTCTGTAAACCAGAGAACCTCCGATGATGAAGATGTTATCTTCTTTTTCGCAGATATCCAGGGCGTCATGCATGGATTCGCAGGCAAAACAATTGATGAAACCTGCTTCCGGCATGGTGGTCAGCACGATATTCTTGCGGTTGGGTAATCCGCCTTTTGGTAAAGACTCGAAAGTTTTACGTCCCATTATTACGGCGTGACCTGTTGTCAGGTCTTTAAAACGCTTCATGTCTGCCGGCATGTGCCAAAGCAGACCCAGATTCTTCCCGATCGCATTGTTGTCGGAAATCGCTGCTACAATTGAAATAGTACTCATTGCCATTTATGATTTATAATTTATAATTTTATGATTTCAGGTTTATGGTTTGTGAGGTCTGACTATATGCCGTTCATAAATCTGAAATCATAAATCTCTTATACGGCCACTTCACCCTTGATATGAGGATGAGGGTCGTATCCCGTTAGGTTGAAATCCTCGTATTGGAAACCGAATATGTCTTTTACATCCGGTTTGATTTCCATTCGGGGAAGGGGGCGCGGATCACGTGTCAACTGTAATTTTACTTGTTCAAGATGGTTCGTGTATATGTGTGCATCGCCAAGCGTATGGACAAAATCTCCTGCTTTCAGTCCTGTTACTTGGGCCATCATCTGTAAAAGCAGAGCATACGAGGCAATGTTAAAAGGAACACCTAAGAAAATATCGGCACTGCGCTGGTACATTTGCAGGCTCAGGCGGCCATTTGCCACATAAAACTGGAAGAAAGCGTGGCAGGGAGGCAGATTCATATTGTCTAGATCTCCTACGTTCCAGGCGCTGACGATGATACGGCGTGAATCCGGATTATGCTTGATTGTCTCTACCGCTTCACTGATTTGATCGATGCTTCCGCCTTTATAGTCCGGCCATGAACGCCATTGGAAACCGTAGATATGTCCTAAATTCCCATCCGGATCGGCCCATTCGTTCCAGATTCTCACTCCATGTTCCTGCAGGTATTTGGCATTTGTATCGCCTTGAAGAAACCAAAGTAACTCATATATGATGGATTTCAAATGCAGCTTCTTTGTTGTGAGCAGAGGAAAGCCCTCTTCAAGATTGAAACGCATCTGATGTCCGAATACACTGTATGTACCGGTTCCTGTCCGATCTTCTTTCTTAACTCCTTCACGGAGGACACGATCGAGTAATTCTAAATACTGTTTCATTTTTCTCTATTATGACAGACAAATGTACGAAAGTGATTTGTATTAAACAACATTATTCTACAGCATCGTTTGTTTTTGACAATAATAGCGTATATTTGCTGCATATCTAACAAACATTTAATTTATTAGTATCGAAAATGAAGAGACTATGTATGGCTGTCATGGCAATGTGTGTTTTGTTGTCATGTACTGAGAAAAAAGAGGAAGCCACTCTTTCTGGACTGATGAAATCTGATTTCGTCTCGGAAGTGCAGGGAAAACAGACTGCATTATATGTGTTGAAGAACCAGAAAGGTGCGGAAGCTTGTGTGACGAACTGGGGTGGCCGCTTGGTGTCGGTGATGGTTCCGGACAAGGATGGCAAAATGACGGATGTCGTCCTGGGATACGATAATATCCAACAGTATGTGGACAATCCGAACAATAACTACGGCGGGTTGATTGGTCGTTACGGAAACCGTATCGCGAATGGTAAGTTCTCGTTGGACGGGGTTGAATACCAGCTTCCGCAGAATAATAACGGACACTGCCTGCACGGTGGTCCGGAAGGTTATCATACGGTTGTGTGGGATGCCAAACAAGTGAATGGCCAAAGCGTGGAATTGACGTATCTTTCCAAGGACGGTGAAGCCGGTTTTCCCGGAAACCTGAATTTGAAGGTTACATATACATTGACGGACGACAATGCCGTCGATATCAAATACGAGGCTACGACGGATAAACCGACTGTCGTGAACCTGACGAACCATAGTTATTTCAACCTTTCCGGTGTTCCGGGTTCCCAAATATTGGATCATTCGCTTATGATTGCCGCCGACACGTATGTTCCGGTTGATGAAACGCTGATACCGACCGGTATGCTCGATTCGGTCGAGGGAACTCCTATGGATTTGCGTACAACTGTAGCTATCGGTAAGCATATTGACGATTCGTTTGAACAGTTGGCTTACGGCAAGGGATATGATCATAACTGGGTCTTGAACAACAATTGTGACATCAAAGCCTTGGCTGCAAAGGTGGTTTCTGCCAAAAGCGGGATCGGTCTTGAAGTTTACACAAATGAACCGGGAATTCAATTCTATGCAGGAAACGCAATGGCGAAAGAGGGTGATAAAGGCAAATTGGGTGTGGTTTATCCGCATCGTGGTGCTTTGTGTTTGGAAACACAACATTATCCCGATACTCCTAACCAGCCGAATTTCCCAAGTGTAGTGTTGCGTCCGGGTGAAAAATATTTCAGTGAGTGTGTGTATAAGTTTACGGTAGAGAAGTAAAGGATTTTATATCCATGCTAAGAGCCTGTTTAAATTTTGTTCGTCATTCTTTTTAGAAAATTTAAACAGGCTCTAAAGCAGGAAGGAACATTCTGCAAATATCTTTAAAAAGTAATACGGCATATAGATGATGTTAAGCCGCAGGGCAACCGCATCAAAATCATAAAGCGTCCATCTGCTTTCGCCACCAATACGGACTGAACATATAAATGTTTTTGCAAAAACAACCATCATACTATCTACCATCTATCATAACCATCATGGTGAAAAACGATAACATCCTGTGTGTCAATTGTACGATAAAAACAGGGACCGTCCGGGAACAGGTGCGAAACCTGTTAAAACGGCTTCTTTTTTCATCAAGGCAGGCTTTTCTTTTGTCGGAAACAGCTTGCAGAGCCGCTTGAGACTCGGGTGTAAGCAGTATGAGGACCCAGGTGCGGGAGCGGTGCAGGCCCGGGTCTGCGCGAGACTTTTGTGGGGATGCGGGGATGTTTATCCGCCATGTAGGCGGCACTTTTATGCCTTGTCTTTGATGGTTAGGCAACAAAAAAGGCTGATGAATCAGATCCACCAGCCTCTTCGTATATCCTATATATAGTTAAAACATTCCTTTTTCCAAATCGGCAGCTTTTACGCGGAAGATATATCCGTTACGCGAGAAGACTAATTCGCCGTCTTCTTTCTTTTTCTGGTTTACTAATCGTTGGAAAGCGATGTTGGCGCCTTTAACTATATTCTCTTCAAATTCTCTAACTTCTTGTTCACTCATGATGCTCAAGTTTTGTATAAATATTCGAATTATATATCTCTTTTTTTTCACTCCTGAAACCTTTGGCGATTACTTCCATCGGCGACATGGAGTTGTCTGCAATCATCCAATAATCACAAATGGGGATATATAGTTCAAAGAGATTGTGGATACCGGCCTCGTAACGACGGCGGATCGTGCTTTCCGGAATGTTGTGCCCCCCGGCGGCTACTCTCATTTTAACTCGTTCCACTGCCAAGTCTGGTGTGTTTAACCAGAAATATAACAATGTCACATAATATCCTTCCTTTTGTGCTTCCCGAATCAGTTTTGCACCAGAACGGGTAGCCAGTGTAGTTTCCATAGCGAATGTCTCACCCGAAGCGATCAGTTCCTTGATGCGTTTATACATAATACGACTGGCTTCGACGGCAACCGCGATACTATCTGAATTAAAAGGAGAAAGCCCCTTGGCTATCTCATCGGAATTGACAAACTCCTTACACTTCAACATCTCCGGAAGGATTGTAAAAGAAGCCGTCGTTTTCCCTGCCCCGTTGCATCCCGATATTATGTATAGATATGGCACTACTTACTGTCTTTTGTTGGGGCAAATATAGATAATAGTTTAATACGTTGGTTAATTTTATTCTCAAAAATAGTAAAAATGTGCAGAAAATGTACGGATAATCTCTCGGTTCGTTGTGGAAACTGGCTGTTTTGTATAATGTAATGGTTTTATCAAACGTTTGCAGCAAACTTTTATACCCATAAAAGGTCGCTCATAATGCCGTCGGAGATGAAAAGACCTTCTTTCGATAGCGTTAAGATTTCGTTTTCACGGATCAGTAATCCTTGGCGCAAGTAAGTGGCTGCTTGTTGTTCGAGATAGGCTTGCTTTTCTTTTCCGAAGCGCTCCCGGATATCTGTTGTCCGGATTCCCCACATCGTGCGTAGTCCGGTGATGATAAAATCGTTGTATTTCATGTTGATATCCAGATCTTCTATTTCTATATCGGGAATGCCTGCCTCGATCCCCTGTAAATAGCGGGGAAGGGAAGAGATATTCCATTGCCGGCTCTCTCCGTTGTAGGAATGGGCTGAGGGACCGATGCCTATATACTTTTTACCGGTCCAGTAGGAACTGTTGTGCCGGGAAAAGAAACCGGGACGGCCGAAATTGGAAATTTCGTAATGGAGATAGCCGGCATCGGTCAACTTATTAATTAAGGTAGAGAAGAGGGTGATGCTCAAATCTTCTTCTACGGGAGTTACTTTCCCAGCTTCCATCAATTTGTATAAGGCTGTCCCTTCTTCGTAGATCAAATGATAAGCTGAGATATGAGGTATCTCCAGCCGGATCGCTTCATCCAGATTCTCTTGCCATTCCACCAACGTCTGTCCGGGTAATCCGTATATCAGATCGATGCTGATATTTTGGATGCCGTTTTCTTTGCAAAGTCTGACTGCGTGTAAGGCTTGCCCGCGGTCATGGCGTCGGTTCAGGAAACGGAGGTCTTTTTCTTTGAAACTTTGTACCCCCATGCTGACCCGGTTGAAAGGGAGGTTGCGGAGAGATGCTACATATTCCGGCGTCATATCGTCGGGATTGGCCTCCAGAGTGATTTCTGTGCACGAACTTGTATCAAACAGGCGGTTTGCAGCCTCGAATATTCGTTCGAAGTCTGCCTGTTGAAGCTGGGAGGGTGTGCCGCCTCCGAAATAAATGGTTTCAAGAGCTTCTCCTTTCATATATTCCTGACGTAATTCCATCTCCCGGATGACTGCATTGACGTACGGTTCTTTGAACTTCATATCCGTATTGGAAAAGAAGTCGCAATACAGGCACCGTTTGGCGCAAAAAGGAATGTGAATATATAAACCTGCCACGCTGTTTCGCTTTTGTTGTGAACAAAGGTAGTAACAATTTTTTATATCTATCTCTCTTTCTTTCCGTCTTTTACCTTTGAACTGCTGAATAACATAGTTCTCAAACACTGGACTTGAAATTGTTTTTCTCCTTTACAATCTTTAATTTGCGGTCCCGTGAATAAAGGGTTCGCGGGGCGATCTTTATTGTTAAACACAAATTAATACCTTGATATCATGAAAGTATACCAAACAAACGAAATCAAGAACATCTCTATCTTGGGAAGTTCGGGCTCTGGGAAAACCACTCTCGCTGAAGCGATGCTTTACGAGGGTGGAGTTATAAAACGTCGCGGAAGTGTGGACTCCGGAAACACTGTGAGCGATTATTTCCCGGTTGAGAAAGAGTATGGTTACTCGGTATTCTCGACCGTTTTCAGTGTAGAATGGCAGGACAGAAAGTTGAATTTCATTGATTGTCCGGGTTCGGACGATTTTATCGGCGGCGCAGTTTCCGCTCTGAACGTGACAGACACGGCACTGATGGTATTGAATGCCCAGTATGGTGTTGAAGTCGGCACAATCAACCAGTTCCGGTATACAGAACAATTTCATAAGCCGGTTATCTTTGTTGTGAACCAATTGGATAACGATAAGGCCGATTATGATGGAACAATCGCTCAACTGCGTGAGCAATGGGGCGGAAAGGTTGTTCCTATCCAGTATCCGGTTTCCACGGGTTCGTCTTTTAACGCGGTTGTCGATGTGTTGAAGATGAAGATGTATCGTTGGAAACCGGAAGGTGGTGTCCCCGAAGTATTGGAGATCCCGGAGGAAGAAATGGACAAGGCGATGGAACTTCACAAAGCATTGGTAGAATCGGCAGCCGAGCATGACGATATGCTGATGGAAAAATTCTTTGAAGAAGGTACATTGAGTGAAGACGATATGCGTGCGGGTATTCGTGCCGGTTTGGTTATCCGGGGTATGTTCCCGGTATTTTGTGTATGTGCAGGCCGTGACATGTGCGTTCGCCGTACGCTTGAATTCTTAGGAAATGTCGTCCCTTGTACGGACAAGATGCCGCGTCCGGTGACAACAGAAAGCGTGGAAGTGACTCCCGACTCTAACGGGCCGGCCAGTTTGTTCTTCTTCAAGACGACTGTAGAACCGCATATCGGCCAGGTTTCCTATTTTAAAGTGATATCAGGTAAAATAAAAGAAGGTGACGACTTGCTGAATGCCGATCGTGGTTCGAAGGAGCGTATCGCACAGTTGTTCTCCGTCGCCGGGCAAACACGTAGCGCCGTGAGCGAGATGGTTGCCGGTGATATCGGAGCGACTGTTAAATTGAAAGATGTACGCCGTGGCAACACTTTGAATGGTAAAGGATGTGATTATCGTTTTGATTTTATCAAATATCCGGATCCGAAATATCGCCGTGCCGTGAAACCGGTTAATGAAGCAGACGCCGAAAAGATGATGGAAATCTTGATGCGTATGCGCGAAGAAGATCCGACATGGATGATCGAACAATCCAAAGAATTGAAACAGACAATCGTTTCGGGGCAGGGAGAATTCCATCTGCGTACATTGAAATGGAGAATCGAGAACAACGACAAGTTGCCGATCGAGTTCTACGAACCGAAGATTCCGTATCGTGAAACGATCACGAAAGCTGCCCGTGCGGATTACCGGCATAAGAAACAGTCGGGTGGTGCAGGGCAGTTCGGTGAAGTCCATCTGATTGTCGAACCGTACTATGAAGGTATGCCGGCTCCTGATACATACCGTTTTGGCGGACAAGAATATAAAATCAGCGTACGTGATACGCAGACTATAGATTTGGACTGGGGTGGAAAGCTGGTATTTATTAACAGTATCGTGGGTGGAGCTATCGATGCCCGTTTTCTTCCGGCGATCCTGAAAGGTATTATGGCTCGCATGGAGCAAGGACCGTTGACGGGGTCGTATGCCCGTGACGTGCGTATCATCGTCTATGACGGAAAAATGCACCCGGTAGACAGTAATGAAATCTCATTCATGCTGGCAGGCCGCAATGCTTTCAGTACCGCCTTTAGAGAAGCCGGTCCTAAGATTCTGGAACCTGTTTATGATGTGGAAGTGTCGGTTCCGGCTGATTATCTGGGCGACGTGATGAGTGACCTGCAGGGACGTCGTGCCATCATTATGGGTATGAATAGTGAAAAAGGCTACGAAAAGCTGTTGGCAAAAGTGCCTTTGAAGGAAATGTCTTCTTACTCGACATCTTTGAGTTCCATCACAGGTGGGCGCGCTTCATTTACCATGAAGTTCTCCAGCTACGAACTGGTTCCGTCGGATGTCCAGGACAAACTGTTGAAAGCTTACGAAGCAACTCAGGCAGAAGATTGATTTGGATTTTTATAAATTGGATGAAGGCTGCCCCTGTGAAGGAGTGGCCTTCATTATTTTGTGTGGATGCTATTTCAATGCCTGCTCGATGTCTGCGATGATGTCGCCTGCACTTTCGATTCCGACAGACAGACGGATCAGATCGGGAGCCACACCCGCTTCGGTCAACTGTTCGTCCGTCAACTGGCGGTGCGTATGGCTGGCAGGGTGGAGGACACAGGTGCGGGCGTCCGCTACGTGAGTCACGATACAGATCATCTTCAAGCTATCCATAAAGCGGATCGCATCTTCACGGGAACCTTTCAGGCCGAAAGCGATTACGCCGCAAGTCCCGTTTGGCATATATTTCCGGGCAAGTTCGTAATATTTGTTGCTCTTTAAGCCGGGGTAGTTCACCCAAGCGACCTGTTCGTTGGCTTCGAGCCATTCGGCAACCTGCTGGGCGTTCTTGCAATGTTGAGGCATGCGCAGGTGCAGGGTTTCAAGTCCTAAGTTCAACAGGAAGGCATTCATGGGGGCCTGGATGGAACCTAAGTCGCGCATTAATTGTGCCGTCGCTTTGGTTATGTAAGCCATCTTGCCGAAAGCCTTTGTGTAGGTTAGGCCGTGATAGGATTCGTCGGGGGTGGTCAGGCCGGGGAATTTGTCGGCGTGCGCGTCCCAGTCGAAATTGCCGCTGTCTACAACCGCACCGCCTACGCTTGTCGCATGACCGTCCATATATTTGGTCGTTGAATGAGTCACGATATCGGCTCCCCATTCGAACGGACGGCAGTTGATCGGGGTCGCGAATGTATTATCCACGATCAGAGGCACGCCATGGCTGTGGGCGATACGGGCAAACTTCTCGATATCGAGTACGCTCATGCCCGGATTGGACAAGGTCTCACCGAATAAAGCCTTTGTGTTCGGACGGAAAGCGGCCGATATTTCTTCTTCCGAAGCGTCCGGATCGACGAATGTCACTTCGATGCCCTGCTTTTTCATCGTCACGCCGAACAGGTTGAACGTTCCGCCGTAGATCGTGGACGAGCAAACCAAATGGTCGCCAGCCTGACAGATATTGAATACGGCATAGAAATTGGCTGCCTGTCCGGAGGAAGTCAGCATGGCGCCTACGCCGCCTTCCAATGCGGCGATCTTGGCTGCAACAGCATCGTTTGTCGGGTTTTGCAGGCGGGTGTAGAAATATCCGCTTTCTTCGAGGTCGAAAAGTCTGGCCATCTGTTCGCTGGTGTCATACTTGAATGTCGTGCTCTGATAGATGGGCAGGACGCGCGGTTCTCCCTTTTTGGGTTGCCAGCCGCCTTGTACGCAGAGTGTTTCCGGTTTTAATGAATTGTTCATTATAAGAATGTTTTACTATGTATTTGTTATTATCTGGCAAAAATAAGGAATAGTTTGTTTGTATCACAATATCTTCTTCTGTAAAATGCGAAACCAGGCGAATGCGACGATTCCTTTCAGTATGCTGGAGATGCTGATCGCCCACCAGACGCCCGCAATACCCAGTCCCATCGTCGTCAATCCGATCGCCATCGGGATACGTAAGCTGTTGAACGTGATGCTGATGATAGCGGGAGGGACCGTATGGCCTGTTCCGTAGAACAATCCCTGCATCGTTATTTCCAACATCATGAACAACATCGAGTAGCCGTCGATGCGAAGGAAAACGCCTCCTGCCTCATAAGCGGCCTTTTCGGGTATGATCAGCGAGAATACCTCGCTGCCGAAGAAGACGAAAAGCAGTGTGCAGAAGCTGCCGAACAAAGTTGTCATTTTCAGGGTCGTATGATAAGCGCCCAGGACACGTTCTTTTTTTCGTGCGGCAAAGTTTTGTGCCACGAACGTGCTTAGAGCCGTGCTGAATCCTTGTGAGGTATTCCAGGCGATCGCTTCGATCTGTCCGCCGGCTGTCATTGTCATCAGCCCGATATGTCCGCCGTAGGTGGATGCCGTACGTGCCATCATCAGGTTGATGACGGCAAACAAACTGTTCAGCAATGCTACGGGTAGTCCCAACTGGAAGATCCGTTTGCTGTAACGGCTTTTCAACCGGACAAGGAACGGGAATCCTCCGAACAGCCGGTTCTTCTTTTTCAGATGATAGATGAAGATGGCCAGGACGGTTGCTTCCGATAACCAGGTCGCACAGGCTGCACCGTTCGTCCCCATCCCGAATCCGAATATGAACAATGGGTCGAGCACCATATTCATGATCAGTCCGCTACCACTGACATAGAACGGGATTTTGCTCAGTCCTGCCGCATTGTAGATTCCGGTACAGGCTGCCGTCAGGAAAATGAGCGGAAATCCGGTTGCCACGATCCTGAGATAAGACACTGCGGTGGTACAAATTTCCGCATCGAGTTTGAAGAAACCGATGATCGGATTTGCCAGAATAAACAGCAACAGGCCCCAGCCGATAGAGATGATCAGAGCGATCGTCAGGTTATGAGAGGCAAAAGTGCGTGCTTCTTCTTCTTCGCGTGCTCCGATACTTTGTGCCACGCTGACTTCCGAACCTACCTTGTTCAGGTAGGAAATCGAAGTCGTCATCCATGTCAGGATGCCGACTGCTCCGATAGCTGCTATCGCTTCGCTACCCAAACGTCCCACCCAAGCCATGTCGGTGATACTGTAGGCCATTTGGATAAAGGAGGTCCCCATGATGGGAAGTGCCAGGTTGAACAGTTGCTTTTTGATGGACCCTTCCGTCAGATTTTTTGTTCCTTGCATAGTCGTTTGTATAATTGTCGGACAAAGATACGATGTTTTCCGATGAAAAGGCGTTATCTCTTTTATGTGTTCAGACGGAAACGGGTTGTTAACGCATAGCTTTAGGGTTGCTAACCCTATGCCTAATCCATGCTGACCAATAGGGTTACGGATCGGATAACTTCTGCTTTCCGAAAAGGACGGCGGTTAAGGAAAAAGCGGTCGGCATCCCTTCCGAAACGGATGCCGACCGCTTATCTACGTGACAGCTTTTTGTCATAAGGGGCCGTAAAGGCGTATCAAAATAATGGTGTTGTCAGAAATTAATATTCACCCCAACCATCGCGCTGAAACTCTGCATCGGGTAGCCGTAGTAGAGTTCATATTTCTGGCACAAGACATTGTTCAGTTTCAGATACAGGCCGAAGGTGTCGTTCAGCGTGTAAGCACCGGTCAGGTTGAGCTCGTTGATGTTGTTCATCTTTTCTCCCCCAGGTGTTCCCAGGAAAGCCTTTCGGCCGGTTGCCAGATAGTAATCCAACGAAGCCGTTACTTGGTTGATCGGGCGGACGGTGACACCGGCTGTCAGTTCCATTTCGGGTTTACCGTAGGCGGTTCCGGTATTGTCGACGGTCCAGTTGTTGTAAACACCTTTCAGGTTGATATCGAATAATTGCTGGTAGCTGTATTTCAGATTGACACCGCCGAACGCATGTTTCGCATTCGTTTGCATTGCTATGCTATAGTTGGCAAAAGTACCGTCTTTCGGGGTTAAATTGGGAACGAAGAAAACTTCATCGTTTGTGATCTTGTAACCGCCGAATACATCGAACCAGAAACCGGGGGCGATACCGCTCCTGATACCGATTGTCCCATCCAGATAGTTTCGGGAAGGCAGCAGTTCCATTGTCGGGTTGATATAGCGGTTGACCTGCGAGATTTCGTACATGCTGTTGGAGTAGAGTTTGCCGCCGGCAATCAGGTAGAGTTCTGTTTTGTCGGCAATTTCCACATCGGCCGTAATGTTCGGGGATGCCATGAATTTGCTGTTGTCGCCCGTCGCGAACATGACCTTTGCCCCGAGCTTCAGGTTCCAGTTGTCTCCTGACACCTTGTAGTAAGGTGCGAGGGTCGCTTCGGCATGGTTTTCAAATTCCAGATATTCCTGTCCGCCCATTGTAGGCAAACTGTAATTGAAGTATTCCAGGTTACCCTCTAATCCGATGCGTTGTTCACCGCCGAAACGGGCGTTCAAGTCGAATTTGACATCTAAAGTATGTTCCGTAGGGCCGTCCTGTTCCTTGCTTAAAGCATATTTATGGGAGAAGTTGGTATATCCGAGATCCAGCAGGTAGCTGACAGGAGCGTTTTCTTTTGATTCGACTCCGACCTTTGCCTGGATGGTCTGGTTTACCTGATTGGTTTCAAGGTCGAAATTCTCCGGGACTAACGCTATTGATGATTCGGGACTGGAAACCGGCAATCCGTAGTAATTGAACGCGGAGTATCCATATTTGATCCCCATGTCCAGTGATAACTTTTCAAACGCATGTTTGAAGTTGAGCCCTCCTAAGTTGTCGTTTAATTTAGCCTTTACCTTGTCGAAGTCCGTATCGATATATTTCACTTTACCGTTTGTCGAGCGATGGGAGAACCAGATATTCAATTTGTCCTTGTCCGTGTTCAGGACATGATAGCCTAAGTCGCCGTTCAGGTTCAGATATGTGCCGCCGCCGAAGTTGAAATAACCGCGGCGTTTGTTGTACTGTATGTCCGTCATGATATTGCCGGAAGGCAATAGGCTGATTTCCTTTTCAGGATCGGCCGGGACGGTGAATGTCGCGTAGTCGATCGGCATCTTCTTGACAACCGGCTCTTTGATGACCGGCAGTGTGTTCACTTTGCTGGCATCCTGTACCGTCGGGTCATATTCGCGTTCAAGCGTCATTTCCCGGTTCAGATCTTTTTCTTTCGTCTTGTCTTCCTGTGCGTTGACGGTAGCGACGCTCCCTATCAGGGCCATCACGCACAATGCTTTGATGTTGTATATTGTCTTCATCACTTCTTTTTCTTAATTCTTAAGTTTACCCAATCTGTTTTCTATCATACCGGCGATATCATCATCTCCTTTATAATTGTTCTGTAAGCTGGTGAGGTATTGGCGAGCCTGGAAGTCGTCACCTTGGCGGATGTAGATGTCGGCCAGCAAGACAAAACCGCGAGCCAGCCAGTATTGGTGAGGCGTGCCGTTCTCGATGAAGTTCATCAGTTCCTTTTCAGCGTTCTTGTCATCATTGGTGTCATAATACAGTTGGGCCAACAGATATTTGGCTTCCGCGCCGTGTACTGTACGGGTGTCTTTGCTCAATTCTTTCAGGTCGGCAAGTGCCTTGTTCGCCTGTTTCTGGTCGATATAGGCTTTGGCACGCACATAACGGGCTTCGGCTTCCAGTTCGGGAGATAACTTCGGGTCTTTCAGCAACTCGTTTGCCGCCAGAAGGGCATCCTTTTGCTGTCCTGTCTGCAAGGCGCAACGCATGATGCCTAAACGGGCGGCCTGCTTGTTCTCCTGATTTTCAGCTACGATCTGTAAGCGTTTGAAGCTTTCCAGTGCAGCCGGATAATCTTTGCTCAGGTATTCGATTTCAGCCGTGCGGGCAACCGATTCTTCGAGGAACTTGGTGTCACCGCTGGCAATGACTGATCTGAACCGCTGGATGGCTTCGTCGAACTCTTTCTTGGCGAAAGCGATACTACCCAAGTAGAAGTTGGCATTCGAACTGAACGCTCCTTCGGGGAATGTCTGTAGGTAACTTGTCAGACTGCGGCGGGCGCCGTCGTTGTCGCCGCGCATGAAGAGTTTCTCGGCGGCGATATAGGTCAGCGAGTCCTGTTCGCTCACTTCCAGGCGGATATTGCCGCCTATGGAGTTCACGTAGTTGGCATAAGCAGTGATATCGTTGAGGTCGATGTAGACGGATTTCAAATCCTGCAAAGCGACTTTGGCCTCTTCGCTACCCGGATAATTGCTGATCACCTGCTTGTAGGCTGCGAGTGCCTTTTCAGGCTGGTTGTCATTGTAATAAAGCAGGCCGAGCTGGATGCCCGCCTTGCGTGCCAGGCTGCTCTGCGGGAATTGGTTGATCAGTTTTTCAAATGTCTGCGTAGCGGAGGAGCTGTTTTCAAGCAAGACATAGGAGCGTCCTTTCTCGAACAACGCATCGTCTATATATTGCGATTCCGGGTATTCGCTGATCAGGCGATCCATTGCGCCGATCTTGCCTTTATAATCTTTCTGCAATCCCAGCAGGAATCCTTTTTGATAGATCGAATAATCGCCAGCGGAAGGAGACAACCGGGCAGCGTGTGAATAGTTTTCTTCGGCCTGGTTGAACTGACGGCTCTGATACAGGCAATCACCGATACGGTTATAAGCATCTGCCAGGGAAGCGGCCTGTTGGTTGTTTTCCAAGCCGACATATTGGCGGAAGTGGTTTAGGGCTTCGCTGTAGTTTCTTTGTTTGAAATAGCTGTAACCTAAATTGTAGTAAGCCAAGGCATACATGTCCGTATTTCGCTGGCGGGTGTTGTTCTGATAGGCGCGATAATCCGATATCGCATTTTCATATTCCCCCATGCGGTAGTAGGATTCGCCGCGCCAGAAATATGCGTCGTTGCGGGCTTCCGTGTTATAGGAACCGAGTTGGATTGCCTGGCTGAACAAGTTCACAGCCTCAGCCTGTTTGACATTGGCAAAGGCTTGGGTTCCGAGTTGGAAAAGGATACCCTGTTTGGCTTCCAGTATCTTGGTGCTCGGATGTTTGATCTTGTTGATCGATTTCAGGGCGGCTTCGTAGTTCTTGGTGGTCAGGTAGACTTCGACCAGATAATCGTTCACCTTGTCCGCATATTGTGAATTGGGGAAATCGTTCAGGAAGTCTTCGAAGATCGTCACAGACTCGCCGAATCCCGTGAATGCTGTTTCGTGGATCAGCAGTGCGTAATTATACATCGCGACTTCCTTTATCTGTTTGTCGGATGAGAAGGTTGCGGCTGCTTCGAATGCCATGCGGGCATTGTTTTTGTCTCCTAACTTCAGGTAAGACTGCCCGAGATAAAGGTAAGCGTTTTGTGTCAGCTCGTCGTTCTGGCGTATGGTCCGGCTCAAGGCGTTGACTGCACTGCTGTAATTTCCTTTGTTGAAGTAGCATACCCCTAAAATATACAAATCGCTACGGAGCGGGTTTTCTGTAGATGAAACATACTTGCTTAACATCTGGATCGCTTTTTCCTGGTCGCCCAAATGGTAATATGAATCACCGACAATCCTGTACATTTCGTTGTTGTTCTTGCTATCGGGATAGAGAGATAGAAGTTCTTCACCCTCTTTCACCACCTTTTCGTATTTGCTTTGGATAAAATAAACCTGTGCGATGTAGTATTGCGATTGTTCGCGGTATTTCGGGTTTTCTTTCAGGCGGGAGAACTTGATCATGGCATCGTTGTAATTTCCCGTGGCGTAGTCGATGTAGGCGACATAATAGGCCGAAGCCTCTTTGTATTTGTCTCCGATCTGTTCGATCCGGGCGAAGTATCCGCGAGCCTTTTCCATCTCGCCGGTCTGCAATAGCGAATAAGCCAAGCGGAACGAAAGAGCCTCCTGCTGTTCATGGCTCAACACGTCCATATCGGCCTCGTTGAACCAGAAGATCGCTTTTTCGTATTCTCCGCGTTCGAAATGTACGGAACCGATCGTGTAGTTGATCTCGTCGCTATGACGGGAAGCCGGATACTCTTCCAGATAGTCCTTTAGCAACTCGTCTGCATTGGGGCGTCCCTGTTCGTATGCGGCATAGACCAGCATATAATCTGCTTCCTGGATCAGGTCGGCATCAGTGGCATGCTGCTTGTAGGCTTCCAGTTTGTCAATGCAGCCGGCATAATTTTTTAAACTAAACAACTCTTTTCCTTCTACAAATAGGCGATCCGGTGCTTCAAACTGGTATGACCGTTGCCCGTATGCGACATGACTTCCCACTACTATACACAGTGGAATAAGTATTCTTTTCATCACTCCTTAGCTTTTATGATACAGATATATGTGAATATAACTGTATATGTTGGTTCTAAGTTGCAAATATAAGAAATATATTACTTTATATAGTGATTTACTGCTTTTTTGATAGAGCACAATCCGAAATCGTCAGGATTCAATTGGTTGTGGGGCAGGATAATGATCTCGGCTGCATCATCTTCGGCCTTTGCCCCGTCAAAAGATTCGGTCTGGCATTCGAAAAACATGTCGACCGTATGCACTTCGAAACCGGAATAGGGATAGAGGTTGGGGATAGAAAAGAGATAGCGGCAACCGGCAATGTCGAGGCCTGTTTCCTCTTTCACCTCCCGCCGGGCTGCTTCTTCGGCCGATTCATACATATCAACAAATCCGCCCGGCAGATCGAGCGTCCCCTTGGCTGGTTCTTTGGCACGGCGTACCAGTAGCAATTCTCCTTTAGGGTTGCGGATGAAACAGGCAACAGCCGAGGAAGGATTGAAATAATAGACGAACTTGCAGGCTGTGCATTGTTTCGCTTTCTCGTTGTGTTCCACAAATGCCTTGGCCCCACATTTGGGACAATATTCGAATTGGTGTAGAGGATGCATAATGATTGAAAGGTGAAAGTTGAAAGTGGAGATATTGAAATATCGCTTGTCGTGACTTTCAACTTTCACCTGGATTTTATTTCACTTCCCAACCCAATGCGCTTGCGCCCAATACGGCCGCATCGCTTTCTTTCAATTGGGAGAATAATAATTTGGTCTTGCCTTCGAACACTTTCAGCATGTTCTTTTCCATTGAGCGTTTGATCGGGTTCATGATCAAATCACCGGATTTGGTCAGACCACCGAACAGGATAATTGCTTCAGGACTTGAGAAAGCTACGAAATCAGCGAATGCTTCACCCAAAATGTTACCTGTGAATTCGAAGATTTCCAAAGCCAACTTGTCGTTTTTCATCGCCGCGTCATACACATCTTTGGATGTGATTTCGTCCGGATCCAATTCGCGAAGCAAGCTGTCGTCCTTACGGATTTCCAGGAATTCGCGTGCCGTACGAGCGACACCTGTAGCGGAGGCGTATGCTTCCAAGCAACCTTGACGGCCGCAACCGCAAGGACGTCCGTTGTTACGACGCATGATCACGTGGCCAAGTTCACCGGCAAAACCGTCATGACCGTAGACCAGGTTACCGCCGATTACGATACCGCTTCCGACACCAGTGCCTAATGTGATCACAATAAAGTCTTTCATACCGCGGGCAGCACCATACGTCATTTCACCGATAGCGGCCGCATTTGCATCGTTTGTCAATGCAACGGGTACGCCTCCCAGTTTTTCGCTGATAAGCTGAGCTAATGGTATTTTACCTTTCCAGGGAAGGTTCGGTGCAAATTCGATACAGCCGTTAAAGAAGTTGCCGTTCGGAGCTCCCACACCTATACCTTTTATTTTGTCTACGCCACCAGCCTGGTCGATCACTAATTTCAAACCATTGGCAAGCTCACTGACATAATCGTCTATATCTGTGTACTTTCCGGTTTTAATTGAACTACTGTACAAGATTGTTCCTCTTGCATCTACTACGCCAAAAACAGTATTGGTACCACCTATATCAATACCTACTACATAAGGCTTCTCCATGATTTTATATTTTAGATTAATAATGCTTCTTCTGGAAAGCAAATATAAGAGGAATCTGGTAAGGAGCAATGAATTTATTCAAAAAAAACCGAAATAGGCGTGAATATGTTACCTTATATGTTTTTAAACAGGTAAAATCTCAATCCGGTAATCATCCGGGGCATTGATGAAGTACAAGCCTATCTCTTTCTGCTTCTGCGACTTTTTCGGGTGGCGATTCGTCTTTCCTGTGCCAGTTATTATTTTCAGAGATACATTATGATAATGTGGCTTCAACTATTAAATGGAAACTGACCTGTCCGTACATGTTTGGAGATAACGAAGAACATATTCTTGCCTCTCATTGGTATGAAGAAGAATATAATGCGTATTGTCCCTATAATCCTACCTTGGTTGCCGGCTTAAAAAAGCAAGTAAAAAAGGGTGTGAATTACGACACACCCTTTCAGGTTATAACTTTATTTCCAACCGCTCCATCATCACCCCAGTCTTCCGGCGTGCATCGGCCACATCCAGGCCGCGTGCCAGCAGCACAGCCATACGGCGATGTCCGTGAACTTCCGGTTTGCCGAAGAAGCGCATTTGGGTATCCGGCTGTTCCAGTACTTTATCCAGGTTGCCTAACGAAAGCTGGTTGCTGTCCCCTTCGACCACGACGGCACGCGAAGCGCCTGCACCGTGGAAAGCGATGTTCGGGATCGGCAAGCCCAGTACGGCACGGGCATGTAAGGCGAACTGCGAAAGATCTTGCGTGATCATCGTGACCATTCCCGTGTCGTGCGGACGGGGAGAGACTTCGCTGAAGATCACATCTTCGCCTTTTACAAATAATTCGACCCCGAAAATACCACGGCCACCAAGCGCTTCCGTGATCTTGCCTGCAATCTCGCGTGCCTTCTCTTTGGCAACAGGACTCATGGCCTGCGGCTGCCAGGACTCGCGATAGTCGCCGTCGACCTGAACATGTCCGACCGGTTCCAGGAAAGAAGTGCCACCGATATGACGAACCGTCAACTGGGTAATTTCATAGTCGAAATCGACAAACCCTTCCACGATCACCTTTCCAGCTCCGGCACGTCCGCCTTCCTGCGCATAATGCCAGGAACGTTCTATGTCTTCCTCTTTGCGGATCACGCTCTGTCCGTGCCCGCTCGAGCTCATGATCGGCTTGACGACACACGGCATTCCGATCACTTTGACGGCCTCGATAAATTCCTCTTCTGTTTCAGCAAAGCGATAGGGCGAAGTCGGCAATCCTAATTCCTCAGCAGCCAGACGGCGGATGCCTTCGCGGTTCATCGTCAACCACGTGGCACGGGCTGTCGGGATGACATGGAATCCTTCTTTTTCCAGTTCCATCAATGTCTGTGTAGCGATGGCTTCCACTTCGGGAACGATATAATCCGGTTTTTCTTTTTCTACAATCTCACGCAATGCTTCCCCATCCAGCATAGATACTACGTATGAACGATGAGCGACCTGCATTGCCGGAGCATCCGCATACTTATCCAAAGCGATCACTTCCACTCCATAACGCTGTAACTCGATTACAAACTCTTTGCCTAACTCGCCGGAACCGCAAAGCAAAACTTTCGTCGCGGTAGCCGATTTCGGTGTTCCTATTGTTGCCATACTATATTAATGTAATGTTGTTTCTTTCTTTTGAGGGTACAAAGGTACGGTAATCTTGGCAATTGAGGGGAAAGATACGGGAAGTATTCATGGGGATGAGGAACATAATTTCAATTTGCCGGCATTTACATCGAACTTACGATTTATTTTTCGGCGGCTACGTGTCCGGGAATCTGCAAGTATGTGTTAATATATTGTAATAATTAGTACCTTGCGTTGCAATGTATTTTATTAAAGCATATACTTGCGATGGTTAATAGCAAAATAGTTTTTTGTTTGTGTAACAAATTTGCAAAATGTTCGTCTAATAGAAAAAAGCAACAATAAATATGATGATTCATCTGGAGGGAATTAACAAAACGTATTTCAACGGTGCACCTTTGCACGTATTGAAAGGCATAGACTTGGATATAGAGAAGGGAGAGATGGTCTCTATTATGGGTGCGTCGGGATCAGGAAAATCCACATTGCTGAATATCTTGGGAATACTGGACACATACGATACGGGAACATACACCTTGAACGGCCACCTGATCCGGAATCTGAGTGAAACCCGTGCAGCGGAACTGCGTAACCGGATGATCGGTTTCATCTTTCAGTCTTTTAATCTGATTTCATTCAAAAATGCGATGGAAAACGTGGCGTTACCCCTGTATTACCAGGGTATAAGCCGGAAGAAACGGAATGCTATGGCGTTGGAATATTTAGATATGGTGGGCTTGAAAGACTGGGCGGAACATATGCCGAACGAAATGTCAGGCGGACAGAAACAGCGTGTGGCCATTGCCCGTGCCCTGATTGCCAAACCACAGGTGATCTTAGCGGATGAACCGACCGGGGCGCTGGACAGCAAGACGACGGTCGAGGTGATGGAACTGCTCCGGAATGTAAACCGGGAAGGACTTACGATGGTGATTGTGACGCACGAACCTTCCGTGGCAGAGGCAACCGACCGCATTATCCGCGTGAAGGACGGTCTGATAGAAACAATAGAAAAAGGATTGGGACATGTTTGATTTTGACAATTTCCGAGAAATATGGAGTACGATTCAAAAGAATAAACTTCGTACCTTCCTGACCGGCTTCTCCGTGGCATGGGGGATCTTTATGCTGATTGTCCTCTTGGGTGCGGGCAACGGGATGAAGAACGGCATTATGTCGAACTTCCGCAACTTCAGCTTGAACCGGGTGGAGACATGGCCGCGCTACGCGAGCAAGCCGTATAAGGGGATGCAGATGAACCGAAGGATCGAATACAAGGATGAAGACCTGATTGCCATCCCACGCGAAAATCCCGAAGTGGACTTGATTACGGCGAGTATCAGCCGGAGCGATACGCTTTCCTACGGAGACGAATATAACGCTTATTCCCTGAACGGCGTGCATCCGTCGAAAGCGGTGATCGACAATATCGAAATGACAGTTGGAAACGGCCGTTTTATCAATGATATAGATGTAAAGGAAAAAAGAAAGGTGATTGTCTTGAGCCCTCGTATGAAAGAAGTGCTTTTCAAAGGTGGGGATCCGTTGGGCAAATATGTGAATGCCGGAAGTGTCGCATACCAGGTAATCGGCGTCTACAAGGCGGAGGATAATGACAACAACGCGCCGGCCTACATCCCTTTCAGTACGGCACAGACCTTGTATAATGCCGGCTACGGGCTGGATGACATCATCTTTACGGTGAAAGGTATTTCCACACAGGAAGAATTTGACGCTTTCGAGAAACGTTTCCGCCGGCAGATGGGAGCACGGCACAGGTTCGACCCCGAAGACCGGCGGGCGATCGGTATGTGGAGCACACTCGAAAACTTCATGATGTTGAATGGGATGATGAACGGTATCGCTCTCTTTATCTGGGTGATCGGTATCGGGACACTGACTGCCGGAATCGTCGGCGTGAGCAACATCATGCTGATAACGGTGAGAGAACGTACCCGGGAGTTCGGTATCCGGAAAGCGATAGGGGCCACCCCGTTTTCCATCCTGAAACTGATCATTGTCGAGTCGATCCTGATTACCGCCGTATTCGGGTATTTGGGCATGATCCTTGGAATCGGGTTGACAGAAGCGATTAATTACGCCATGGAGATGATGAATGCCGGAAAGAATGTTTCGCAGGATGACATGAGCATCTTCCTGAATCCGACGGTGAGCCTGAGTGTGGCGCTGTCAGCTACGGCCCTGATTATCGGGGCGGGCGTATTGGCTGGCTATTTCCCTGCCCGCAAAGCGGTCAAGATCACGGCGATTGAAGCCATGCGCAATGAATGAAAATATTTATGATTTTGGATGTATGATTTATGGCGTCAAGCGGTATAAAGTTAAATCATGGATCGGGAATCATGAGTCATGAATTATAAATCATAAATCAAAGTAAAATGTTTGATATAGATCGTTGGGTGGAAATATGGGTGACGATCACCCGTAATAAAACCCGTAGCCTGCTGACCGGCTTCGGAGTATTCTGGGGTATCCTGATGTTGGTGATCCTGTTGGGCTCCGGTAACGGGTTTAAGAATGGAGTCTTGAAAAACGTAGACGGTTTTTCCACAAACTCCGCTTTCTTCTTTTCCGAACGGACGGGCGAACCCTACAAAGGGTACAAGAAAGGACGTTACTGGCAGATGCGCAACCGCGATTTGGAAACGATCCGCCAGCGTGTGAAAGGCGTACGTTTTCTTTCGCCGATGATCATGCAGTGGGGCGGGCAAAACAATGTGGTGAGAGGGCAAAAAGCGGGTACTTATAATGTCCGTGGCGTCTACTCCGAATATTTCAATATCGAAACGCAGCATATCCTGGCCGGACGCCTGTTGAATGAAATCGACATGATCGAAAAACGAAAGGTGTGTCTGATCGGTAATATTGTGCGCGAAGTCCTTTTTGCTCCGGATGAGGATCCGATCGGGCAGTACATACGGGTGAACGGTATTTATTACCAGGTGGTCGGTGTGATCAAGCCGAAGCCTCGCGCACAGATCGGCGGACGTACGGAAGAAAGCGTGATGATCCCGTTCAAGACGCTTCAGCAGGCTTCCAACCAGGGAGATAAGTTCTGGTTCCTTTGTGCGACGGCCGACGACGGTTACTCATGCGATAAGATGGTGGAAGATATAAAGACGGTCCTGCGTTTGCAAAATGAGATTTCCCCGACGGACGAACATGCGATCAGTAGTTTCACGATAGCCAAGCAGTTTGAAACGTTCAACTTGTTGTTTACCGGTATTAATATTCTGGTCTGGCTGGTCGGTATCGGGACTTTGCTGGCGGGGATCATCGGAGTCAGCAATATCATGATGGTGACGGTCCGGGAGCGGACGCGCGAGATTGGGGTACGCCGTGCGATCGGCGCGAAGCCTTTCGATATTATTTCGCAGATTATGAGCGAGAGCCTGCTTCTGACATCTCTTGCCGGGTTGATCGGGCTTAGTGTCGGTGTATTCCTGCTCGATGTGGTGAACAATGCGATGGCAAGTGGCGGAGGAGGTTCGTCTAACGAAACGTTCTTCTCCAATCCGGAGATTCATATCGGCACGGCGGTCTCCGCTACCGTAATCCTGTTGTTCAGCGGTCTTCTTGCAGGGTTGATACCTGCCTGGCGAGCCATGCAGATCAAGGCCATCGATGCTATCAGGGAAGAATAGTGAAAATTAAAAATTGAAAATTAGATAAAATTATGAAGAATCGTATCGTAAAAAAAGTCCTGCGGATCATCTTTTTGGTATTAGTGGGAGCTGCTGTTATCGGCACTTTCTATTTCTTATGGAAGAAAGCGCAACCTGTTATTACCGTCTATGAGCTGGTTACTCCTGCACGTGACACGATTGAGACGAAGACTGTCGCTACCGGAAAGGTCGAACCCCGCGACGAAGTCCTTATCAAGCCGCAGATGTCGGGTATCATCTCCGAATTGCTGAAAGAAGCCGGACAGATGGTGAAGGAAGGGGAGATCATTGCCCGTATCAAAGTGATCCCCGAAATGGTTCAGTTGAATAGTGCCGAATCGCGCGTACGGGTGGCGAAGATCAGCCTTGAACAGATCAGTGCCACCTTCAAGCGGGATGAGGAATTGCACAAACAGGGAGTGATCTCCAAAGAAGACTACGAAACATCTCTTGCCAATTATAAGAAGGCACAGGAAGAAGCCGAGAATGCCCAGGATGCTCTCGAGATCATCCGCGAAGGTATCTCCAAGCGTTCTGCCGCTTCCAGTACGACACAAGTCCGTTCTACGATCACCGGTATGATCCTGGATGTGCCTATCAAGGTCGGCAATTCCGTGATCCAGTCGAATACGTTCAACGACGGTACGACGATCGCAACGGTTGCCGATATGAATAATATGATCTTTAAAGGTAAAGTGGACGAGACTGAAGTAGGCCGTATCCATGAAGGGATGCCGATCAAATTGACGGTCGGTGCAATGGAAAGTCGTACGTTCGATGCCGAACTGGAATATGTGGCTCCTAAGGGAGTGGAAGAGAACGGAGCCGTCCTGTTTGAGGTGAAGGCTGCCGTACATATGCCTGGCGATGCTTTTATCCGTGCCGGTTATAGCGCCAATGCCGAGATCGTGTTGAAGCGTGTGGAGGGTGTTTTGTCCGTACCCGAAAGTTGCGTCGAGTTTAGTGGCGATTCGACCTTTGTGCAGGTGGTAAAAGCGGAAAAACCGGAACAGAAGTTTGAAAAGCGAGCTGTCAAAGTCGGTTTGTCCGATGGAATCAAGATCGAAATTAAGGACGGTCTTGGCGAGAACGAAAAGGTACGTGGTGCTATTGTCGATCCGAATAAGAAATAAACAGGAAGAATTATGAATAAGAAAATAGCTCTCTACATATCCGCTTTATTGATTTTTTCCGGTGGTCTGCTGGCACAGGAGTCAGCCAAGCAATGGTCCTTGGAAGAATGTATCCGCTATGCAATTGAGAATAATATCGACCTGAAGCAACGCCAGCAGGATCAGGAAAGCCGGAAAGTGGACCTGAACACCAGCAAATACAGCTGGTTGCCCGATCTGAACGCCAATGTCGGCCAGAATTTCGATTTCGGCCGTTCCCCTTCCAAGACGGGAGTGATCGTGGACCAGAACTCAGCCAATACATCGGCATCCATCTCTTTGAGCATGCCGATTTTCGACGGTTTACGTATCCCGAACGATATTGCCGCTCGCAAGCTGGATTTGCAAGCGGCTGTCGAGGCGCTGAACAAGGCGAAGGAAGATCTGTCCGTCAACGTGACTTCCTATTATCTGCAAGTCCTGTATAATAAGGAAGTGCAGAAGATTGCCGAATTGCAGGTCGGCCTGAGTCGTGAGCAGGTGACGAAGACCGAAGCACTGGTGAAAAACGGAAAAGTCCCTCTTTCACAGCTATACGACATGAAAGCTCAGCTGGCAAAAGACGAAGTTTCTCTGACGGAGGCCAATAATAATGTTAAGCTGGCCTTGCTCGACTTGACACAAAGCCTCGAACTGGAACGTGACGGCGAGAATTTCGACATCGTAGTTCCTCAGTTTGAAGATGCCGTCGAAGAGTATATGAGTAGTATTCTGCCTCCGGATCATGTCTATGACCATGCCGTCGCTTTCAAGCCGCAGATCAAGGAACAGGAATATCTGTTGGAAAGCCAGAAGAAGATGCTGAAAGTAGCCCGGTCCGGTTACTATCCGAAATTGAATTTCGGAGCCAGCTATACCAATGGCTATTACCATTATTCCGGTGATGGCGACTATTCGAACCTGGCTTTTAACGAGCAGTTGAAGAATAACGGGCGTAAGACGATCGGGTTCAGCCTGAGCATCCCTTTGTTCAACCGTTTCCAGACGCGCAACAATGTCCGCTCCGCCCGTATCAATATCCGCAACCGCGAATTGATGATGGAAAATACAAAAAAAGCCTTGTATAAGGAAATACAGCAGGCTTTCTATAATGCAACCGCCGCCCAGGAAAAATATACCGCATCCGACAAATCGGTTATTGCCAGCAAAGAAGCTTTTTCGTATGCCGAAGACCGCTATGCAGCCGGCAAAAGCACTGTTTTCGAGTATAGCGAGGCTAAGACGAAATATGCTCAGAGCTTGTCCGAACAAGCACAATCCAAGTATAATTTTATCTTCCGTGCCAAGATCTTGGACTTTTATAACGGTACACCAATAACACTATAATACATTAAAATTAGACACATTTATTTAGATGGAAGGAGGTTCCCGCGATGGAAACCTCCTTTTTTGTTCTTATATTTGCCCGGAGATTGTAATCTTTTAGAGTAAATCTATTTCGATTATGAATATAGACCAGATAGGTGAAGATTTAATAGCACAAATCAATGACGGTTCGGAACAGGCTTTTTCTGAATTGTATAAGGCGTACTATGTGTATTTGAATACGATTGCGATCTATTATTTGTTTGACAAGAATATTAGTGCGGAGATTGTGGATGATGTTTTTCTGAATATCTGGTATAAGCGGCGGACGCTGGCCTTCCCTGTCCATTCTTACCTGATCCGTGCCGTGCAAAACGGTTGCCTGAATTATATACGCTCCCAAAGGACTTTGCAATCTGTGCTTGATGAACATAAAGAGCAAATATCGGCTTTTCAAGAAGACTGCATTGTCTCTGCTCCTGTCCCTTTACAATATGTGGAACTTAAAGAGATGGAGGCGGAGATAAAAGAGGCGGTTTCTTCGCTTCCTCCTAAATGCCGGAGTGTATTTGAATCCTATTTCTATGCTGGGAAATCTGCTGAAGAAATAGCTAAGGAAATGAATCTGACGGTCAGTACGGTCCGGGTCCAGATCAAAAATGCTTTGGACAAGCTGAAACAGATGTTGAAGCATTTATTATTTATTTTATTTTTCATTTAAATGTTTTACATCCGAGATGTGTAATGTTTATAGATTAATGTAGAAAAGAGTATGCAGGATAAAGATGATCTGTTTGAAAGAAGATTGAATGACTATATTTCCGGAATGATCACCGGTGAAGAAATGGCTGAACTCTTCTCTCTGGTGCGTAGTTCGGAGCTATACAGACTGCAATATGACAAAGCGGCAAAGTTGCATGCCTTGTTACATGCTCCGGCATTGGAACGTGAGAAAGATGAAAGTTTCCAGCGTTTTCGTGAACGTGTGCAGGGTATGGACGGAAAAAAGAAGAACCGTTTTGTCGTTTGGACGCGCATTGCTGTGGCTGCTATCCTGTTGATGGCATTGACTTCGGTAGTATCGGTCTATACGTATCAACGTGTCACATCCCATGATCTGCTTTGCGAAACTGTGGTTCCGTTGGGTAGCCAGGCCAGAATCATGCTTCCGGACAGTTCGATCGTGGTCTTGAACTCCGGGTCTGTATTGAAATATCCTGTTTCGTTTGGGAAAAAAGAACGGAATGTCTATCTGGCGGGACAAGGTTATTTTGAGGTGACCAAAGATAAGGCAAAGGTTTTCCAGGTATATGCAGGTGAGACTAAGGTGAAGGTGACCGGAACCGTATTTAATGTCCGGGCCTATCCGGACGATGTGCAGACCGAGGTCGATTTGATCAAAGGAGGCGTCAATGTCTCTGTCGGAGATAAAAATGTTTTCCTGAAACCAAATGAACGGGCGATCTATAACCGGGAGTCGGGAAGCCTGGTACGATCAGGATATGATACTTCTAAATCAGCAGTATGGACGACTGGTAAACTTAGTTTTGTAAATGCTTCTTTCCGTGATATACTGAAAGAGATAGAGCGTAAATACAATGTGAAGATTCATATCATGAGCCGGCAAATAGAGAATGAATCTTTTTCCGGGACGATCCATACCGGCATGACTCTGCAAGAAGTTTTTAATTTTATAGATGTGGATAAAAAATATAGGTTCGATAACAGCGGAAATACGATTATTTTGAGAGACCGCTAAGAGCCTGTTTAAATTTTGTTCAACATTCTTTTGAGAGTTCTTTTTGAACAAAATTTAAACAGGCTCTAAAAATAGATTGATAAATAAATACCAACAAAAACATATATGAATACACGATTCGTAACATTCGTTTTACTATTGTTTGCATGGCTGGGAATGGACAGCGCTTATGCTCAACATTTGCCCAAGCTTTACCAGGTTTTCTCTCCAGACAAAAAGTTAGTGATGGGCATACAGCGACAGGATGACGGTTTACTGACCTATACTTTTGCCGCAAACAGAGAAATGCTGATTAAAGAATCCCCATTGGGTTTTAGACTGGAATCAGAGGAAACGGTTCCTTCTTCCGGTTGGAAAATAGAAAAAGTATCCGACCGGCAAGTCCGGGACGAATGGAAGCCGTTATGGGGAAAGCGGGCCGTGGTCGATGACCATTTCAATGAATTAGTGATCGATTTGCTGAATCCGGCGAGGCAACCGGAACGGATGCAGTTAGTGGTCCGGGGGTATAATGATGGCTTTGCATTCTGCTATAAAATACCGGAAGGCGAAGGGAAGTGCGTAAATGTACGGTCCGAACTGACAGCCTATAACTTTGCAGGAGATTATACGGCATGGTTTTATAATGGCGAGAATCATAATATAGGACCTGAAAGGTTAACAGAAACAGATGGAACCCGCTTGCCGGTGATGACCGTGAAGGCGGGCAATAAACATTATATGGCGATCCATGAAGCCTGTCTGGAAACAGGAGCGCCTCTTGTCTTGCAATCCAAAGAGGGGGAGACGCTTTTTTCGGTGGTTTCTAAGCCGGCAAGTTTGTCGCCGGGATATACTTCTGCCTGGCGTGTCGTTTTGTATGGAACGACACCTGGCGCGTTGACCGACTCCCATTTGTTGGAGTTGCTGAATCCGGACCCTGATCCCCGTTATGACTTTTCGTGGGTGAAGCCCGGGCTGGCTGTTTGGGACTGGCGTATTGATGGGGCTGTCTGGGATGGTTTTACATATACGATGTCGTATCCTTCCTGGGTACGGATGGTGGACTTTGCAGCTGAACAGGGGTTCAAATATCTGGTGTTGGATGCCAATTGGTACGGTCCGGAATTTGAATCGGATTCCGATCCGGTCAAAGGAGAAAAAGCACAGGATGTACAGCGGTTATTGAAGTATGGAAAAGAGAAGGGGGTCGGCATTTGGCTTTATCTGAATGATGTCGGAGGCCGGAAGTATCCGATAGAAGAAACGTTGAAACAATATGGAGATTGGGGTGCTGCCGGAGTCAAATATGGCTTTATGCGCGGAACTCAGGAAGAAAAGAACCTGTGGACGAAGAAAATTACCGAACTTTGCGCGCAAAATCACCTGTTGGTCGATTACCATGACGGACCGGTCCACCCATACGGGCAGATGCGTACCTGGCCGAACGCTGTCACACGTGAATATTGCCACGCCCAATTGGACGCGCACCGGGTGTTTGAACCTAAGACATTCGTGACGACCGTCTTTGTCAACATGGTGGCTGGCCCGGTCGATATGAATAACGGCATGTTCGACCTTCGTCAAGGACATACGACACGTGTGGATGAAAGCCAGCCGGTTCCTTCCACGTTGGTTTCGGAGGCGGCTCGTACGTTGATTACTTTCTCCGGTGTGACAATTTTACCGGATATCCCCGAATATTACCGGAAATACCCAGCATTGTTGAATTTCCTGTCTTCCCAGAAAATGCCTTGGAGAGAGAGCCGTACATTGGCGGGTGAAATCGGAGAGTATATCGTGATGATGAGGGAAACGGATGAGGCTTATCTGGTCGGTGCGGCCACGAATGAATCCGGAAGGACAATCGAACTGCCTCTTTCTTTCCTGAAGAAGGGAAAGTATACAATCGAAGTGATTGAAGATGGCGACGATGCCCATTATCTGACAAATCGTGAAAGCCTGAAAGTTACGATCCGGAAACTGACAAATAAAGATAAACTTGTATTAAAGTTAGCTCCGGGCGGTGGTGCGTGTATGGTGATTAAGAAACATCCATAGAAAAGATGTGAGAGATAGATTCTGATGACAACGCTCACGGGTGCGTGTACAGAAAGATTCACTGAATAAAGATATTCCATGTCTGCGGTAGCGAGAAACCGAGACATGGAATATTTTTTTGTTCTTTCTGAAAATTAATTGAAAAAAATCCACATTCGTCTAAATGTTTCGAAAATGAGATGTGTATTAATATTGTATCAGATACAAAAAGAGCGAATACAAGAGATGTTTTTATATGTAGTTAAACTGAAAATCAATAAAATACCATGAGCACAGGATGAAAGGTCTGAAGTAAAAAAGATCGGAGAATGGTTCCAACATCCTCCGATCCGATAGAGAACTTTAAATTTAATTAGTTGTTGACTAACAAATTTCTAACAAAAGTATGAAAAAAAAATCTGATTTATTAAAAATCGGTGCTTTAAGTTTATTGCTGGGTGCAGGCTCGACAGTTTCCGTATGGGGGAATGAATACCTGCAAGATGTAAAACTGAGTGTGCAACAAAGAAACGTATCGATCAGTAAGGTGCTGGATGATATCGAGCAAAAGATTGGGTATTCCATTCTGGTTCGTGACAGTGATATTGATATAAGCAAGAAGGTCACGGTGAACCAGAAGGACATGAATCTGTCCCGCATATTAGATACGATCTTTGCCGGTATGGATGTCAAGTGTGATGTTTCGAATAAGACGATTTCGATCTATCGCCCGGCAAAGGGGCTTTCAAAGCAGCAGGTCGGCCAAAAACGTCGCGTGTCCGGCGTAGTCGTGGATGCGCAGGGTGAACCTGTGATCGGAGCCAACATCCTGGAGAAAGGTTCCGGTACGAATGGCACGATAACCGATGTGGAAGGGAGGTTCTCCCTTGATGTCGCATCTGATGCGACATTGGTAGTTTCCTATATCGGCTTCGACACGCAGGAAATGGCAGTGAAGGGGAAAAGTTCTTTCAAGTTTGTACTCTCGGAAGACTCACAAGCTTTGGATGAAGTCGTAGTTATCGGTTATGGTACGCAGAACAGGCAGGCGATTACCGGTTCTGTTGCAAAAGCGAAACTGGAAACTTATAATATAGTTCCGACCAATAACGTACTCGAAACGATTAAAGGTAGTATGCCGGGATTGAATGTCGGCGGAACAAATACGGCGGGTGGTACGCCTTCTTTCTCTATTCGTGGTCAGAATTCCACTCGTGATGGAGGTAATAATCCGTTGGTCGTGTTGGATGGTGCCATCTATGCCGGTTCGTTGTCTGATATTCCTTCTAACGATATTGAGTCGTTTACGGTGTTGAAAGATGCCAGTGCGGCTGCAGTTTATGGTAGCCGTTCGGCAAATGGTGTCATTTTAATTCAAACAAAACGTGGACGTAGTAGAGATGGCAAACCAAATTTCGATGTAAACCTGTCATACGGTATAAGCAATGAACTAAAACGGTTGAAGGTCTATGATGCGAAAGGATATTTGCAACGTATGTTGGATGTCAGAAGCCAGAGCGGACAAGAGGCGGATCCGGATAAAATCCTATATTATTTGGAAGTGGAAGAACAAAAAAATTATAGTGCGACTCCCGATCATAGAGCGACAATAGATGATCCGTACGATATGTTCCGTCAGAGTGCATACGATCTGAAAGCCAATGTAAGTATTTCTAATAGTTCGGAATTGGCAAGCTACTATGTTTCAGCTAATATGACAGACCAAAAAGGGGTTTTATTAAATGATACATATAAGAATTTTTCCGGTCGTATCAATATCGATACACATTTGACCGATTGGTTGAAAATTGGAGTAAAAAGTAATTATAGTATTCGGGATTATTCCGGTAGTTCTCCCAAAATGGAACAGGCCACTCATTTCAGCCCTTATGCTTCTATTTATGATGAAAACGGAGATTATCTGCAATATCCGCAAACCACTACATCTTTTGAAAGTCCTTTTTGGAGCATGAAAACGAGTGACACGGAAAAATATAATAATTTAGGGGCAATTTTGGATGCAACTATCACGATTCCGTGGGTGAAAGGTCTCTCTTATTCAATGGTGTATTCCAACAATTTGCGTTGGTCACAAAAAAACTATTTTTATGATGAGAAAACAACTGAGGGACAAGGTAAAAATGGCAAAGGAGAACGTAAGTCCGAGAATAATTACGGCATGCTGTTGGATAATATGATCAAGTATAACAACACCTTTGCCGGTAAACATAATGTTGATGTGACTTTACTATATTCTCGTGAACGCCGTACTTGGAATCATGCGACTGCTTATGCTGAAAATTTTGATAATACGGTTTTGGGGGATAATAAATTGGAAGACGGAATGAAGCAGACGGTTGATACTGGTGCAGGGGAGAGTGGGGCTATCGGTATGATGGCACGTGCCACTTATACGTTTGATAATCGTTATTCCTTTACAGGAACTGTGCGTAGGGATGGTTGTTCTGCTTTTAGTATCAATAAGAAGTGGGGTACTTTTGCTTCTGCCGGTGTTAATTGGAATATGTCCAGTGAACATTTTATGAAAGATATAAAATGGTTGGATAACTTGGCTCTTCGTCTGTCCTACGGTTCGAATGGTAATCAATCTATAGATTCTTATAGTACTTTGGCTAAGGTTGGTACGGATAAATATATTTTTGCAGGTGCTCCTTCTTATTCGATTACTCAATATGTTTCGTCATTTGCCCTGAATAATCTGGGTTGGGAGGCTACGACTGGTTTCAACTTCGGTTTGGACTTTTCTGTTTTGGATGACCGTTTGTCCGGTAGTATTGATACTTATGTGACCAATACGACGGATCTGTTGTTCAGTCTGTCTTTGCCCGGAATTTCAGGTAAGACTTCTATGTTGTCGAATGTGGGAAAGATCCGGAATAAGGGTGTGGAAATTAATTTGCATTCGTTGAATATCAAAAATGGTGATTTCACTTGGACTTCCGATTTTGCTTTTTCTCTGAACAGGAATAAAGTCGTATCTATCCTCGGAGAAGATAATGACGGAGATGGCAAGGAAGATGATCTGATTAGTTCCGGTTACTTCATCGGCCGGTCATTAGGAACTATTTATGGTTATCGCGTGACGGGTATGTGGCAGCAGAGCGATGTGGACGACGGTACGATTATGAAAGGTATGCGTCCTGGCGATTATAAGATTGAGGATGTGGACGGTGACGGTAAAATCACATCGGATAAGGACCGGCAGTTCTTGGGAAACTCTAATGCAAATTTTCGTTGGAGTTTGACAAATACGTTGAACTATAAAGATTTGTCTTTGATGTTGTATATTAATTCTGTATGGGGGGGAAACGGTTATTATTTGTCAGGTAATAATACTCCGTATGATGACGGGTATGCTTGGAATCCGAATATAAACCATCCGGTTTATGATTATTGGACTGCGGAAAACACGAATGCAAAATATCCAAGGACGGATTATAAGAATGCAACCTATAAGGGTACGAAATATATGGATCGCAGTTTTATCAAGTTGCAAAAGATTGCATTGAGTTACAATTTGACTCGTTGGGTAAAACCGATAGGATTTAATAATATGGTTTTATCGTTAAGCGCAGACAACCTGCTTACATTTGCACCTCATTGGGACGGGTTGGATCCTGAAACAAATCAAGGTTTGAAGGATAATGCGTTGCCATCCATTCGCACATACCAAATGACATTAATGTTCAACTTCTAAATCATGAATTGGAAATGAAAGCTATTAAACATTTATTTATAGGGTTGTTGTTTGCCGGATCATTGACATCTTGTTATGATTTGCTTGATGAAACTCCCAAGGATTTCTTGACACCAGAAAACTCATATACGGATAAAAAAGGATTTGAGTCGGCACTTGCCAATATATATAAGGATATCCGTAATAATTTCTATGCTAATACGGATAGTTGGGAAAACTATGATTTGATGGGAGTTGATGTCGATTTGAATGGCCCGCGTCCGTCAGCTGATACCTATAGGGAATATTTTTATTGGAATACTTTGAATGCAGATAATGGATTTGCAAAGAAATGGTGGAGACGTTTTTACTCATATATCTATAGTTGCAATGTGATTATAGATCGCGCTGAGGGTACAAATGTCAAATGGGTTTCCGAACAAGAAAAGAATGCCATTTGTGGAGAAGCAAAATTCTTGCGGGCTTTTGCCTATCGTTTTTTAGGTAATATGTGGGGAAATGCCCCTATAGTTCTGAAAGAGACGACTGCTCCCCAGTTCAATTATAAAAGTGCGAGTCAGAAAGAAATCTATAAACAATGTAAAGACGATTTGTTGTTTGCCATTCAATGGATGCCTGATATTGACGATCAAAAGGGAGGAAAAGCCTCTAAAGTTGCGGCGCAGCATTTATTGGCTGAAATTCTTATTGCGTTGAAAGATTATGAAGGGGCTGTCGAACAAGCGACGGCGGTTATCAACAATCCGGCTATGTCTTTGATGACTGAGAGGTTTGGAAAGTTAAAAGACTTTACTTTTGAAGGATATGATTATCAGGGAGAACAGGAGCCTTGGGGAGATGTTTATTGGGATCTTTTCAGAGAAGGCAATTTTAACCGTATTGATGGTAATAAAGAATGTATTTGGAATGTCCAGTTTGATGTTGCGCTTGATGGAGGTGGAAATACAGGAAAATCCGGAGGAAATTTTGTTATGGAGCGCTATTTCGGTACGAAATGGTGGGGACTGAAAGATGCTGATGGTGTTTCAAACTGGTTGAAAGACATATTAGGAGGACGTCCTATCGAACAGATTTCAGTGATGGATTATGCTGCAACCCAAATATGGCAGTATAAAGGGGATTGGGATCGTGATATGCGTAATTCCAAATACAATATGAAGCGTGATTATTATTGGACGAATCCGGAAAGTCGTTTTTATGGACAACAAATGACAGAAGAAAATTTAGGGGATAAGTCTGAATTATTCCGAATTACTCAGCCGACCTTTATGAAGGTTGTTACAGCAAAGCATCATGGACAATTTTTTGATTCTCAAAGTGGGGAAGGTCATGATAACGGACGTATTTATAAAGATTGGTATATCATGCGTTTGGCCGAAACTTATTTGCTGCGCGCCGAAGCCTATCTGTTGGTAGGTAATAAAGATGCAGCAGCCAAAGACATCAATGCTGTCCGGCAACGTGCAAATGCAACCCCTGTTACAGCGGCTGATGTAAATTTGGATTTGATTTTGGATGAGCGTGCACGTGAACTTAGTATGGAAGATTTTCGTATCAATACACTGATGCGTATGAATAAACTTGCTGAATATCTGATGAAGTATAATCCGAAAGTTATTCAGGCAGGATATAAATTAGGTAATCATTTGAACAAACTTCCGGTTCCTAATTCAGAAATAGAGGCGAATAAAGAAGGAGGGTTGATCCAGAATGAAGGGTATTAACATGGAGTACTATTATTTAAGTTAATCGTGATGGGAGAGTTCGGTATTTTCTCATTTGTGAAAAGCAGGCTATATCGGTGCTCCCTTTTTTGAGTCAAATTAAAAAAGAATAATCTAATGATTAAAAAAGTAAGTCTATTATCCGGTCTGTTATTTCAGGCTATGTTGGTTTGGGGACAAACAACTTTTCCACTTGTCAGTCCATCTGATAAAATGAATGCCGATATCAAAGTAGGAGGAAAGAATGTTGAAATCGATTTATTTGCGGATGGTGAGAAAGTCTTAACAACAAAGACTTTACAGTTCTCTTTGGACGAAAATATACTGAAAGGCAACTGGCAGGTGATTAATCAGAAACGGGAATCGGTCGATCAGACCTGGCAACCTGTATATGGAGAACGGTCAGTTGTGACGGATCGGTATAATGAAGTGGAGTTAACGCTTCAATCGGATGAAAATCAGAAAGAGATGGTATTGTCTGTCCGCCTTTACGATGAAGGATTGGCATTTCGTTATGCTTTCGATAAGTTGGATTTCTGGAATCGTACGGTGACAGGTGAGAAAACTCAATTCCTTTTTCAGGAAGATTGCAAGACATGGGTGACCGGTATGGCGCAAGGTGCTTACTTTGAAAACAAACTAAGTGAATTAAGAGGTGCTGCCGATCGTCCGCAGGTGATTCGGATCAATGACAACCGGTTTGTCGCAATCGGTGAAGCGGCTTTGGTCGATTATTCCCGGATGAAACTTGAAAAAAGTGAAACAGGCTTTGGGATACAATCTGTATTGTCGGGAAAAGTCAACCTGGATTTGGCCGGATATCAGTCTCCCTGGCGTTATGTGATGGTTGCCGGACATCCGGGAAAATTGGTCGAAAATAATTACTTCGTCCTTAACCTGAACGAACCTAATCAAATAGCGAATACCAGCTGGATCAAGCCCGGACAGGTCATTCGTGAAGTTACGTTGACAACGGCTGGTAGCATAGCTTGCATTGATTTTGCGGCAGAGAACAATATTGCCTATGTGCTGTTTGACGCCGGTTGGTATGGGGCGGAAGAAGATGTCCAATCAGATGCGACCACCGTTACGATTGATCCTGCCCGTTCAAAAGGTCCGCTCGATCTGCCTCAGGTGATAGAATATGCCAATTCAAAAGGAGTTGGCATACTGGTTTATGTGAATAAAAAAGCGTTACATCAGCAACTGGATGAAATCCTGCCTTTATATAAGAAATGGGGGATCAAAGGTGTAAAATATGGTTTTGTGAATGTGGGTGACCAGTATGCTACGGCATGGTTGCATCAGGCGGTACGCAAGGCGGCCAAATATGAATTGATGGTCGATATTCACGATGAGTATCGTCCGACAGGCTATTCACGTACATATCCGAATTTGTTGACTCAGGAAGGTATTCGGGGCGACGAAGAAAGTCCGTCGCTGGATCAGGCTATCTATACCTTATATAATCGCATGATCTGTGGAGCGGGCGATTATACCAACTGTTATTTTGCGGAAAGAGTCACGGAAAAGATGGGGGGACGTGCTGCCCAATTGGCTAAATTGGTTGCTATTTACAGCCCTTGGCAGTTTGTCTATTGGTATGACCGTCCCGAAAAATCACCGAGACGGGCCGGTGGCGCAGGTGCTGCCGAGTCTGTGATTAAAACAGATGCTGCAACTCGTTTTTATAACTCTATCCCGACCGTATGGGATGAAACCCGCTTTTTGGAGGGGGAAATGGGTAAATACGCTGTAGTCGCCCGTCGTTCAGGTTCCGATTGGTATGTAAGCATGTTGAATGCCGGGGATAAGAAGCAAATCTCCTTACCCCTTGATTTTCTGAAAACCAAGAAGGGGTATACTGCCACGCTTTATTACCAGGCTTCCGAAAAGAAAAAAGATGTCGTTGATATCAAAAAGATCAAGTTGGATAACCGCAACGAGATTGCCATCGACTTGGTCGGGAATAGTGGATGTGTGTTGCATTTTTCGATTCTTAATTTCCAATAAGTATTTCAAATCACGTGAAAAGCCGGAGGGGGGATGTTCCTTCTCCGGCTTTTTTTTATTTATCTGTTGTCGGTTTCTTTTTTCCGGTAAGCGGAAGGAGATATTCCCATGACTTTGGTAAATACACGGGAAAAATAAGCTTGTTCTTCAAAACCAAGTCGCATGGCAATTTCATTCAGTTTCATATCCGTCATTTCGATATACTGGCAGGCTTTCTGTATTTTCAGGCGCGTGAAGTAATGGATGGGCGAGGTTCCTGTCTCTTTTTGGAACAAGGAAGAAAAGTGGGACTCCGAATATTTGAAGTATTCAGCCAAATCCTGTAAGGTCAGGTTGGTTTCCACGTGTTCCTGTAGATAAAAAATGACGCGTGCGGAGAATGAACTTTCCTTATGGGTAGGGAGGTCGATATGGCGGAACTGCTCCTGAAAGATGAAAGTTGAGAGAAATGTATATAAACACATGGATGAATAAGCCAGATATTCTTTTATGTAACCTCTGGCAAAACTGTTGTATATCTCCTCGAATAGGCGGATGCGGACAAGCTGCCGTACATGTTCGTCTGCTAAAATATCTTGAGGAGCCGGGTTGGGAGAAAGGAAAGATTCAATTAGTTTACCACAGAAATGAACCCAATAGATTGTCCAGGGATCATGGCTGTCCGCTTCAAATGAATAAGGAACATGAGGAGGTACGATGATATATTGATTTTTTTGTACGGGATAAGTCTTGTCATAGATATGATACCAACCTTTTCCTTCTATACAATGGATCAACATGGCGTAGTCGGTTCCCTTTTTCTTCTCAACATAATGAGATTTTACTTTTGGGAAAAATCCGATTTTGCGGACATAAAGATTTCCGATAAGAGGATCTTTCCTGTATTCCAATAGCAATTCTTCCGGCAAATAAATAAAACGTTCTCCTTTGAAACCTTCTTTCTTTTTAGTCATATTCTTTTAAATAAGAGTTTTACGACAGAATATTTCTGGGAAACAATAGCAGGATCAGCGGCAAATAATCTTTCAGAGTGATCCGTAATTGCCTTAATGCCTGTTGTATCCGGTAGTCGACGGTTTTTGGGGATACTTGCAGGAGTTCGGCAATTTCTTTGTAACTCTTGTTCTCGAAACGGTGCATGACAAAGGCTTCCCGGTAAGCGGGAGGCAAAGCGTCTACCGCTTCCTTGATCTTTTTCTGCAGTTCTTCGAATTGGTAAAAATCGGTATCTTGTAGCATCTCCTGCATATTTTCGTAGAAAAGAGTATCGGCTCTTAGTTGGGATTGATGGCGGACAATCAGGTTGATGGCACGATGATAGACGGTTTTGAACAGGTACTGGCTTAGTGACGTCTCGAAGGTTTGCGTTTTCCGGTTTTCCCACAACCACAGCATCACATCCTGCACGATTTCTTCGGCATCTTTTAACTCTACAAACTTTGTTGCATAAGCACACAACATAGGGTAGTATCTTCTGAACAAGACACCATAAGCTTTTAGATCTCCATGTTGCATGGCTGAAAGTAAAAAGCGTTCCTCTGTGGTTTGTAGTATTTCTTCTTCCATATCTCCGGTCACAAAGGTAATTTTTAATTCTGCAACTGCAAAATACTTGTAAACCATGGAGCTAATAAGTCAGCCCGAATTGCCATAAAGGAATTACGTTCATATAACCTTGTTCGATATCGTCTTTTACGATAAAACCGTTTTCAATACCTTGCAGTTGCTTTTGTTTTTTGTTTTTTCCGCCCACTTCGAAGGTGTAGTCTGTAATTTGGAAATCTGAAATAGCCGAGGTGATAACATCGTGTTTCACTCGCATTTGATTGAGGAAAAATGTTTCTCGGATATTCCCGACTTCAGATAACTCCTCTCCTAAGCAAGACATCAGAGTCGGATTATCCAAATAGACTTTGTCAACTTTGCCAAGTCCACGGATGCCACCAGTACCGTCACGTAATTGTGCGATTAGTCCGGCTTCTTCCAAGTAAAGGAAATAATCGGATAAATTGTTGCGGCTTACTCTCAGCATGGTTGCGATACTGCTCATATTGGGTTTGAATGGTACGCTGCGAGCTATAATGGTGAGCAACTGCTTTAATTTTCGTCCTGTAGACACGCTCATTTCGGAATATTGTGGAATATCCACTTCCAGTGTCTTGTTTATTACCTGTTGTAAACGTATATAAAATTGATCTTCTTTGGAAAAGGGGTAATATCCTGTTTCCAAATAAGACTTGAAGTAGGTGTATGGACGGAATTTATCCGGAAGCTCGATCTGATGTTGTATGATATCCGCTAATGAATAAACAGGAATTTCTATTTGGTGGAACAGGTTCAAGTATTCGCGGAATGAAAGTCCTTGCATGGAATAGAGAATCGCCCGACGGCTTAGGTCTACCGATCCTTTGTTGATATCCAGGATGGATGAGCCTGTAAAATATACTTTCAGATCAGCTTGATAGTCATATATCAGTTTTAACTCACGTGCCCAATCTTTGTATTTATGGATTTCGTCGATAATAAGGTGGGAACCTCCCCGTTTCACAAATTCATCGGCTAAATCAACCAAATGGTGGGAGGAGAAATACAAGTCATCGGCATTGACAAACAATGTTGTATTTCTGTTTAGTTTTTCCTTGGCATATTGCAACATCAGTGTTGTTTTCCCTACGCCACGCGGTCCCACTAACCCTATCATACGGTTGTTCCAATTGATACGATCGAACATATATCGATGAAATGAGGGCGTTATGGGGCGTAACATCGCATCGAAACTTATTTGTAATTTTTCCATGATTCTTTATTTATATGTTGCAAATATACTTATTTGCACTGTAAATAGTGCAAATGATTCAGATATTTGCACTGTAAATAGTGCAAATATGCAAAAAAAACTTCTTGATGGATTTATATCCTTTTGATTTGAGAATATGGGCAAGCGGAAAGAGTTTTTTTAGAAAATATTGAAAAAAGAGGGCTTTTCGTTTAGGAATCCGTTCGACTTCTCTTGTCTAATAGGTGAACAAGGATAAAAGCACACATGGAAACACCGAATACTGATATAATAGAATACCTTCTGCCCCGTTATTGTTCCGGCGAAGCGACGGTCGAGGAATGCCGGCAGGTCGAGGAATGGATAAAGCAATCGGATGAAAATTACCGGATTGCCAAACAAATCCATACGCTTTACTTAGCAACGGATACGATACAGGTATTATCCAAAGTGGATACGGAAAAAGCATTATTTTCTGTTTGCCAAAAGATGAGCAAAGGCAGTACTTGTCCTAAAGTAACCGTGGTTACTTGGCTGCAACGCGTTGCAGCCATTCTGTTTATACCTCTTTTGATAACCTTTGGCATACAGAATCTGAAACCCCGTCCGATCGAAATAGCCCGGATGATCGAAGTGAAAACGAATCCGGGCATGACGACCACGGTTCATCTACCGGATGGTTCTGTTGTCCACCTTAATTCGGAATCGAAGTTGTCTTATCCGTCTTTCTTCGATAAAGATAAAAGAAGGGTGACTTTGCAGGGAGAAGCTTTTTTTGAAGTGCAGAAAGACCCGGAACATGGTTTTGTCATCTCTACTCCCCATGAAACGAAAATAGAAGTGTTGGGCACTTCATTCAATGTCGAAGCATTTGAAGAAGACGATTTTGTCTCTACCACCCTAATCGAAGGAAAGGTTCGGTTCAATTATATGAAAAACCGGCGGGTCATAGCCGTTCCGATGAAACCCGGACAGAAACTGACCTATGATTCTTCTTCTTCCCGGATACAATTGACTGAAACGAATGGTGAGTCAGAGATTGCCTGGAAAGACGGAAAGATCGTTTTCCAGGCGACCCTTTTACCCGAAGCCTTGCGGATGCTGGAAAAGCGGTTTAATGTAGCTTTTGTCTTATCCAATGACTATCTTCGGAGTGAAGCTTTTACCGGATCTTTCAGTCATCAACGGTTGGAGCGCATATTGGAAATTTTTAAAATATCATCTAATATCAAATGGCGTTATTTAGATACGCAAGATACCATGAATGAAAAAACAAGAATAGAAATCTATTAAACAAACAAGTAAGCATGAAAAACAGGCCTCCTTAAAGAAAAACATCCGGAAAAATATTGGCGTATTCTCCCGGATGAAATGAGTTGACTTTAAAACGCTTGTTTGGCGACAAGCAGTAATAAACCATTTTTTATAAATTACAACACAACAAATTTATGCAAAAACATTTTAATACCCAACAGTTTTGGGTACCAGAGTTATTTTGGTTTACCTTAAACAAAATTCCAAGAGTTATGAAGCTATACATCTTCTTACTATTCTGTTCGATCAGTTTGGCGCAAGCCACGAACAGTTATGCTCAAAAAGCCACTGTTAACTTGAAAATGCAGAACCAGACAGTCCAAGCCGTTTTAGATGAGATTGAAAACCAATCGGAGTTCTCTTTCTTTTTTAACACAAGGCATGTTGATCTGAATCGGCGAGTGTCGGTGGATGCGAATAAGAGTGATATATTTAAAGTGCTGGATAATATTTTTGCCGGTACTAATGTGCGTTATTCGGTGGTGGATAAGAAGATTATACTTTCTACGGAAAAAGCAATTTCGCAACAAACGAAAAAAAAAGTGACCGGTGTTGTCAAAGATCAGAACGGTGAGCCGGTGATTGGTGCAAATGTGTCTGTTAAAGAAACAACTAATGGAACAATTACAGATATAGACGGAAATTTCAGCCTGGATAATATATCAAATAAAGATATTATCGTTATTTCTTACATTGGTTATATTTCACAAGAAATCGCAATTGACCAAAAAACTACGTTAAAAGTGGTTTTGCAAGAAGATCAACAAACTTTGGAGGAAGTTGTCGTAATCGGTTACGGGGCAGTCAAGAAGAAAGACCTTACCGGAGCTATTGCTCAAGTAAAAGCCGACAAATATGCCACTCAGCAAAGTACGAACGTTTTAGATATGTTAAATGGAACCGTTGCTGGTTTTAACTCCAACATCGGAACTTCTGCTTCCGGAGCAAGTGAAATGGAAATACGAGGTCCCGCTTCACTCTCAGCTAACAATTCACCCTTGATTGTCTTGGATGGAGTTATCTTCAATGGTTCTATCAATGATATCAATCCATCGGATATTGAGACTATAGACGTATTGAAAGATGCCAGCTCTGCTGCCGTTTACGGTTCGCGGTCTGCTGCCGGTGTTGTAATAATCAATACCAAACAAGGCAAAGGAGACAAAATGAGTATAAATTTCTCCGCCCAACTGGGTTTAACAGACTTCACCAATGAAATCAAACCGAATGATTTGTCTGGATTCATCCAACGCAGACAAGATTTCCAACGCAGAATAAATCCAGACAAGCCGGAAGGATATTACAATAATCCCAATCAGTTACCGAAAGGCATTGATGTCGATATTTGGCAAAAGTACGATGCGTCATTCCAGTCAGATCCAATTTTGACTTGGATGACACGTCTGAATTTGCGTGATATCGAACAACAAAACTATCTGAATGGAAATGCCTATGATTGGTATGGAGAAGCTACACGTCCCGGATTAAGGCAAAACTACAATGTCAACATATCCGGAGGCATTGGCAAAACTAAATATTACTGGTCATTAGGCTATACGGACAATCAAGGTTATATAAAGGGAGATGAGTATAAAACAATCCGTTCCCGAATTAATGCAGATACCAAAGTTACCGAATTCCTGACTGTGGGAATCAATGCTCAATTTAGCAACAAAGATGAAAGTAATGAAGCCATCAAATTGTCGAATATAAGCCGTCAGAGTCCTTTGGGACAACCTTATGATGAAAACGGAGAACTAAAATGGTATCCTCATGACGATTCAGGTATTGAACAAAACCCATTTCTTTTATACAAAGAACGGGATAAATTCAATGTCACCCAAAATCTGTTTGCCACCATGTATGCCGACCTGAAACTGCCATTCGGTTTTAGTTACAAAGTCTCTTATATCAACCGCTATGATTGGCAAAAAAATTATTACTATGATCCGTCAAGCATCCCAAGTGGCAATAAGACAGGAGGCTTCGGACAGCGTATCAATTATTCGCTTTACGAATGGCAAATAGACAACATCGTTTCATGGAAAAAAACTTTTGGAGTTCATGATTTTTATGCAACGTTTTTATACAATGCAGAAAAGAAACAAACATGGAAAGATACCGGTGAAAATGTAAATTTCACCCCCAGTGAAGCATTAGGCTTCCATCAATTAGGGGCGGGAGGATCACCTACTATTAAAAACGAAGATACTTATTCGACCGGTATCGCAATAATGGGCCGTCTGAATTACACGCTCATGAACCGCTATTTCCTAACTTTATCTATTCGTAGAGACGGATATTCGGCTTTTGGTATGGAAAATCCTTACGCTACTTTTCCATCCGGAGCTTTAGCCTGGAATTTATCAGACGAATCGTTCTTTGATATCAAATGGATAAATAATCTCAAGGTCAGAGCCTCTTATGGAATAAACGGTAACCGGGATATAGGGATTTATGATGCATTGGCAAAACTTGAAACAAACAAATACCTGACTGGTAGCACATTGATCTCAGGCATATACAGCAGTTCACTGGCGAACCAATATCTAAAGTGGGAAAAGACTAAAGCTTTTAATTTAGGTCTGGACTTTTCCGTCTTAGACAGCCGGTTAAATGGTTCGGTTGATTATTATAACATGATTACAAATGACTTGTTGTTGAAACGTAGCCTACCGACAATTATTGGATACGACAATGTAATGTCTAATATGGGAGAATTGCAAAACAACGGATTTGAAATGACTCTTAATAGCTACAATATCCAAAATAAAGATTTCAGTTGGAACTCGACATTGACGTTCTCATTTAATAGAAACAAGATCAAACATCTCTATGGAGAAATGATCGATATTTTAGACGAAAATGGCAATATAATCGGCCAAAGAGAAGGTGATGATATTGACAATGGATGGTTTATCGGACAATCAATAGATCGGATATGGGATTACAAATTCCTTGGTATTTACCAACTTGGAGAAGAAGAATTGGCTAAATCATTCGGAAAAGCTCCTGGCGATGTCAAATTATACGATCCTAATGGGGACGGAGTGTCTACTCAGGAAGATAAAGTATTTCAAGGTTATACAAAGCCACGCTTTCGTTTAGGGCTTCGAAATGACTTTACTCTTTTCAAAAATTTCCAGATTTCTTGTTTCCTCCGTGCAGATTTAGGACATTGGAGAGCGAACAATTTATTGAGCAACACATCTAATGTCGAGGACAGAGCTAACAGTTATGCATTGCCTTACTGGACTCCGGAAACCCCGACAAACAAATATACACGGTTAAATACGGTAAACACACCTGGGTATAACATTTATGAAAAGAGCAGTTTTGTACGTTTGCAAGACTTATCCATAGCATACAATATCCCAGAAAATATTCTCAAAAACCTGAAAGTAGGGCATTGTAAAGTATATTTAAGTGGACGTAACCTGCTAACTTTCACAAAATGGTCCGGTTGGGATCCTGAATCTGGAAATACTCCTATGCCGCGAATCTTTACATTTGGAATCGATGTCACATTATAAATAAACAAGTTATGAAAAACTGGATAAAATATATCATTTGTGCGTCTCTGTTTACAACCGTTTCATGCGGAGACGATTTCTTGGAGATAAAGCCCCTTTCTATCTTCACGCCGGAATCTATTTACACGGATAAGGCTGGATTTAACGGAATACTGGTTAATCTCCGTAAAAACTTACGCCCCGATTTTTATGGAGAGGGAGGAGGTCTGGCTTCTGAGCTAATCGCCTCAGATATCGCAATCAGTGCCAATAAAGCAGCCAATGCTATACATAATTTCGATACTCAAGTATTACCGACAGGAACCGGTACGACCTATGACTTCCATGAGATTTGGACAAGAGGATATAACCAGATACGAAATGCGAATGTAATTCTGTCGCGTATCGGCAATGGCAAATTCGACACAGAAGAAATCAAAAATGCAATTATTGCTGAAGCGTATTTTCACAGAGCCTATTGGTGTTATAGATTAGTCCATTTATATGGAGATGTCCCCTTTTTGAACATAGAACATACGGCTCCTAAAATCGACTTTTATACACATTCGAGAAAAACGATACTTGCAAAAATAGAGGAAGATTTAGCATGGGCCGTCCAGTGGCTACCCCAAACAGTTGTTCCTGGAGCAGTCTCTAAGGCAGCCGGCAACCATTTACTTACAAAAATATATCTGTCAAATGGAAAATTCACAGAAGCTGTCGACGCCTCTTCTGCGGTCATTAACGACGGAATTCACTTTTTAATGACTGACCGCTTCGGGGTAGATGCTTCCGATCCTCAGTTTAATACGATCTGGGATCTCCATCAAAAAGACAATAAAAGCTCATCTTCAAATAAAGAAGGCATCCTTGTCGTACAGGAACGCTACGGATTTCCGGAAGCAGAAATAAGTGGAGGCACCCAGGCCATGCGTCGTTATGTTCCCTCCTGGTGGAATTCGTCCTACATGAAAGATCCTGATGGAAAAAGAGGAACTATCGATACACAAGGAAATGAGTTTGTCATAAAAATAGGAAGAGGAGTCGGCTATGTCCGGCCTTGCAGTTATTACAATTATGAAATATGGAATAACTGTAATAAGGACTTGAGGCATGACAATAAAGTAAACTGGTTCTCCGTCGATAAATTCATTTACAACAATCCATCTTCCAAATATTTCGGACAACCCGTACAGATACAATACACAAATCCCAAAGATACCATCCATTGCTGGTATCCTTTCCCTTATTATAAGGTGTATGTCGAAGATGAAGAAAGACCCGATCAGCCATACGGAGGACATTCGGACTGGTATTTATTCAGACTGGCTGAAACTTATCTTTTAAGAGCAGAAGCCTACTATTGGTTAAACCAAACAGATAAAGCCGCTGCCGATATAAACTCGGTAAGAGTACGTGCGAAAGCCGATCCAATTGTAGCTTCGCAAGTTTCAATAGATTATATTTTAGATGAAAGAGCCAGAGAACTTTTCGCAGAAGAATTCAGAAAAACGGAATTAACCAGAATTGCCTTTATCATGGCTGAAAAAGGGCTAAACGGCTATTCCTTAGAAAATTTCTCCGAAAAGAACTTCTGGTATGACCGGACTATAGCCAAAAATGAATTTTATAAGGCAGGTGATATTTTATGGGGAACAAACGTATTCAAGATAAGCCCATTCCACGTCCTTTGGCCTATCCCGGCAAACGCCATCGATAGTAACCAGGGAGGAACCATTAACCAGAATAAAGGTTATATCGGGTACGAAAAAAATATTCCTCCATTAACAGTCATAGAGGATCAACAATAATTCCTAAACCTACCGGTTATTATCAACCGGTAGGTTATATTTATAAATCCTTTGTATTCACATTTAATTTAGACATCATGAAAAATAATTATCCTTTGCTATCGGTTTGTTTGCTGGCATTGCCCTTTCAAGGCTACGCACAAAAAAAGGCAAATGAGACGAAGCCCAATATACTTTTTATATGTGTAGACGACCTTCGCCGTGAATTAGGGGCCTATGGCTCTGTTGTGAAAACCCCAAACGTTGACCGACTGGCATCACAAGGCAGTTTATTTTTCCAGCATTATGTACAAGTCCCGACAAGTGGAGCGTCACGAGCCAGCATGTTGACAGGACATTATCCTAAGGACAAATCGGATCTCTCCAACGAAGCATGCCGAACAAGACTGTCTGATAAACCGGAAGGGAAAATCCCGGAAACAATGTTCCATCATTTACGCAGGAATGGCTATTATACTGTCGGCATTGGAAAGATAAGCCATTATGTCGACGGTTGCCTGTATGGCTATGATGCTCCGAAAACCGATAAGCCGGAACTGCCTTATAGCTGGGATGAAATGCTTTTCGATGCAGGGAAATGGGGGAACGGTTGGAACGCCTTTTTCGGATATACAGATGGAAGTAATCGGCAAAATTGTAAGAAACAAGTGAAACCATACGAATGTGCAGACGTTAGCGATGAGGGTTATCCAGATGGACTAACGGCAAATCTGGCGGTCAAAAAGCTAAACGAGCTAACAGCTAAAAATGAGCCGTTCTGCCTGGCTGTCGGTTTCTTCAAACCTCATTTGCCTTTCACATCCCCTAAAAAATATTGGGATATGTATGATGAAGCCTCTATCCCCATTTCTCCTATGCCCGACATTCCGGAAGGATGTGATCCGATCAGCCTACATGAAAGCGCGGAATTCAAGAGCTATCAATTAGGTGACGAAATGCCTTCCATCGAAAATAGAGTTTCTGACGAATATGCACGCAAACTCCGTCACGCCTATTTCGCTTGCGTAAGTTATATGGATGCTCAAGTGGGAAAAGTGTTGGATGCCCTTGAAGCCAGCGGAAAAATGGATAATACGATTATTATTCTATGGGGAGATCATGGATGGCACTTAGGAGACCTGCGTGTTTGGGGGAAACATACACTACATGAAACCTCTCTAAGCAGTGCACTCGTAATAAAAGCCCCCAAGTGCAAACCCGGAATTAAAAATAACCGGATTGTCAGTTCTATAGATATTTATCCGACTCTTATGGAACTTTGCAAAATCTCCTTACCCAAAGGACTGGACGGACATAGTTTTGCATCCTTGCTCAACAATCCTAATGACAAAAAATGGACAGATGCCGCTTACAGTTATTACCGAAATTGTATAACACTCCGAACTTCGGAATATCGTTTTACTCGTTACAATAAAAAAGGAGAAACAATCACCGAACTTTATCAATATGGGCCGGACCGTATCGAGCGCAAAAATATAGCGCAAGAAAAGCCCCACATTGTAAAAAAGTTACTGCCTCTCTGGGAGAAAGGCGTTAGATTCAATGATTAGCAAATATATTGAAACTGTCGAATTAAATCAGCTTTCCATTGCAAATAAACTTTCCCAAAAATAATCCTTCATACCTTCAGCCCTAAGCCTATCCGGTTAACCTTCATTCGCTTACGGCTGAAGGCAATGAATAAATCCTCGTGCTCCGATACCCGTGTTTCGTCAATTTCCTGGTAAGCGTCTCCGCGATGCCCCCTTTGTTTTTCCAACAGTAGTATTTAGCTTTGCCTTCAAAAAAAAGATGAAAGTAGCAACTCGTTTCCCCTGTACAGTAGAAGCTTACAAGGCACATTTGCGTGAAGATCGCCCTCTTTATGACAGTTTTCAAACTTTTTGTCGTAAGCAAGGGGTACGTTATAAAGGAGTGATGCAATGGATGCGTCGCCATAACCGAAGCGTTTGGAGAACGGGACCTTTGAACTCCCCCGTTTTAACCCCCGCGAGGAGTGGAGCAAGATCGAATGGAAGACGTTCATGATGATCATGTCAGGCATCTCGCTGAATTCGGTGAAGTACAGGAAACACCTTCATGCCTGCAAGGACACTGTTCATGCCGGAAGTCTGCCGGCCGGCCTGTTTGACCTGGTCGGGGATGTTCTCAAAGAGGCTGTACTTTTACGAAAACGGTTCACGTTCCAGAAAGGTCTTGACTGGCTATTTCAGGGAAGACTATCGGGGAGCCATACAAAGTGACGGATTAGGAATTTACAAGATAATAGAAAAAGAAGCCTATCCGGATGCCATTCGCCTATCCTGCTTCCAGCATTGTAAACGCAAGTTCATGAATATGGCAGGAAACGCCTTTACCAGCATGAACACCGCATTCCCCCGGACTGGACAGCCCGCCAGATACTGGACTATAGGAATAAATATGCTCCCCCTATCCTCAAAGAACTAAAAGAGGAACTGATAAGCATTTTACTCCCCGATAAATGGCAAAGGTGGCATCGCGGAGACGCTTACATTTCCCCTCATCAATCAGTTTGTTCAGGTCTTGCAGGGCGCGGTATTTGGAGCAGCCGGTCAATTTACGGTAGTCGCCACATGTGATGAAATGATGCGAGTTCAGGTGGTTTGTCAGGTGGCGGAGCCGTTCTTCAAAGGATGGGATAGTCGATTTTGTTTCCGGCATACGTTCGAGACGCATCGTTTTTAGCTTCTTTTTCAGATATTTCTCGTAACGGAAGTTGACGTTGCGGAAGTGGATCGATTTGCTTCGGATCTCGCTTTTGTCCATGACCGGGCGGGAGGATAGCGAGATGCTGAAAAAGCCGATTCCTTCTAACTCGACGATATATCCTTTTGATTTGAGAATAAGGCCGGCCTTCAACGGTCTGTTTTGGGCGATTGTCAAGGCAAAACGGGGAGGAAGCAAACCGATTCAGTTGATCGTGGAATCGGAGGGATTAAAAAAAGCAGTAGTGGAAATTGCCTTGTAATTCTTTTCCCGAAAATAATCCTTCATTCCTTCAACCGCAAGCCCATCCGATAGCCTTTTACTCGCTTACGGTTGAAGGAAATGAATAAATTTTCAATAATTAAACCCGAAATGTCAAAGTACGATAATACATGGTTTTGCGATTGACAAAACAGACAATAACCCTTATTGGGACGATTTTCTATTTGGAATAAAATTCCGAACCATTCGTGTTTGACGTTTCTCCCTTTCGGCTCGCTATTAATGAGCAACCTGTAAAACGAGGTCGGCGGGAAATGGAAAAACACAGTTTTTTTGTTGTCGGAGAGCAAAAATCCTGACATTGTGAAAAAGCTAAACTCTCGGAGAATCGCCTATAGCAAACGAAAGTCGGTGCAGGTCTGAATATCTCAAAAGAGATTTGTCTTTTTGCCGGCATGACGACCGTCTTCATCATCGCGATGACCGTCTTCGTTGCTATGACGACCGTCTTCGTCGTGCATAATCCCGGCAATTCATGGTGATGGCGACTGTCTTCATGGTGAAAAACCGCGCACCTCATGGCAAAAAGCCTTCTTCTTCCGATGAAGAACCGGATTTTGCAGCTATTCACAAAGAATGTGCTTTGTTGTTAACAAAACTATATTTTACAATAACCACCCCTCCTTTCAGATCAGTATAAGAAGAAAAAATCCGTTTTTAAGAATATTTGAACCGGTACATAGTGATTTATGATCCAAATCAGCCTAATAATGGATTTATTTATTCCCAGTGGTCAAGTGCTGCTTTTGCCGGATCGTCGCGGGCGGCTGAGACAATCGGTAATTTGAGTATTGGGGCAACCGACCAAGCGGACAACCTTGTCGTTTTGTCCTTTTAGTAAATCGGAAAATAGTCCAAGTAAATAATAATAAAATATAAGATATCATATGACGAAATCAGTTAAGTTTGCAATAATATTGTATATAATACAATAAGGAATGATGATAGAAATCAAATATCCCATGAAAAGAACTTTACTCTTAGGACTATTGTGGATGTGTGCTTTAAGCATCCTGCTTGCCGGTTGTACATCTAACCGGACGGAATCGCAGGGCGAAGTAAAATCCTTAAGTGTTACGGCTGACCGGATGCTTAATCCGATTGTGCCTCCCGGAGTTTATATTGCAGACCCTGAAGTGAGGCAAATGCCCGACGGGGAAGAATACATAGGTAAAATGGAAATTTAGATATTTTAATCATGCAAGTAAAATCATTATTAAAGAACGCAAGCGGACTTATGGTTGTCATGCTGTTTACGGCTTGTCACGGAGTTGGTATAGAAGGCTCGTGGGTGGAACCGGTTTCGGGAATGGATGATATGTATCAGGGTATTAAACTGGAAGCTGGAGGTAAGGCTTCTTCTGTCAATATGGCAACTCTTCAATATGAGTCGTGGACGAATGAAGGCGGTCAGTTGATCTTGACAGGAAAAAGCATCGGGAACCGCCAGATTTTGTCTTTTTCCGATACGTTGATAATCGAGAAGCTGACACAAGACAGCCTGGTTTTGAGGAAAGGAAATCATGTGATAAGATACTCCAAAACAGGGGAATGAAAAACACGTTCAATAAGAATATGAAAAGAATACCATGAAAACTTCTCTTATTAAATTTTTATTAGTTTTATTGTGTTACTGCCTGGCGATAAGTGCCGGGCAGGCACAAGTGAATGAAGAGGTCTCGAAGGTTTATGTCGTATTTAAGACACACCTCGATGTCGGGTTCACCGATCTGAGTTCGGTTGTTGAAAAACGCTATATTGATGAGTTTATCCCGAAAGCACTGGATGTAGCGGAAAAGTTGAGGGCGGACCGTTCCGGCGAAAGATATGTTTGGACAACCGGCTCCTGGCTGGTCTGGAAATACCTCCAAACGGCTTCTGACCGCGATGTGGAACGTTTGGAAAAGGCGATCCGGCAGGGAGACATTGTCTGGAACGGTGTCCCTTATACGGTCGAAACCGAGTCGATGAACCTGGATTTGCTGGAAACCAATTTGTTGCTGGCGCATAAATTGGACGAGAAATACGGCAAAAAGACGATAGCAGCCAAGATGACAGATGTACCGGGGCATACCCGCAGCATCATTGCCCCACTGAACCGCGCCGGTATCCGTTTCCTTCACATCGGGGTGAATCCGGCATCTCCCATACCGGCTGTCCCTGAGTTTTGCCGGTGGAAGGACCCGGAGGGGAACGAACTGATATTGGTCTACCAGCAGGACTATGGTTCCGACAATGTGCTGCCGGGAGGAAAGACTGCCATATCGGTCAACTTTACCGGTGATAACCACGGACCGCATTCGTATGAAAAGGTAAAAGAAATCTACGCCAACTTGCATAAGCGTTATCCCAAGGCGCAACTGGTAGCCGCTTCCTTTAATGAAATCGCACAGGAACTTTTGGATATGAAAGGATCGCTGCCTGTCGTGACTTCCGAGATAGGAGATACCTGGATCTATGGATATGGAAGCGCTCCGGTCCGGATGGCGAAATTCAGGGCGCTCTCTTCCCTCTATTCGAAGTGGCTGAAGGAGAAAAAGCTGGACTGCGGAAGTGACGGATCTTTGGACTTCGCTGTGGAACTCGGGCTGATCGCCGAACATACGCAAGGGATGGATATCAAGACTCATCTTCGGAACTGGGACAAATATGACATGGATCTGTTTCTTGCCGCCCGTCCGACCGAACCCTTCCGAAAAGTGGAAAAATCGTGGAAAGAGATAGATTGGTATATCTATGAAGCGATCAATTGCCTGCCTGAACCCCTGCAACAGGAGGCATTGGCAGAAATGAAGAAAATCGATTCTCCCGTATTGCCTTCTTTTTCGAAAAAGAAGGTCGACGTACAGCCCGAACCGTGGAAACTCTCTTTGCTGAAAAATGATAAATTAAAAGTGGAAGGTCTGTTTTACCAGATGTATGACAGCCATGACTACGATCGCTATCTGGACAATTATCTGCGTGCCCGCTACGGTTGGGCGCTGGATGACCTGGGTAAAACCGGATTGGACCGTTCGAAGGCTGTCAGCGTCTCTTTGCCGGCACAGGTCGTCAAACGGGAAGTGCAGAGGGAGAAGATAGGGACGCGCACGCTATGTGAACTGTCTTTCCCAATGCAGGAAGGCGTGGATGCACGTGTGTATCCGGAGAAGATGATCGTGAACAGCCTGGCCTACAAGAATGGGAAAAAAGCGGAGATCGAACTGACGGTTTTCAATAAACCGGCAGTCCGTCTTCCTGAAGCCTATTGGCTTTCGTTCAATGCGGACGATATCGTCTCGCTCGTAGCCGAGAAAACAGGGGCGAGGGTTGACCTGCTTGATGTGGTGGAGAAAGGGAACCGACAGCAGCACGGCATAGACCGCTATGTCGATTTGGTCACTTCCGGCGGAACGATCCGTATCTGGAGTGAGGCTGCTTTCCTGGTCAACGTAGGGGAAGCGAGAGGCATCAACTATTCGACCCGCTATCCGGATAAACGTGGCGGCATTCACTTTAACCTGAGCAACAATCTTTGGGGAACGAATTTCGGTATGTGGAACGAAGGTTCGCTGACGTACCGTTTTACTGTGGAAATGTTATAATTTTTAAAGGATAAATATGAAGTATATCTCAAGAAGCATATTGCTTGCTTTAATGGTGCTTATTAGCCAACTGTCTTTAGCACAGAAGGAGTTTGCTCACCCGGAGCGTGTCCGCTATGACGGTTCGTGCATGACGATTGAAGGCAAGGATGTCTTTGTCTATAGCGCGGCGTTCCATTATTTCCGTTGTCCGGAAGGATTGTGGAAAGATCGTTTCCGCCAGATCAAAGAGGCCGGATTTAATACGGTTGAGACTTATGTGCCCTGGAACTGGCATGAAAGGACTATGCCGCTTAGTATGGGCGATACGACTCATTTTGATTTTTCCGATCTGAAACGGTGGTTGAAGATGGCGCAGGAAGAATACGGTTTTTATACGATCGTCCGTCCGGGGCCTTTTATTTGTGCCGAATATTCGGGTGGTGGCTATCCGCGCTGGCTGGCTAAATATCGTCCGGAGAGTGTGGAGGGGTTCTGGCTGAGAAGTGCGGATGAGCGGCATATCCGCTGGTCGCAACATTGGTTCGATGCCGTTTGTAAAGCTGTGGCAGATGAGCAGATCACACGTAAGCCGGTCGGTGAAAAGGGGATCATCCTGATCCAGATCGAGAACGAATACAACCATCATGGCTGTGACGGGAAGGAAAAACTGTTGAAAGCCCTTTACAGTTCTGTCCGCAAGAGCGGCATGGATATTCCGATCTTCACTTGTCTGACGAACGAGTGCCGTAGCAGCCGGGACCCGGAATTGTCTCAAGTGTTCGATAGTGACAACTATTATGTCGGCCTTTCTTCCGCCCCAGATTGTGCTTATCGTATGAGCAATCTGAAAAAGGCGCAGCCGGATGCTCCGGGATTCGTGACCGAGCTTCAGGGAGGATGGTTCTCTTTGGTGACGGGACGTTTGAGCGAAGACCATTATTCGGACGCACGCCATTTTAAGGCTGTAGGCCTGATGTCATTGTTGGGAGGGGCTTCCGGCATTAACTATTATATGTTTTTGGGCGGGACGCACTTTGCCGGATGGGGAGCGCGTGGCATGACTACCAGCTACGACTACAATGCGGCGATCCGCGAAAATGGCGCGTTGGGCGACAAATATTATGAAGCGAAGGCGATCGGGCAGTTCATCCGGGCTTTCGAACCGCAATTGGTTCGTTCGACCGGTGGTCCCTGTGCGGTCGAAGGAGGTGTGGAATCGTTGTTTGGCGGTGTCCGGGTGGCAACCGATGGAACTCGTTTTGTCTTTTTGCACAATACGGACCCGAAGAATCCGGTCAAAGGAAAAGCCCGCTTGGTTCCGGGTAAGCTGGACCGTCCGGCCGAGCCGATGTATAACATCAACCAGCATGGCGAGAAAGTACTGATTGCAACTTCCGGAACGGGCGATGACAAGATGATGACGGTCGACCCGATAGATGTCGATTATGACCTGCCTGCTTTGGAAACGAAAGTATTGGTGATCCCCGCAGGCAAGTCGGCCCGGCAGGGAAAATGGTGGCCGCAGGAACAGATGCGGCCGTTACGCCCGTCCCGTTTGCCGGCTCCCGTCCGTATCGCTTCTGTCCAAAAGAAGGAAGATGCCTTTAGCGAGGCTGATTGGATGCAATTGCTGCGTTTGGTTTCTTTGTCCGATTTGGGGGTAAATGATTTCCGTTACAGCTTATATCGTTCGAAGGTGCAATTGACTGCCGGTCAAGCAGCCAAAGAACGTTTCTTGTTATTTAACATGTACACGCGAGACATCGTGTCGGTTCAAGTAAATGGAAAAACAGCCGAACGTTTGTTCCCCGACCGCGCCGATGCACAGTCATGGACTACCCAGCGTCTGGATTCCTTGGCTGGCGCGGATCAATGCGTCTGGCAACGGGTTTATGTGGCTGAACGGCCATAACATCGGTCGCCATTGGGAAGCGGGTCCGCAGCGTGAGTTTTATCTGCCGGAATGTTGGCTTGACTTCGGACCGGGAAAGAAAAATGTACTGGTGATAGGGCTGCGTCAAACAGCCAACGGGGCTAAATTGAAAGCAATGGAGATTGCTCCTTACCGGGATATGGCAGAAATAAGAAAATAAAAAAACAATTTGTAACAATGAGAATAAAAGCTTTTTTAGCGGGTTGCCTTTGCGGAATGAGTATCCTTTCGATGGAAGCCCAACAGGTATGGACGCCGGACAATGGCGACGGAACATTTACGAATCCGATTATGTGGGGCGATTGGCCCGATCCGGATGTGATACGGGTAGGGGACGATTTCTATTTCGTGTCCACCAGCATGCACTATGTGCCCGGTTGTCCGATTGCCAAATCGAAAGACCTGGTGAACTGGGAGATGGTCGGATATGCTGTCGACCGGTACGATGAAGATCCCCGTTATGACATGAAAGGCGGAAATCTTTATCTGAACGGTTCGTGGGCGAGTTCCATCCGCCATCATAACGGGAAGTTCTATGTCGCTTTTTGTACGCCATACGGCTGGGGAACGGAAAAAGGCCATTTTTCCGTATGTGAAGCGGAAAAGCCGGAAGGACCTTGGACGCGGACGGTCTTTCCCGAATATCTCTACGATCCGGGTATGCTGTTTGATGATGACGGGAAAGTGTATGTTGTGCACGGACAGCATAAACTATATGTCACGGAATTGAATGCAGATGTGAAGTCTGTCAAAGGAAAGCCTGTCGAGATCTGGAGCAAGGGAGTGGATGACAGCCGGGGGTCCGGGAAAAGAGCCGGAATGGAAGGTTCGCATGTCTATAAGATAAACGGGATGTATTATATTACTTGCCCTGCCGGAGGTACGGAAGGCTGGCAGGTTTGCCTCCGTTCGAAGAATATTTACGGGCCTTATGAACATAAGGTGATTATACAGGACGACAGTTCATATCCGCCCAACGGACTGCACCAGGGCGGAATGGTACAGTTGAAGAACGGCGACTGGTGGTTTATCATCATGCAGGATCGCGGAGCGATCGGCCGGGTTCCCCATCTGTTGCCTGTCAAATGGGTGGACGGTTGGCCGGTTCCGGGTGTTGACGGAAAGGACGCCATCACTTACCGGAAGCCGGAGGTCGGCAAGACTTATAAGGTGAAGACACCGGCGACGAGCGATGAATTCAATGGTAAGAAATTGGGACTGCAATGGCAGTGGAACCACAATCCGGATCATGCGAAATGGTCCCTATCCGAGCGTCCGGGGTATATGCGTTTGAAAGCATCCTTGGCTACTGATCTCAAAAATGCTCGGAACACGCTGACACAGCGGGTACAGGGACCTAATTCGGAAGGTACGGTCGAGGTCGATATCTCGAATCTGAAGGAGGGCAATGTGGCAGGTTTCGGAGTTTTTGAGTTCCCGTATGCCTATGTCGCGGTACGGCAGGAAGGTGGAAACCGGAAAGTCGTCATGTGTAATGACGGGAAAATTATCGAGACGGCGGTCGAGAACCTCCGGCAGGATAAGATTTGGATAAGGGCTCGCGTGACTGACAAGGATTTTATAGCCCGTCTTTATTACAGTCTCGATGGAGTGAACTTCTCCCCTGTGGGAAATGTGCTCAAGATGGAACTTGGATTACCCTGGACGGCAAATCGTTTTGCTCTCTTCAATTTCTCAACAGCGGAAGAAGGAGTCGACGGAGCTGCCGATTTCAATTGGTTCCGGTTCCACGGGAAATAAGGTTCGCCGGAGTTCGGTTCTCCTTCGTTGTTGGAGTTGAGCGTGTGCAACGTGGCTACGCCGGCTATTGTCTGGCTGGATCGCAGGAATGGAACCGGTTCTGTCTTGTTGACGGAACAAGGATTTGAACAGGATGGCCATGTGCTGGATAAGTGAAGAACACGTTTGATTTGAAATTGCTCCTGGTTGGGAGACGGAAGTCCGGAAACTTGCGGACGCTTTCGTTTCAACTTGGGAAAGGTACGGGACATGGGGCAACTATGTGAACGTGGAGACCGGAGAGGTTGCCGTTTACAATACGACAAGCGGAGCGATGGCTGCCGGCGGACTTGCTTTGGCATCCGTTTATTTTAAAGAACCGGTTTATCTGGAAATCGCCTGTAAAGCGGCTGAGTCTTATTATGGCAGTTCAAAAAGGGGTTGTCTCCGGAGTTTACCAGAGCTATCTGATTTATGCTTCGGCAAATGGCGAAGACTGGTCTTTGGTAGTGGATTATGGTACAAAGAAAACGGATACTCCTCATGATTATATAGAATTTGAAGAACCGTTCAAAGCCCTGTATATCAAGTTGCAAAACAAGGAATATACGGTTTCGGAAAATTTTTCCGTACGCGATCTGAGAATTTTTGGGAAAGGTCAGGGGAGTACCCCGCGTGCCGTAAATGATTTCACGGTGGAAAGGGATGAGGCCGACCCGTGCAAGGCACGTCTTTGTTGGGAGGCTGTTCCGGATGCTCAGGGGTATATTGTCCGCTATGGAATAGCCGGAGACAAATTGTATAATAATTTCCAGGTGATGGGAGAGAATACATTGGAAATCGGAAGTCTGAATAGAGAGGTTGCTTATTACTTTACAATAGATACCTATAATGAGAACGGTATTACTCGGACTTCCCAGATAATGTCTGTTCAAAAGAATGCTGAACAAAATTTAAACAGGCTCTAAAGAAGATGGCGACTTTCGCAAGCCGCCATCTTGAGTGAGGATTTACAATTAGTGTGTCTTTCCTAAGAATGTGTAACCCTTAAAATAGTGATATTACGTCTGTTTTATTTCACGCCGGTACGCTTGTCCCACCACATCTGTTTACCCCAGACATAGTCTTGGATACCTTGGGCGGCAGCAGTGACGTTGGCTTCGTTATATAAATATTCGTTCTGGGGATATGGGAAGCGGAACGGAACGTCGTTGTGTATGCCTTTATAGGTCGAACGGGCACCCGGATATTGCGGAGTGACTCCGTCAGCCGCCTTGGCCGTATGAATATAAGTCGGATAGCCGGTTCGGCGATACAATGACCAAGCCTCGATGTTCTGCTTGAACAAAGCGACCCACCATTCGAAATACAAACGGTCTTTTGTTCCGTTCCATTTGCCTTTTCCTGCCAAATAAGCATCTGCGGTAGTGGCATCCAGATCGTTGTCTTCCATAGAAAGGCGTACGCCTTGTTCATACGCTTCTTCCGCGCTCATCGGAACATTCCAACCGTTCAGGGCTGCTTCCGCCATGATGAAATAGTTTTCGCATGCCCGGTAGAAAGGAGAGAAGCCGGCTGGGTCTTCACGATATTTGACTCCGATACGGGATATGTCGTGGATTGATGCAGGAGCGGCAGCTGCACCGTTTTCGAATCCTCTGTATTCACCGTCGTTCTTTGCCGGTTTTGCCACGACAGCCAAACGGGGATCTTCCATCATTTTCAGATGGTCGATAAAGATTTCGGCCATACCGTCGTCATCGCGTGTTCTGAAATTGTTGTAATAGCGTTCGAAATAATCACCTGAACCTTGCCACCAGAAATAAGCATTGTCTTCGCATTCGGTGATATACGGGTATCGAGCCGGATTCGAAAGGATTTCTTCTATAATCCCTTGGGATGCCGGATATACGCCGGATATACGCATGGCAACACGTAAACGTAGGGAGTTACAGAACTTTTGCCATTTATCCACATTTCCTTTATACAGAAAATCGCCTTCGCCCAAAGCATCGCTACCTAAACCTTCAGCCCAACTGTCAGCCACGGATTTCAGGTTGGATAATATTTGCGGATAGATATCCGACTGCGCATCATAGGATGCTTTCAAGATACCTCCGGCTTCCGGTGCTCCTTTAAAGGCTTGGGAATACGGAATATCTCCGAAACAGTCCGTACACATCAGAATCAGATAGTTCTGCATGACTGTGCAAACATTCCGCATGTTCTTGTTGCCATCCGGTTCAGCTTCTGTCTGGTCAAGAATATCCTGCAATTGCGTATGTCCCCAGTAGGTCTGATACCAACGGTTCCCATAAGTATTGTTGGAAGGAATGTAGCCTCCGTAATTGTTCAGATATTGGACTTCCGATACATAACCGGCCCATTGTGCGATATCCAAGTCGCCACCATATTGGTCGGCTGTCCTGCGCAATACATTAGCCAACATATTCGTGTATGGCACTTTGCTATATGCGTCCGGATCGGTATTTATTTCTTCAAAGGATCCTGTACATCCTGTAGCAACCATCGTAGCAAGCGAGACTGCCCAAATTTTATATTTATTGCTCATAATTTGATAATTTATTGGTTAAAATGTCAAACCTAACTTAAGACCGAAACTGCGTGAACCCGGAGTAGAGGCTTGTTCCAAACCGACACCGCGACTATCGCTTGCCACACCACCCGATTCCGGGTCGATACGTAACGTATTGGAAGAGTGTACCCAAAGCAAAGCCAAGTTCGTTCCAATCAAGGATATTGTCGCACGATTGAAATATTTCGTCTTGTTCAGGATTGCTTTTGGAACGTTATACGAGATGTAGGCTTCACGCAATTTCAAGAATGAACCGTCGAAAACATACATTTCACCTACATTATTTCCGTTAAACCAAGAAAAAGCATCGGTTTCGATCGTATTTGCCACATAATGTCCGTTCGCATCCGGCGTAACGAAACGTTCGTTTGTCAAAACATCCTTGCCGGCGACGATAGGCCGTTCACGGATGCCGTTGTCTGCTGTTACTTTAGCTACACCTGTCTGATAGGAATGTGCCATTGTCTGCGACCAGATATCGCCGCCAATGCGCAGGTCGATCAGGAAACCGAATCCGAAGTTCTTGTATGTGAAATCATGGCGCCATCCCATCATGAAATCAGGAGTCACGTTACCTATCACTTTGGAGGCGTCCTTGTCCAAAGCTCCGTTTGAAAGCAACTTGATCGCACCGATTTGGTCTGCCGTAGCCTTTCCGGCTTCCACGTCGTCCTGACTTATACGCTTGAAACCTTCGCCGACCAACGCACCCCATTTCTCGCCGACTTTCGCTTGGGTCGCAATCCCCCAGGTCCAACCTAATCCATAGGTATCTAACAGCGGTTTTCCGGTTTCTGGATCATTATATAACTCTACGACCTTACTCTTGTCTTTGGCAAAATTCAATGTGGAACTCCAAGTGAATCCGTCTTTTTGGCTACGGATGATGTCGCCTCTTATCTGAAGTTCGACACCTTTGTTGTCGATCCGGCCGGCGTTGACCAGCATGGACCCGAAACCGACTACGTTAGAAGTCGAAACCGATAATATCTGATCTTTGGTCTGCTTCTGATAGTAGGCCAAGTCAAAATGCAAACGGTCGTCAAACAGGCCGACTTCCGTACCGATTTCCCAAGTCGTAATGCTTTCCGGTTTCAAATTGTAATTGGGATAACCGAAACTCTTGTACATCTGCGACACACCATTGAAAGAGTTGCTCTCCGCATAGTAATAATAGCTGTTGCGGTAAGCTGAGGTCGCCGAACCGATTTGTGCGATACCTCCACGCAGTTTCCAGAAAGTCAAAACGTCGTTTTGCAGGTTCTCGAATGAAGCGGTCGGAATCCAGCTTAAGCTGACAGAGGGATAGAAGAACGATTCGCGGATCGTGGAACTCCAGTCGTTACGGGCGCTGACATCCATGTATAATTGGTTTTTCCAGCCTAAAGAAGCGTTGGCATATACGGAATTTGACCGGATATGGCTATGGTCCATATTGGCTGTTACGGCACCGGACGCATTTGCTAACGTATAAACGCCACGAACCGTCAAAGCGCTGGCTCCGAGTTGATGTGTTTCGTAATTCAAGTCACGATAGTTGGCACCTACAACTCCGCTCAAATTGAAATCGCCGAAGTTCTTATTGATCGTACCGATAATATCTGCATTTAATTCCGTATTTGTCGTGTTACGTTGGAAAAATGCACCGTCAGGATAGTCGCCACGGTCATAGTAGTGACGTTCGAATGTTTTGGCATTGTAATAATCCATACCGATGCGTCCTTCGAACTTCAACCATTCGAACGGTTGATAGAACAATGATGATTTGGCAAAAATACGGTCGCGTTGGTAGCTGTTGGTGTTTTCATTCACCGTAAAATAAGGGTTCATGTGCCATTGGTCGATCCAGTTGTAATAGGTGTAATTGCCGGAAGCATCTTTCTGATCCCAGTTTTCTTTCAGTGATTTCATGTTAACCTGGCGACCAGCCCATGTTGCCAATGAAACGACCGGGTTGTTACTTCCATAACCTTGGCCGACCAAGTTGTCGCTTTCGGTACGGGTATAATTGGCTGAGAGATTGAACGTGATGTATTTATTCAGTTTCATTTCCGTATTCACTTGACCTGAATATTTCTTTTGGTCTGTGTTGGGGATTGTACCTTTTTGGTCACGATAGGAAAGCGAAGCACGCGTAGTTGCTTTTTCTCCTTTTGCTTGTATGGACACAACGTGGTTCATGGTTAATCCGGTCTGGAAGAAATCTTTCACGTTGTTCGGTCGTGAAACCCAGTCCACATATTCTCCGTTGCTATCGAACTGGCTGATTTTTAGTCCTGCATCCAAACGAGGTCCCCAAGACATATCTTCTTGGCCTACTCCCGTATTATAGTCATAACCATATTTGACAGCATAATCCTGATAGCTCAAGTCGGAATGTTCTCCATATTTCCAATAGTATTCTTCACCGTATAATCCCTGGCCATACGAATTTTGGAATTTGGGAAGATTGGCTACCCGATCCATTGTAATATTCATGTCATAGGAAATTGTCACACCGTTTGAATTTTTTCCAGACTTGGTTGTAATTAGGATTACCCCATTACCGGCACGCATACCGTACAAGGCCGCCGAACCACCTTTCAACACGGAGATAGATTCTATGTCTTCAGGGTTGATATCGTTTAAGCCTGAACCATAGTCTACACCGTTATAGGCATTGTCGCCCGAACGTTGTGTGTCATTTGCGATAGGTACACCGTCTACAACGATCAGCGGCTGTTGGTCTGAACTTAAAGAAGAATTACCGCGTACGGAAATACGGGAAGATGCACCGACTGATCCGCCGAACTGGTTTACTTGTACCCCTGCAACTTTTCCGCTCAATGAACTTGTAATGGATGCGCTTCCCGCTTTCGTCAACTCATCCGATTTTACTTCCTGAATCGCATATCCCAATGACTTTTTCTCTCGGTTCAATCCCATAGCGGTTACCACCACTTCGTCCAAGCTTTGAGAATCGGATTCGAGGATGATTTTCAATCCGTCTTTTATCGTCACTTCCTGCGTCTTCATTCCCAAATAGGAAATAATCAACGTTTTGGCGGAAGAAGGCACTTCCAATTTGAAAACTCCGTCCACATCGGTTACGATACCGATTTGGGTTCCTCTTACGACTACTGCCGCCCCGATTACTGGTTCATTGTCTTCCGCGGAAACAACCGTTCCGGTAATTTTGCGGTTCTGAGCCAATACTATGTTCATGCTTGTTACCAAACACAACATAAGAATGATTACTCGTTTCATAGACACTTTGTATTAAATTAATATATAATGAATTCGTACTTCTATTATAAGTAACATAGTTCTCTTAGAACTCAGGTATTAAATCATATAACAAATCATGTATATAAAAAGAGTGAAATATCATAGCAACAAGAACGATAAAAAAATACATACAACAACGAATGCATTTGTAACAAAATGATATTTTGTACTACTATAAAAGTTTTTTTTCTTACCAATATGCCATATTGAATATATTTTTTATATTTGCAACCAAAATAACAAATTATAAGTTTCGATAAGCAAGATTTATTTAAAACGGGTAAAAATATTCTTTTAAATATTTCTTACCTCTGTTTTACCTGAGTTCTAAGAGAACTTTGTTAAAGGAGGGCAATTGGAAAATGGACGGGTTAAAAATTAAATAAATTTGGTTCACTTGAATCAAAGAGAATATTGACATTTTTGAAATTCGGTTTGTCGAAGAGATCCCGCAGATTGGTCTTGTCCGTAAGCGAGATACCGAGAATCTGAAGGACTTCGTAGATGCTCCGCTCCAGTCTCATATCGTGCTGCACTATAGCCACAAGACAATAAGTGATTATGGTACAAAGAAAACGGATACTCCTCATGATTATATAGAATTTGAAGAACCGTTCAAAGCCCTGTATATCAAGTTGCAAAACAAGGAATATACGGTTTCGGAAAATTTTTCCGTACGCGATCTGAGAATTTTTGGGAAAGGTCAGGGGAGTACTCCGCGTGCCGTAAATGATTTCAGCTTTCCTACAAACATCAGATTATTGTCGTTCTCATGGAGTGTAGTGGCCAATTCTTTCAGTTGGGCTTTCGCTTCGGGAGGACATTTGCCGGAGGCGAGATGGGCTTCGATCATTTCCTGAAGTGCAGCCGGTTCGACATTGAAAATGAATCTGCCTTTGTTGAAACGGTTGTTCGGATTGGGAATCGGGAGATTCCCGTAGAAATCGTTGACCAGGCGGAATTGGGAAGACGACATTTTCTTCTTGTCTACCCATATATTTCCTCCGGGAGTGAAACGACCTTTATCAAAAGAGTAGTAGCTTACGAGGACATGATGGGGCAGTTCCGTGTAGACATGGATAGGTTTTTGGGCAAAACCGGGGAAGTTCATCGTGAAACGGGGGACCAGCTTGTTTGCTTCCGTATCGTATGTGAAAGTCGTGTCGATGCCGGTATAAAAGAAGTCGAATGTCCCGGTATTCCGGTAGGAAAATATCTCACCATCGAAATTTCCTGCCAACATATAGTCGAGTGCCGGTATTTGTGATAGGATGTTCCCTTCCGTATCCATCCGGAAAGCGATCGGCGCCCCTTCTTCAAAAGGCATGTGTACGACCGAGAGCGTACCGTCGGCATTGACCTCGATTTTCGGTTTGTTGATTTGTCCGGGCAGATTGATATCTTTTATCCATTTCCCGTCAAGGCCGTACATCATGATTTTCTTCCCATAAAAGAGGGAGAGGAATATATGGCCGTCCCGTTCGTCGATAACCTCGTCGTAGATAGTCACCGGATACTCGCCCGGTCCGTTTCCCATCGCACCTATATTGCAGAGGAATTTTCCGTCCTTGTCGTATAGCTTGACCACGTTGGATTGCTGCCGTACGCAAATGTAGTTATCGCTCACCTCGATCCACCAGGCCTTGAATAGGGCCTCGTCGGAAGTTTCAAAACGCACGATCCGGCAATCTTCGACCAGTTCGCTAAGTGGGATATCGATCGTATCGCCTGCCGCTTTCAGTTCGCAGATGTAAAGCGGGCCGTCCGGGTTTTCGATTATCCTGACACTGCCGTCGTCAGTTACCAACGATTTCGGAGCGGAGGAATTACAACTTGCAAGGCTTGCCAGAAGGAAAACGATAGCGGGAAGGAATGCTTTTGTTTTCATATTCACGTAGATTTAAGTGATTATAAAAACAAAAGTATGAATAATTCGTAGATACGAACTATTCATACTTATATAATAATTAAAAGATCAATCTAAATTAACGGATGAACAAGAGTTCCCTATATTTCGGCAACGGCCACATCTGGTTGTCGACCATCAGTTCCAGTTCGTCGATATGGTTACGGATCTCATCCAGGTAGGGAGCGACGGTATCATGGTAAGCGATCGCCTTGCCACGCAGATCTGCGATCCGGTTTGCTTTCTTACGGGCTTCCACCATTTCGTCTGTCATCCGGGTTACGGCATTGACATGTCGGGAAATGTTACGCACCAAGCGGCGTGGTTCTGTCGAGAGGTCATCATATTCTTCTTTATCAAAAGTCTCTTTCAGCTTCATGATGTTGCTGAGCAACAGGGACTGGTAGTGGAGGACGACAGGAATGATATGGTTCATCGACAAGTCGCCGAGGACACGGGCTTCGATCTGTACCTTTTTGATATACATTTCCCATTTGACCTCATTGCGGGCTTCCAGTTCCTTTTGGCTTAAAACACCGGTCTCTTCAAACATACGGATGACTTCCGGTTTCAGGTAAGCATCGTATTGCAACGGAACGCTGTTTTCGCAATCCAGGCCGCGGCGGGCAGCTTCTTCCTTCCATTCGTCGCCGTAACCGTTCCCGTCGAAACGGATCGGTTTGGATTCCTTGATATAGGCTTTCAGCACCTCGAAGATGGCGGCCTCCTTGCTCTTGCCTTCGGCACGCAAGGCTTCGACATCCTGTTTGAACTGGCGGAGCTGGTAGGCTACGGCAGAGTTCAATGCCAACATCGCTGAACCGCAGTTGGCCGACGATCCCAATGCACGGAACTCGAAACGGTTGCCGGTGAAAGCAAAAGGAGAGGTACGGTTACGGTCCGTATTGTCTAACAACAGTTCAGGAATCTGCCCGAAGCCGAGGTGTAGGCGTTTCTTGTCGTCCACCTCGATAGCGTCTTCGATGGAACAGTTCTCGAACTTGTCCAGGATTTCGGTGATCTGTGTCCCTAAAAAGGAAGAGATGATGGCGGGAGGCGCTTCATTGGCGCCCAGGCGGTGTGCGTTGGTTGCTGAAGCGATGCTGGCTTTCAACAAGGCGTTGTATTTATAAACGGCCATAAGCGAGTTGACCACGAATGTAATGAAACGCAGGTTGTCTTCCCGGTCTTTTCCTGGCGAGAAGAGGTTGATGCCCGTATCGGTTCCCATCGACCAGTTGCAATGCTTGCCGGAGCCGTTCACACCCATAAAAGGCTTTTCGTGGAGCAGCACGCGGAAATTGTGGCGGCGGGAGACGCGTTTCATCACCGACATCAACAACTGGTTATGGTCGTTGGCCAGATTGCATTCCTCATAAATAGGCGCCAGCTCGAACTGGTTCGGGGCGACCTCGTTATGGCGTGTCTTGACCGGGATGCCTAACTTGTAGCATTCTGTTTCCAAGTCTTTCATAAACTCCTGTACACGGGAGGGAATGGCGCCGAAATAGTGGTCGTCCAATTGCTGGTTCTTCGCGCTTTCGTGCCCTAAGAGGGTACGTTCCGTCAGCGACAGGTCGGGACGGGCGGAATAGAGGTCTTCGTCTACCAGGAAATACTCCTGTTCCCAACCTAAATAGGTGATGACTTTATTGACATCTTCATTGAAATAATTGCAGACATCTTTGGCGGCCTTGTTCAGTGCTTCGATGGAACGGATCAGCGGAGTCTTGTAGTCCAGCGCTTCACCGGTATAGGCAATGAATACGGTCGGGATACACAAGGTGTCGTCTACGATAAATGCAGGTGAGGAGGGGTCCCAGGCCGAATAGCCGCGGGCTTCGAACGTGTTGCGCAATCCGCCGTTAGGGAAGCTGGAAGCGTCCGGTTCTTGTTGTGCGAGCAGCTTGCCGCTGAATTCTTCGATCATGCCGCCGCCGCCGTCATGTTCGACGAATGCGTCGTGCTTTTCGGCTGTCCCGTCGGTAAGAGGCTGGAACCAGTGTGTGTAATGTGTGACTCCTTTTTCCAGTGCCCACATGCGCATGCCGGCAGCCACATGATTGGCTATTTCGCGGTCGATAGGGGTTCCGTTGTCGATGGCATGGGTCAGGGCTTTGTAGGTTTCCTTGGAGAGGTACTTTTGCATTGCCTTCCGGTTGAAGACGTTCTCACCGTAATATTCGGATACTTTCTGATTGGGAGTAATGGCTTCCACTGCCTTTCGGTTGGATGCTTTCTCCACTGCATTGAAGCGTGAGATTGACATACTGATTGTTTTTGTGTTATTTTGGCTGCAAAGATATATGCAATTCTCCATGAATGATTTCATTGGATAGTTAAAAATGTGTTTTGGGTAAAAAAAGTATTTTGTGTGTAGTTCTTGACAGACTACGGTACACTTTTAATGTTTCTTTAATTATTACCTCTTTATGTGATGGTGAAAACCTCGTGTGGACATCAAAATCTTAAAAAAAATTGATGCGCTCACCTTGAATTTTCGTGAATAAAACCGTATATTATGTTTTATTTCATTATTTTTGTTCAAAAGTGTACCGTAGTCTGTCAAGAACTCAGGAAATTGTTCAAACGGTGTGTTTTCTGTGATATATAATATGGTATTGAGTTGATAAATTTTATATGACCTGAAATGAAAATAAATGTCGCTGATTTGAATTCTGACAATGCACGTATTTGGAGGCAGTTTGTATCTTCTCATGAATCGTATTTGCGTAAGTTTGTTTTTACATGTGTGTTGGATTCGGCTGTTACGGAAGAGATTGTTCAAGATGTCTTTCTGGTAGTTTGGAAACAGCGGCATACGTTGCCAGAAGATTCCGATTTAAAGAAATATATGTTCCGATGTGCTCGTAATCTTTGTTGGGATCATTTGGAAAAGTTGCGTATCAAGACGATTCCTATCGATGAACTTGATTTGGACAATATCTATCGTCGAAGTAACTCTTATTTGTTGGATAGCGAAGCATTGGACAAGCTATATGAAGACGACCTTCGGAAAATGATCGGAGAAACGCTTGGCAAGATGTCTTCCCAGACTCGGGAAATTTTTTGGATGAGTCGTGAGCAAAACTTGTCGAACAAAGAGATTGCCGAAAGGATGAACCTGTCTGAAAAAGCTATCGAATACCATATCTCGAAAGCCATCAAACTGATAAGGAAAGATCTGCCTGTAGATTATTGGTTATTGCTGTTGTTGTCGTTCCACTTTAACTAAAGCGCCTTAAGCTATGAAAAAAGATGATGAAAGAGAAGTGTGTGTTAATGTTAAAAAGTAGATGTTGTTGTAAAAAAGTTCAGTTCTAATTTAGGGATAAATGTAAAAATCCAGTTAGCCTATATATCAGGGATATGAAAATAGGTGAAAATGGATGATAAATTATTAATACGATATATTCAACGAAATTGTTCTAAGCAGGATGCGCAGACTGTCTTGCGTTGGATTGAGTCTTCTGAAGAAAATAAAGAACGTTTCAGGCAGTTATATGTCGTTTGGCTGGCAGCTGAATCGGAGACCGTTTTTTTCGCAGAAGAGCGGAAGGTAGTGAAAAAAAAGCACAAGACGTTATTGTATTATATAGGATCGGCAGTGGCGAGTGTCGCCGCGGTTTTGCTAATCTGTCTCATGGGCGATGAAAAAAAAGAGATTTCGTATGACTATGAATCCTATTTGTTGAAACAGGCTGATTCGAATGAAATTTTGTTGGCGATAGGAAAAAAGGAGCCGATATCCATACAAGACTCGATGGCAGTGATTACCTATAATGTCGGTAAACAGACTGTGCAGGTTAATAATGATACGTTGGAGATCGAGTCTCATAAAGGAGGAAAACATCCGTTGAATACCATTCGCGTTCCATATGGAAAACGTTCTTTGTTATCCTTGTCTGATGGGACGCTGGTTCATCTGAATTCCGGTGCATCGCTTGTCTATCCTTCTGCCTTTGACGAATCTCATCGGGAAGTGTATCTGGAAGGAGAAGCTTATTTTGAAGTAAGCAAGGCGGAAAAACAACAACCTTTTTGGGTCAAGACGGCTTATAAGACGGTCAAGGTGACCGGTACTCGGTTTAATGTTTTGTCTGATCGCGGATTGCAAAAGTTTGAAACGGTGTTAGTGTCCGGCAAAATTTCGGTTGATTCCGAATCCGGTTCGATGGAACTTATTCCCAATCAGTGTTATAAATTTTCTAACGTTTCTAAGTCGGAACGGCTGAAAGAGGTCGATGTACGGAATTATATCTCTTGGATTGATGGGAAATTGAAATTCGATAAAGAACGTTTGTCCTATGTCCTTTACAAGTTGGAAAAAGTGTATAACATCAAGATTACTTTGCTAAATTCGGAATATGCAGATTGGCGGGTGTCCGGCATGTTGGATTTGCAGAATACGGGGGAAGAAACGGTCGGGATGTTGATGCGGATATTGATTCCTGGAGGAACGGATAAAAAATTGTTTGTGATAGAGTTTAATGACTGAATTTAATAGAATTGTTAATCATTGTAGAGTTTTATTATGAAGAAAAAGTATGTGAATCCTCCCGAAAGAGGATACTGGAAACGTCTTCTCGCGGTTGGTTTGTGCGGTTGCGTTTCAATGAGTATGTATGCGAGTGTCTTGAAATCGCAAGTTAATCTCTCTTTAGAAAATGTCACGCTGAAAACAGCTTTTGAGCAAGTGCAAAAAACGGCGGGAGTCAGCATCGTCTATTCCGACAATGTGCTTGATGATGGCAGGCGTGTCTCTTGTTCAGTGGAGAATAAGACGCTTGAGGAGGTTTTGGATCTTTTGCTTGCGAATTTGGGCTGTTCTTTTAAAGTAGAAAACGGGCAAGTGATCATTTTTCCCGCGGCGGAACCTTTGGTGGGCTTGAAAGAAGTGAACCAAGATGGGTTTAAGGTGAGAGGGCAGGTGACGGATGCAATGGGACCTTTACCTGGTGTGAATGTCATGGTCAAAGGAACGATGACCGGAGTGATTACCGATATTGACGGCAATTACGAGATTGTTGCCCCTTATTCGAAAGCCAGTCTGGTCTTTTCGTATGTCGGATATCAGCCGAAAGAGATTCAGTTGGATGGATCGCATTCTTTGAACGTGACATTGGTCGAAGACACGAAGGCGTTGGAAGAGGTAGTCGTGGTTGGGTATGTGACACAGAAAAAGGCGACGATCACCGGCTCTGTGTCTACGATTACGACCAAAGATTTGAAGCAAAGCCCGACGGCCAATCTGAACAATGCCTTGGCCGGGCGTATGCCAGGCTTGATGGTAAACCAGTTCAGTGGTGGAGAACCGGGGGTTGACCGTGCCGATATCCGTATTCGCGGGATGGCTACGTATGGAGATCAGACGCCGATTGTGATTGTTGATGGAGTGGAACGCGACATGAGCTATCTGGCTCCGGAAGAAATTGAGACTTTTACGATCTTGAAAGATGCTTCGGCGACGGCTCCTTATGGCGTGCGTGGAGCGAACGGTGTGATCATCGTCACTACCAAGCGAGGAAAAGCTTCTGAAAAACCAAGTGTCAACTTCAAGGCATCGGTCGGAACCAACCGTCCGGTGAAGTTTCCGACTTATCTGGGTTCTGCCGATTATGCAACCTTGTATAACGAGGCTATGATCAACAGCAATCCGGGTGTCGATCCTTCTCAGTTGACTTTGTTTTCACAGGAGTCGATCGACAATTTCCGTCGGGCAAAGGGGGATAATTCGGACGGACTGGGCTACGACTGGGACTATTTCGATTATGCTTTCAAAACAGGGTTACAGCAGGATTACAGCTTGTCTGTGCGAGGAGGATCGGAACGGGCTCGTTATTATGTGATGGCTAATTATTATGAACAGAGTGGTAACTACAAGCATACGGATCTTACCCAATATAATACGCAGGCGAATTTCACCCGTTATAATTTCCGTGCAAATGTGGATGTCGACATAACGAAGGATTTTTATGTCAAGCTGGATTTGGGTGCACGTATCACCAACCGGCAAGCTCCGGGGACGACAGCCGACAGGGTCGTGCAGATCTGTAACACGCAGCCTCCTTATTTGCCGATTACGTTGGAACGAAATAGTGAAATGGGTAATGACGATTATTTCGTGAATAATCCTTACGGGGTTTTGTATGGAGACTATCAGCATCGTTATAATATTCTCGGTGAATTATCGCGTACCGGATTCCTGACAGAGAAGAATACATATTTGAACGGTTCGTTCGCTATTGGTCATAAATTGGATTTTATAACAAAAGGATTGCGGGTAGAAGGTGTCTTTTCGTATGATGCGTCAGAGGGAAACTGGATCCGGCGTGTGGTAGGAGACAGAAGTGACGGATATGCGAATTATTCCAAATATGCCACGTTCCAGCCGGCAGAAGGCAGTTACGGATCTTATTTCATGAACCATACGAGTTATGAAGGCAAATATGTGCTGGGTAATCCGTGGTATGATAAGGATGAAACGTTGAGTAATGAATATTGGCATAATGCGGCGGAGAGCAAGACATATTACCAGTTAAAATTGGATTATATGCGTACGTTCGGCAAGCATGATGTGACGGCGATGGTGTTGTTTAACCGTTCGAACAGGACGTACGACAACCGGGTGGCTTACCGTTACCAAGGGGTTACCGGCCGTGCGACGTATGCTTATGATAATAAATATTTGGCTGAATTTAATATCGGGTATAACGGTTCCGAGAATTTCGCTCCGGGCAAACGATATGGTACGTTCCCGGCCGGTTCTATCGGTTGGGTGGTCTCCCGCGAAAGTTTTATGCAGGACGTCAAATGGCTGGATAACCTGAAGCTGAGGGCTTCTTTTGGTATGGTCGGCAGTGACAAGATTTCTAATAATGACGGTGATCGTTTCGCCTATTTGCAGTTTTTCGGTTCCGGAAGCGGTTATAGTTTCGGAGTGAATGAGTTTGGTAGTGGATTTGGTGGTACGAGTGAAGGCAATTTTGCCAATCCGAATCTGACTTGGGAAAAAGCCAAAAAATTAGATGTCGGTGTGGATGCTTCTTTCTTTCATGAGCGGTTGACTTTCAGTGCGGATTATTTTCGTGAACATCGGTATGACATCATTACGCATCTTAGCGGAAGCGACAAACTTGGATTCCCGAATATCGTCGGTAAGGATGCGCCTTTTGTCAATGCAGGTATTGTGGATAACCAAGGTATCGATTTTGAGATCGGTTGGAACGGACGTATTGGAAAAGACTTTTTCTATTATGTGAAACCTAATTTCACGTTTGCCCGTAATAAGATTAAGTTTATGAGCGAAGTGGAATATGCGTATGATTGGCGCCAGAATACGGGAAAACGTATTGATGAGAATTTCGTATATGTGGTTGACCATTTCGTACATGACCAGGCTGAGGCGGATAAATTGAATGCGATGAATCATGGAGACGGTTTCCAGCCTTGGGGGTCGTTGTATCCGGGGGATGTCGTGTATAAGGATTTGAACAATGACGGAAGGATTGATGATAACGACCGATGCGCAATGGGAAATCCACGTACGCCGGAAATACAGTTCGGTATGCCGATCGGATTCCAATATAAAGGTTTTGATATGACGCTGTTGTTCCAAGGTGCAGCCAGTACAAGTTTGTTGCTGAATGGGGCTGCAACGTGGGACTTCCCGAACTATTACCAGGACCAGATTGGTAAAGTGAAACCGATGCACCTGAATCGTTGGACCGAAGAGACCAAAGATGTGGCGACCTATCCGCGTTTGACGATCGGCGCTTATGAAAACAACAAAAACGGAAGCAGCAGTCTATATCTGTACAATGCTTCTTATTTGCGTTTGAAAAATTTAGAAGTCGGATATACATTGCCGAAAAATCTGATCCGTTTTGCCGGACTGCAAAATGTCCGTTTCTATATGCAAGGTATGAATTTGTTGACGATTGACGGATTGAAAGATGTGGATGTCGATCCTGAAACCAAGGAAGGGAACGGGGCTTGGTATCCGATTCAGCGAATTTTTAATTTTGGAGTAGATATTACTTATTAATCAAATCGAAGAAAATGAAAAGCAGATTATTTATAGTCGCAGGGTTGGCTGGTTGCCTTTCCCTTTTTAATGCGTGTGATGATTATTTGGATAGGGCTCCTGATGATAAAATAACGGAACAGCAAGTTTTCACCCGATATGAGAAGGTGGATGAACTGGTGACGGATTTTTATGCAAATGCCAAGGCCGCTAACAAGCCGTTGATTTATTTCAACCATTTCGGTTTGGCATCTATTTCTGATGAGTGTAGTGCGAGTAGCCATGAACAGTCGATCCCGCACCAGTTTCATGTCGGGAACTACGGACCTTTGCAGGGAATGCCGAACAATAGTGATGCCGGGCAGTATTGGAACGGTTTGTATTCGAAGATTCGCAAAGCGAACATCATATTGGAAGGAGTCGAAAAATACAATACCCCGGATAATCCGCAGGATGGTCGTACCGGTGACTTGAAGAGACGTATCGGCGAGGTCTATTTTATGAGAGGTTATTTGCATTATTTGATCTTACGTGCTTATGGCGAGGCTGTATTCATGGATCATGTGGTCAATCCGGACGATGATATGGCTTTCCAAAAAGAATCGTTCCATTCGATGGTGGAAAAGATTTGTGCCGATGCCGATGTGGCTTACGAACATGTAGATTCTTGGAACGGTGGTCAGTATTTCGGGCGTGTGGACAAGGGAGCTTGTTTGGGCTTGAAAGCGATTGTCCGTTGGATGGCCGCTACTCCTATGTGGAATGGAGGGAACTTGCCTAATGACAAACGTGTGTTCCAAAATGAATATGGATATGACGCCAAACGTTGGGAGGCCGCAAAACAGGCAGCCAAAGCCGTTCTGGAATGCCGGAAGGATGACGGAAGTTTGCGATATCGGCTTTATTCGAAATACGATCAGGATGATTTTCGGGATATTGACGGAAAGACCGGCATGAATAATCAGAAGGTACAGCAGCGATTGTGGCAGATGTTTTATGACATGGAGTCGATTCAAGAAGAATGGGTATGGTTTGTGACCAGAGACAAAGACACCGGATGGTCTGGAGACATTTTGCCTCCGTCTCAAGGAGGCCATGCGCGCCAGCGTCCTTTGCAAGAACAGGTGGACGAGTACGAGTATGTCGGTCCGGATGGTTACGGATATCCGATTTATGGTTCACGTGCCAAAGCGGACGGATATGATGATGAGAATCCATATGAAAGTGTGAAAAGGGATCCGCGTTTTTATCGTGACATTCGTTATCACGGTTCTTGGTATGGCGGGACCCAGTTGAATACGGCTGTGGGGAATGATGCTGTTAGCGGTAGTTATCTGGATCAAGCGTCCCATACCGGTTATTATTTGCGCAAATATTTTAAAGACGGATGGAATCGTAATATGGGAGGACATATTATCAATGGTCCTGCTGTTTGGAGGCTTCCGGCATTTGTCTATATTTATTGCGAAGCAGTCAATGAAACGTCGGGACCGAATGATGAGATTTATAAATTAATCAATGAAGTGCGGGCACGTTCGTTTATGGCCCCGATGCCACCAACTGTGAAGACGGACAAAAAGTTGATGAATGAATATATTCAGCGTGAACGCCGTGTGGAGTTGTTCTATGAGAACGATCGTTATTGGCATAGTCGTTTGTATTTGGAGCCGGATGATAGTGAACAGTTGGCATTGGAGGCTGCATATAAGGATGCGAACAGTTATCCGTACCCGAAAACACAGCGTTTTTCTCATGGGATGAAACCGGTAGAGGATGCGAATGGAAAGATAGAAATAGGTGGTAAACACTATAAAATGGTACGTTTTGTCGTGGAAGATGGACGTATTTTTAACAGTCCCCGTTCTTATTTTTGGCCGATTTTACAGGAAGAGCTGAAACGTTGTCCGACTTTGGTCCAGAATCCTGGATGGGAATAGCCGAATAGCTGTCCTGTAGTTTTGAGGGTGTCAAAGTAGTTTTGTTTCCTGGTGGGGGCAAGATGCTTTTGACACCCTTTCTGATTGGGCCGGAACCTGTTAAAATGAAGGAATAGAGAAACTTTTTCGTAAATGATAATGTTTCATTCTAAAAAAAACAGCATATTTGTCACAGAATAAGAATAAAAACGCAAATGACGGAAGATACGAACCATAAGGCCTATAAGTTGGGGCTGGCTCTGAGTGGAGGTGGAGCGAAAGGCTTTGCCCATATCGGAGTTTTTAAATTGCTGGAAGAATGCGGTTTAAAACCGGATATCATTGTCGGTACAAGTGTCGGTTCGCTGATGGGGGCGTTGTTTGCCGATGGTTATACGCCCGACGAAATAAAAGATCTTTTTACCGGACGTGAGTTTTCCGAGTTTGCCCAGTTGCAAATCCCGAAATCAGGATTGTTCGACAGCAAGCGGTTCCGCTATTTCCTTCGGCGTCATTTGAGGGCTAAAACATTTGAAGAGTTGAAAATCCCTTTAGTTGTCGTGGCGACCGACCTTGACAACGGGGAGAGCCATGAGTTCCGTAGCGGTCCCATCGTGGAGGCAGTGACCGCTTCCTGTAGCATTCCGATTATTTTTAGCCCGGTCGTGATAAACGGAGTGCATTATGTCGACGGAGGTCTATTTCATAATTTTCCGGTTTCCATTATTCGTGAAGAATGTGAGCGTATTATAGGTGTGAATGTCAGTCCCCTTGTCCCACAAAAATACAAGCAGACGATTTTTCATATTGCAGAACGTTCTTATCACTATATGTTTCGGGCAAACACGTTGGAAGACCGCGAAATGTGCGATGTTTTGATAGAGACGGAGGAGTTCGGGATGTATAAGACTTTCGATCTGGAGAATATGGATGAGATCGTCAATATCGGATATGCTGCGGCAATCCGTGCATTCGAGTTGGTAATAAAAGAAAATAAATATGAACCTTTGGTGAATGCTATTATGGCGGGAAGGAACAAAGCCTTGATGCTATAGTTTTTACCAGATGTTCCAATGTTCACCTAAATATTAACTAAGTTGACAAATAGCGCAATGAAACAGATAAACAAGATGATAATATATCAGGTCTTTCCACGTTGGTTTGGAAATATGAAATCTTCCTTGGTCAAGAATGGCAGTAAAGTTGAAAACGGAGTAGGAAAGTTTTCGGACTTTACGCCGGTTGCTTTGTCTAAAATTAAGGAGTTGGGAATCACACATGTGTGGTATACCGGAGTGATCGAACATGCTACGAATACCGATTATACGGCTTACCGTATACGAAAAGATCATGCGGCGGTCGTTAAGGGTAATGCCGGCTCGCCATACGCTATCAAGGATTATTATGATATAGACCCGGATTTGGCCGATGATGTGCCTGGCCGTATGAAGGAGTTCGAATTGCTGGTCGAGAGGACGCATGACGCAGGAATGAAAGTAATTATCGATTTCGTACCCAACCATGTCGCCCGCCAGTATCATTCGGATGCCAAAGTGGCGTATGTGGAAGATCTGGGACAGAAAGACAATACTTCGAAAGCTTTCGATCCCAATAATAATTTCTATTATATACCGGGACAGACTTTGTGTCTGCAGTTCGGTGCGCAGCAGGAAGATTTTGAATATAGCGAATTTCCGGCGAAAGTCACGGGGAATGATTGCTTTAGCACTTGTCCCGGACAAAACGACTGGTATGAGACGGTTAAGTTGAATTATGGCGTTGATTATATGAACGGCCGTACCACGTACTTTGATCCGGCTCCCGATACGTGGACAAAGATGTTGGATATCCTGCTTTTCTGGGCGGAAAAAGGAGTAGACGGTTTCCGGTGTGATATGGCTGAAATGGTTCCGGTTGAATTCTGGAACTGGGTGATTCCGAAGGTGAAACAGGCTTATGATATTTCCTTTATTGCCGAAGTTTATAATCCGGCTGAATATCGTAATTATATCAAGAACGGACATTTTGATTATTTGTATGATAAGGTAGGACTGTATGATACGGTACGGGCCGTCATGTGCAACCAGGCTCCGGCAAGCAATATCTCCGGTTGTTGGCAGTCGCTTGAAGGTATCCAGCATAATATGCTGAACTTCCTTGAAAACCATGATGAGCAGCGTATCGCATCCGACTTCTTTGCTGGTGATCCGTGTCCGGGTATTCCGGGGATGATCGTGTCGGCCACGATGAACACCAACCCGGTGATGATCTACAGTGGGCAGGAATTAGGGGAGCCGGGAATGGACGATGAAGGGTTCAGCGGATGTGACGGGCGCACGACGATTTTTGATTACTGGAGTCTTGCCAGCTTGCGTAATTGGATAAACGAAGGAGCTTTCGATGGCGGTAAACTGACTGTTGAACAACGGCAGTTGCGCGAGGTGTATGCAAAAATCTTGAATATATCCAAATCCGAACGGGTTATCACGGAAGGGGTTTTCTATGATTTGATGTATGCAAACCTGAGTAACCCGTATTTTAATTCACACCGCCAGTTCGTGTTCATGCGTAAATATCAGAATGAAGTGTTGTTAGTGGTGGTTAACTTTGACAAGGCGGAGCAGACGGTACGTATCCAAATTCCTGATGAGGTATTCAAGGCACTTGATTTTGGGGACAACAATGCTGCCGTATTGACCGATCTGATGACCGGAGAAAGTTGTATCAGTACATTGACGGCAGCCTGGCCTTATCAGGTTTCCATACCAGCTTATTCCGGTCGTTTGCTGAAGTTTGTTTATTGAATTATTTTGTTTTCCGTACCTGTGTGCTGAACTTCAGATCAAACAGGGCAACCGCGCCAAAATAGCAGTTAAAGTATGTTTTATGACATAATGATTAAGAGCCTGTTTAAATTTTGTTCAACATTCTTTTGAGAGTTCTTTTTGAGTATGTTTTTCTGTTTTTATAAGGAGCATAGCGGGCTATGTGACGAATAAAAAGAGGAAAACAGACCGGAAAGAAACTCAAAAGAAGTTGAAAAAACTTTTTGAACAAAATTTAAACAGGCTCTAAAATAATTAAAAAAAGTTTTGTGTACTCAGGAATAATGTCAATCTTTGAGTTGTTGGAACTTTAACTATGCAAAAAGCACCTTGACTGTTAAAATTTACGTAAAGATTTTGCATACCAAAGTCTCTTGACTATGATTAGTAGGATCTTATAAGAGACCTCTTCGGGTAAGGGGTCTCTTTTTTCATGTGTGAGCGGATCCTTACCATGGGAACGAGGTGGGAATCTTGTGTCATTCGTTTATACGGTCATCTCTAAAAAAAGAGTCATTTTATTTGATTATCAATAAAACACCATTCATGGATACGACTTTAGATATGAGTCGACAGAAGTAATTCTAACAGATAATCTTGCGAAAGCGAGGCACGAAAATGTCTTTTTCTGATACTCCGCTTGTCGTTCTGACCTTTGATTACTTGCAGAGCCTGTTTCCGAATAGCCGACAAGTTTTGGGCGGTATACTTCTTTTTGGCACGGCAGGCATTAACATCAAGATTCCAGTACAGTTGGTTCTCGATGGACCAGTGACTGCGCCCTAACATATCGTGTCAAAAGGATTGTTGTAGCGGACCGTGTCTGCTATCCGTTCATTGAGTGAACCTTGATTTTCTTTGACGGAAAGAAAATAATGAGCCTTTTTGTCGAGAATATGCTGGGAGATGCCAACTTGGGTTCTTAAAGATCTCTTTCTACAAAAATGTATGTCGTAGTGATAACTCCTGAAACTATTTTCAACATGTCGTTGGCGGATTTTATAATGCTTCGTTTACGTAGTATCAACTTGCCATATAGTGACATGAAATGTTGCTTCATGTTTGCCAGAAGGCTGTTGACGATGTGTATCCTGTCATTAAACAATTTGCAGAAAAAGGTCTGTGAGATATATCGTTTGTCTGTATATGGTTTTCTGAACACCTTGTTTTTCTGCGTGTTGATTGCATTTTTTATTACGGTCTTAATATTTTCCGAAACAGATCAGTATTGCAGTGACTTTAGGATCTGGCATCATACGCTTGCGTTTGGGAGACAGATCTTGCGCATGACTTCTGGTAGGTCAAGTGTGATTCTTTCAACATCGTTACATAGGGTGCTCTCTGTTTGTCGCAAAACGTGCAGTACGAAATCTGTATCAGTACCGACCATTATGGTAATCAATGAATTTATTGACTTAGCAAAATAAAAAATCAAAAAAAAATAGCATTATCTATTGCAAGATTCAAAAAAGTCCGTATCTTTGCACCCGTTAAACGAAACAATGGTGCCATAGCTCAGTTGGTAGAGCAAAGGACTGAAAATCCTTGTGTCCCCGGTTCGATTCCTGGTGGCACCACTTTTTAAGAAGGCAAAACGATGTAAATCCCTGAATTTCAAAG